>Ga0187784_10001147_pt1 | contig 20765 bp, 19 predicted proteins | sample 1015_SJ02_MP15_2_FD_132964 | JGI IMG/M metagenome (GOLD analysis project Ga0187784, IMG submission 132964) | Tropical peat soil microbial communities from peatlands in Department of Meta, Colombia - 1015_SJ02_MP15_20_MG | ecosystem: Environmental > Terrestrial > Soil > Wetlands > Peat | place...
ATCACCCCCATGGCGACGCGGCGATCTATGACGCGCTCGTGCGCATGGCGCAGCCCTTCTCGATGCGGCTGCCGCTCATCGACGGGCAAGGCAATTTCGGCTCGGTGGACAACGACCCGCCGGCGCAGATGCGCTACACCGAGGCGCGCCTCGCGAAGCCGACGATGGCGCTCCTAGAGAATATCGACGAAGGCACGGTCGACTTCCAGCCGAACTACGACGGCAAGGAGGAGGAGCCGACCGTCCTGCCGGCGCGCTTCCCCAATCTGCTCGTCAATGGCGCGGGCGGCATCGCGGTCGGCATGGCGACGAACATCCCCCCGCATAATCTCGGCGAGGTCATCGACGCCGCGATCGCGCTGATCGACAAGCCCGACATGACGATCGCCGAGCTCATGGAGCTCGTGCCCGGTCCCGATTTCCCGACCGGCGCCACGATCCTCGGGCGCGGCGGCGCGCGGAGCGCCTATACGACCGGGCGCGGCTCGATCATCATGCGCGCGACCTATCGCATCGAGACGATCCGCAAGGACCGCGACGCCATCATCGTTTCCGAGATTCCCTATCAGGTGAACAAGGCGGCGATGGTCGAGCGCATCTCCGAGCTCGTGCGCGAGAAGAAGATCGAGGGCATCGGCGAGATGCGCGACGAGTCGGATCGCGAGGGCATGCGCATCGTCATGGAGCTCAAGCGCGAGGCCGTGCCGGACGTCGTGCTGAACCAGCTCTGGCGCCACACGGCGATGCAGACGAGCTTCCCCGTCAACATGATCGCGCTCAACGGCGGACGCCCCGAGACGCTGACGCTCCATGACGTGCTGCGCGCCTTCGTCGACTTCCGCGAGACGGTCGTCACGCGCCGCACCAAGTTCCGCCTCAATCGCGCGCGCGACAGCGCGCATCTGCAGGTCGGCCTCGCCATCGCGGTCGCCAATATCGACGAGGTGATCCGCCTGATCCGCACTTCGCCCGACGCCGCCGCCGCGCGCGAGGCGCTCATGGCGCGCGCCTGGCCGGCCAAGGACATGGCGCCGCTCGTGGCGCTCATCGCCGACCCGCGCCATGCGCTCTCCGAGGACGGGACCTGCCGCCTCTCCGAAGCGCAAGCGCGCGGCATACTCGACTTGCGCCTGCAGCGCCTGACCGCGCTTGGACGCGACGAGATTTCGGCGGCCTTGGAGAAGCTCGCGGCGGAGATCGCCGAATATCTGGAGATCCTGAGCTCGCGCGAGAGGCTTTTCGGGATCGTCAAGGACGAGCTGCGCGAGGTCAAGGAGCTCTACGCGACGCCGCGGCGCACGCAGATCGTCGAGGCCGACGGCGAGGTCGAGGACGAGGACCTCATCGCCCGCGAGGACATGGTGGTCACGGTCTCGCACGCCGGCTACATCAAGCGCGTGCCGCTCTCGACCTATCGCGCGCAGCGGCGCGGCGGCAAGGGCCGCGCCGGCATGCAGACGAAGGAGGAGGATTTCGTCAGCCGCCTCTTCGTCGCCAACACGCATACGCCGGTGCTGTTCTTCTCCTCGCTCGGCCGCGCCTATAAGCAGAAGGTCTGGCGGCTTCCTCTTGCGGCGCCCCAGGCGCGCGGCAAGGCGCTCGTGAATCTGCTGCCATTGGAGCAGAATGAGCGCATCACGACGATCATGCCCCTGCCCGAAGATGAATCGAGCTGGGCGCGGCTCGATGCGATCTTCGTGACGACGAGCGGCACGATCCGCCGCAACAAGCTCTCGGACTTCGTTGACATTCGCCGCAGCGGCGTCATCGCGATGAAGCTCGACTCGGGCGAGTCGATCGTCGATGTCGCGACGGCGGACGAGGCCGACGATGTGCTGCTGACGACCAAGGACGGCCAGTGCATCCGCTTCCGGGTCACGGAAGTGCGCGTGTTCCAGGGCCGCACGTCGATGGGCGTGCGCGGGATCACGCTCGGCGAGGCCGACCGCGTGATCTCGCTCTCGATCCTGCGGCATTTCGAGGCTGGCGGCGACGAGCGCGCGGCCTATCTCAAGCGCGCCGTGGCGCTGCGCCGCGCGCAAGGGGCCGAGGTCGCGGAGGAGCCGGCGGCCGAGGCCGAGAGCGCAGCGGCCGTGGAGCTCTCCGAAGCGCGCTTCGAGGCGATGCGCAAGGCCGAGCAGATCATCCTTACGGTGTCGGAGAACGGCTACGGCAAGCGGACGTCGAGCTACGAGTATCGGATCACCGGCCGCGGCGGCAAGGGCATCGTCGCCATGGCCGTCAACGCCCGCAACGGCGCGCTGGTCGCGAGCTTCCCGGTCGAGGCCGAGGACGAGATCATGCTGGTGACAAACGGCGGCCAGCTGATCCGCTGCCCGGTGAACGGCATCCGCATCGCCGGACGCGGGACACAGGGCGTAATCGTGTTCGACACGGCCGAGGACGAGCGGGTGGTGTCGGTGGAGCATATCGGGGATGTGGGCGGAGCGGGCGATGAGGAGAACGGGGCGTAGCCGCATGCAATTTGAGCGCGATGTCCTATGCGTTATGCTTAATGGATGATCGAAGTTCGCAAGACGGCAGAATTCCTGGCATGGCTTCGACGCTTGAGGGACATGCGCGCCATCGCCCGTATTTCGGCGCGGATCGATCGCTTGGCGTTGGGCAATTTTGGTGACGCCAAGCCCGTCGGCGAGGGGGTGAGCGAACTGCGCGTCGACTACGGCCCGGGCTATCGCGTCTACTTCCAACAGCGCGGAAATGCGCTTATCTTGCTGCTATGCGGGGGCGACAAGCGGACCCAGCAGGCAGACATCGCCAGGGCCAAGACGCTGGCGGCGGAGGCGTGGCATGAAAATTGAGACGACCTTGTGGGACTCTGCGGAGCTTCTCGACAGCCCGGAGGCTGTGACGGCCTATCTCGAGGCGGCGTTCGAGGACGGCGATCAGGCGCTGATCCTGCATGCACTTGGCGTGGCCGCGCGGGCCGAAGCCAAATTCCGCCAGAGTTCTGGCGACATGGAGGAGATTTTGAGCGAGGCGATCGCATCGAATGCAGACCCTAAGCTTTCGACGTTCTTGGCGGCGCTCAAGGCTCTCGGGATGAAGGTAAGTGTCCGTGCGGCGTAGCGATCCTGCGCGGCCGCTTCGTCAATCGTTGTGCGACGCTCACCGGCTAAAAAGCCGAGCACAAGCATCTGATCCCCTCGCCCGCTTTAGACGAGGTCCTACAACTTGTCGGCTCGTTGGTTTTTAAAAGAAAAGCTCCAACACATGTACCCATGCGCTCCTCCCAAATGAATCCACGTTCGTCATGACCGCAATACTCATCGCAAGTGCGGGTCCCATTGTTGGCAATTTTTTCGAAGACCGCCACCATTTTTGATCCTGTTTTGGCGTCCGCGTGAACGACGTTTGATGCGCCCGAAATGTAGGCGATCAAATCAGATTTGATCTGTTCATGAGCAGTTTTTTCCTGATCCAATCTGTAGTGATCATATATAATTATCGTAGAAATACTCGACATTACAGAAATCAACAAGATTATAAGCAGATTTTGAACGGTAGGATGGTTTCCGAAGAACGTTTTGACCTTACCAATCTACCCTATACTCCACGTGATGATTGAGCCGGCGGCATCAGCCGCCAATGTCGCTACAACTTTCTCCCACAAGTCCATTTCTCCTCCTCACCAGCTATTTCGATTTCGATCGCTCCCTGCCCGTCTTTGCGACCGATGGCTCGGGAAAACTTGCCGATGCGCACCGAGTAGATCGGCAAACTGGCATGCACACGTTTCAGCCGCAAGCTCGGCGTCCAGGGATCGCGAAGGAAGCGCCGATAGTCTTTCCGCGCCCGCTCCTGGATGGCCGCCGGCAACCCGGCGAAGGCCTTACGAAATCCCGCCGTCGTGCGAGATCTCACAGCTTCTCTGGATCGAGCGGCAGCGTCCTGCCGGCCCGATCCTCGGCTAACGCTTCCTCGGCCATTTTCGCCAGTACGTCAGCGGAGGCGGCAAAAGCCCGATCCCACCTGTGATCCTCTTCCAACTCCTCAAGGATCGAGGCCGCAATCATGTCTTGCTCCGCATCGGAAAGAGCGCGCGCCTTCTCGATCGCCTGGTCCAGCAACTTTGTCATCCCAGTCTCCACCGCCGCTCAATGGCGCATGATAAGCGAGTTTCCCCGGGAGCTCCAGCGTGCGGTTGGCGCCGGGCTCTCGTTCCTCCCGCCGAGCCCGAGTCGGGCAGCGGCTCCCTCAGAAATCCCACGGCGAGACTCGCTCGAGTCCCCCCTCGAGCGAAAGTCGCTGAGATTGCGCGTTTATCTTAGATCGATCCCCCGATTCGTCTTCCGCGACGTCTTGACGATGTCTTCGAGATCGATATCACTCCCGTAGTCCGCTATGAGCCTCCCATAGAACGAAGACGCGGCTTCGCGGCCCGCTTCCCGAATTTCATAGGCTTCGAGCGCGCGCTCGACGATATCGGCGATCGACCGCTTTTCACGACCAGCCAACCGACAGGCTATGTCGCGCGCCCTGGCGCTCCTTACGGAGAGTTGAGGTTCGGCCGTTGAGAAAGCTCTACTGCCGATTTCTATTTTGTCACAGCGAGCTGGATGGCTCAAGATGGCTTGATGGCATTCGCTCGGCCGGCGCTTGATCGGCGGCCGTCCAGGGCCTGGCGGATCATGCTCTGATATCGGCGCGCAAGACTGAGCGCCGAAGAACCAAAACGATTAGACCAAATTCATACTTTGATGTTGTGATCATCGGCCTCGGGATAATGTGACTTTATGATATCCTCCACCTGCACGTCCCAATCGAGCCGCGTTTCGGATATTTTCTCGAACGCCACGGTGCTGCCCTCGAAGCCCACGCCGCGCTCGGGGAACTGCATGTCCGGCTGATAGATGAAGGGCAGGATGAAGCTCTCCGCGTCCATGGCCCGGCCGATGATCTTAAACCCGGAGCCCGCGTTGAAGATCGCGTCCCAGGCGTCGCTCGAGAACCTCCAGAAATCCCAGGGAAGGTCGTGCATGCCGAGCGTTTGATGCGTATGCGCGAGGCCGATGCCGCCGATCTTGAGAATCTTGTTGATCTCGATCGCGACCTTCCACGGCATCAGCAGATGCTCGAACACGCTGCACGAATAGACGGCGTCGAAGGCGCCGGCGGGAAAATAGGCCGACAGCCGGTGGGCGTCGCCCACGACGTCGACGCCTTCTGCGGCGATGACGTCGAGAACGGTCGTCTTCGCCTTGGGAAAGAGATCCGGCTTGCCAAGCTTGCTGCGGTCGCGTCCGCCGATGTCGAGGATCCGCTTGACATTGCGCTCTTCGACCAGCGCCCGGAACTTGTCCAGCAAGATCGGCGTCTCGAAACAGCTCTGGCGTTCCCGCGCATATTGCATCAGAGGGGCTGAGAGGACGCGCCCGCTGCGAGTCGTCCACTCGATGCTCAGCTCCTCGACGGGCGCTTCGCAAGGAAAGAGCGCCTGGAGCACGAAGCCTTTGTTCGCGCCCAGTTGCGCGCTGACGCCCGCATGCGCGACATTCGCGGCGCTGACTTGATGCTCGACCGGGAAGGGTCCGACGAGCCGCACGCTCTCAAGCTCGTCCGTCGGATGATGGAACCAGCCCTCGACATAGAGCGTATTGTGAAACTTGGTGACGCAGTCCGGCAGCGACTGGTAGCCGTCGACGAGCATAAGGGGCTCCAGGCGCGCTTCCAAAGGGGAGCCGAGAAGGCGGCGAGACGCTTCCGGCTCCGGGACTTCGCGCGGGTTGACGAATGGATAGACCGTGACGGCTTTTGCCTGTCAAGCGTCGCCGGAGCCGCTGCAGCCGCCGTTCCGTTCGGCGGCGAGCGCCTGCTCCAATTCGCGAACGCGCGCCGCGAGCGGCTTGAAGAGCTCGCCAGGGCTCACCGCGCGCCGCTTGCGATCGCGATCCTGGGCATGCGGCCACGAATGAAACCAGGATTCATGGTTGTCTATCCTCATGACGCCGGGAGCGGCTCGGCAAGCTCGAAAGGCGACATTGGCGGAGAGCTGATCACGCCGCGAGTAACGCAGCACATGCGCCATCCAGATCTCGCAGATCTCGCGCACGCGAGGGCTGCGGTGATCGCGCAACAATATTCCTCCCCAAAAAGGCGGCTCCTGCAGCGCTTCCGCGCAGTCGATCAGATAATGGTTGAGCTGCTCGAAAATCCGGCTCTGGTCGTCGAGCCCCAGCCGCGCGGCTTCCAGAAATTCATCGAAAACAGTCTCACGAAAACTATGGAGCGGCATGCTGAAATCGGACTCGCCGGCGAATGCGTCAAATACCGACGCCGGCGGCCTCGTCAATCTGACGGAGTTATCGATATAAAGGCTCAGGTCGAAATCGTCCAGATATAGATGAGGTCGAAGCTTGACCTCCCTTTGGCTGCGAACGTAGTCCATCGGCAGGATGGGCTTCACCTGTCTGATTTGCCAGCTCTGGCTGACCAGATTTGGATCATCCGTGAAACAGATGAACGGGATCGCGGAGACGGCGGCGGTCGGCTGCTCGCTGAGCTTCTCGTAACCTCCAATCAGGCAGGTATAGACGCACTTGCGCAGCGAAGACGCCCGGAATTCGGCCCTGGCCAGGCGGAGCGTCGTCGGCGCATAGGTTGGCGGTTCGCTATCCTGGTCGTCGGTTCGCTTGTCAGGGTCTTGGCGTCCCTCGCTCGTCGCAACATTCCAATCGAGGCTGGGCTCGGAAATTTTTTCGAAGAGGACCGCGACGCCGCCGTAGCCCGCGGAACGCTCCGCATCTCGCTTGTCCGCGCGATAAATGAAAGGGAGGATGAAGCTTTCCGTGTCTGCGGCGCGCTCGACGATCCTGAAGCCGGTGCGCGCGTTGAATATCGCGTCCCAGGCGTCGCTCGAAAACCGCCAATAATCGGACGGAACGCCGTGCATGCCGACCGCCTGGTGGGTATAAATGAAACCTAATCCTCCAGCCTTTAGAACCTTGTTCAATTCGATCGCGACTTTCCACGGCGCCAGCAAGTGCTCGAACGCGCTGTAGCAGCATATGGCGTCGAAGGAGCCCGCGGAGAAGCAAGAAGATATTTTATTCGCATCGCCCGCGATGTCGACGCCCCGCCTGGCCACGAGATCGAAAACCGTCACCTCGGCTTCAGGAATCGGCGTCCGCTTCCAGAGCTTGCTTTGCTGATAATCTCCAATGGCCAAGATCCGCTTCGTCTCGCGCGCCTCGATCAGAGCGCGGAATCGGTCGTGTGAGGCGAAGGTCGGGAAGACGCCGACGCGCTCATTCGCATATTCCATGAGCGGCGCGGCGATGACGCGACCGTGGCGCGTCGTCCATTCGATCTCGAGCTCCTCTACCCTCGCGGCGTGCGCAAAAAGCGCCTGCACGACGAAGCCTCTGTTCTCTCCCAATCGGGCGCTGACGCCGGCGTGCTCGAGGTTCGACCGGGAATATTGGTGAATGATGCCGGAGCCCTTCAGCCGAACGCTCAAGAGATCGTCCGCAGCGTGATAAAACCAGCCCTTCACATAGACGGAATTGTGAAACTTCGTAATGCAATCGGGCAATGACTCGTAGCCGTCGACCAACATCTTTTCAGCTCCCGGGGCTCTCTTCGCGGGAAAGCGCAGATCGAGCCCTGAGAGGAGGGCCGGCTCGCAAGGCTGACGCTTCCGTCCCCCGTCGTCGCGAAATCGAGTGGCCGCGACGTCTGGCGACCCCTGGCGCGAGGAGGGACGTAAACTGCCTCCCCTGGCCCGAGTCAAGGGCTCGTCGACAACCCTCGTCCTGAGGAGCCCGCGCGAGCCCAGCGTCGCGAAGGACGCAGGCTTCCCCAGACCTTCGAAATTTCGACCTTGGCTCATGCTTCGAGACGCGGCTTTCAGGCGCTCCTCAGCACGAGGGCGCTTGGCTTCGAGCCTTGCCGGATTCCGCTCTGGACAGCCGGGGGCTAGCGCTTCTCAGGTCGAAGATCGGGGCTGCCGGGGCTATTTTCGTCGTGAGCTTCGCCATGCAGAACTTCGACCGCCTGACCGATATCGACCGCCTCAAAGAGGCCGGCGTCGAGGAGGGACAGGCCCGGGCGCACGCGGAAGCGCCGGATGCGGCGCTTCATGGCTCCGTCGCGACAAAGGGGGCCTCGCTTCTGTGAAGACAGAGCTGGCGTCGGTCATGACAGAACTGGATGCAGCGCTGAAGGAGATCAAAATCGAATTGAAGGCCGAGATTGCAACCAGCGCAGCAAGCTTGAAGGTTGAGATCCCCCGCAGGCTGATCGTCCCCCAGCTCGCGCTGGCGGGCCTCCTCATGGCGGCAATGAAATTCGTCAGATAGGCCGCTATTGGCGCCGACATTGCTTCCGGCGGCGAAACTCACACGGGGGCTGCATGAAATTCTATATGACACCCGGCTCCTGCTCGACGGGCGTCCACATCCTGCTCGAGGAAGCCGGTCTGATTTTCGAGGCTTACGTCATTAATCTCCTCAGGGGCGACCATCTCAAGCCCGAGTATCTGGCCATAAATCCGCATGGAACGATCCCGACGCTGCTGCGCGACGACGGCACAGCGCTGACGGACTTTGTCTCGATCGCGACGTGGCTCGCCAAGGCCTATCCCCGCCGAAGGCTCCTGCCTCAGGACGAGGCGAAGGCCGAGGCCGCCATCGCCGCCACGCAATTTTGCGTCCAGCACATTCATGGCGAGGGGTTCCGCCGGGTGTTCACGCCGGAGCGCTACGTCTCGCGTCTAGACGATGTGGAACGGATCAAGGCCGAGGGCCGGAGCATAGCGAGCTCCGCGCTCATCGCCATGAATGACGAGCTCGCCGGCAAGGACTATGTCGCCGGCGACTTCTCGATCGCCGACGCCGCGCTGTTCTACGTCGAGTTCTGGGCCGACAAGACCGGCATGCCGCTGCCTCCGAACTGCGACGCGCATTATCGAAAAATGCGCGAGCGTCCCGCCGTGCGCCAGGTCCTTGCGGAGGAAGGCCATCGCTAGCGCCCATGTCGACGTGCTATCTGCGCCGCCATGTCCGAACTGCCGCCGAAGGCCCGCGCGCGACTCAAGACCGTATTTGGCTACGACGAGTTTCGGCCTGGTCAGGCCGAGATCATCGCTGCGGTCGTGGCGGGAGAGCCCGTTCTCGCGGTCATGCCGACGGGCAGCGGCAAGTCGCTTTGCTATCAGCTGCCGGCAATCCTGGAAGACGAGCTGACGATCGTCGTCTCGCCGCTCATCGCGCTCATGCGCGATCAGGTGCAGCAGCTGCGCGCCCTCGGCGTTCCCGCCGCAAGCCTGAATTCACAAAACCTCGGACCCGAGAACGCGCAGACGCTCCGCGCGTTGCGGGCGCGCGAGCTCCGGCTGCTTTATGTCGCGCCCGAGCGCCTGCTCATGGAGGAGACGCTGGTCGAGCTGCGCGAAGCGCGCCCCAAGCGCCTCGCCATCGACGAGGCCCATTGCGTCTCCGAATGGGGCCACGACTTCCGTCCCGAATATCGCGAACTCGGACGCGCCGCCAGGCTGCTTGGCGGCGCGCAGGCGATCGCCTTCACCGCCACAGCCGACAGAAACACCCGCGCCGACATCGCCCAGCGCCTGTTCGACCGACCGCCTCACGTCTTTCTGCACAGTTTCGACCGACCAAATATCGAGCTGAGCTTCGCCGCGAAGACGCGGGCGCGCGAGCAGCTGCTCGCTTTCCTCGAGCGCCATCGCGACGAGAGCGGCATCGTCTATTGCGCGTCGCGCCGGGCGACCGAGGAGCTTGCCGCCTTCTTCTGCTCGAAGGGACGCCGCGCCCTGCCCTATCACGCCGGTCTCGACCATGCCGCGCGCGTCGCCAACCAGGATCAGTTCCTGCGTGAAGACGGCGTGGTCGTCGTAGCGACGATCGCCTTCGGGATGGGGGTCAACAAACCCGACGTGCGCTTCGTCGCCCATGCCGACATGCCGTCATCGGTCGAGTCCTACTATCAGGAGATCGGGCGCGCGGGCCGCGACGGGCTCCCCGCCGACACGCTGACGCTCTACGGTCTCGACGACATGGCGTTCCGTCGCCGCCAGATCGACCAGAAGGAGATCTCAGACGAGCGGCGTCGCATCGAGCACCGGCGGCTCTCGGCGCTGATCGACCTTTGCGAGAGCCCGCGCTGCCGCCGCCAGGCGCTGCTCGCCTATTTCGACGAGGAGAGCGGGCCATGCGGGCGCTGCGACCATTGCAAGGGGAAGATCGCGCTACGCGACGGCACGATCGAGGCGCAAAAAATTCTTTCCGCCGTCATGCGCACCGGCCAGCGCTTCGGCGCAGGCTATCTCGCCGACATTCTCGTCGGGGAGGCCAGCGCCGCGGTGCTGCGCAATCGCCATGACGGCATAAAGACCTTCGGCGCCGGCAAGGAGCACGGCAAAAAGGTCTGGAGCGGCTACATACGCCAGCTCTTCGCGGCGGGGGCGCTGCGGACGGCGAGCGAGGAGCACGGCGGCTACGCGCTGACGCCGAAGGGCGAAGACATTCTTTACGGGCGCGAGAAATTCCGGTTGCGCGACGAAGCGGCGGCTCCCGTCCGCGCGCGCAGCGCGCCGCGCGTGGTCTCCGCCCCGCCGGCGCCCTCGCCCGCAGCCGACGATCCGCTGCTCGCGGCGCTGAAGCGCAAGCGCCGCGAGCTCGCCGCGGCGGAGAGCGTGCCGGCTTTCGTGATCTTCCCCGACCGCACGCTGATCGACATGGCAGAGAGACGCCCGGCGACGCTCGACGAGCTGCGCAAAGTCTACGGCGTCGGCGAACGCAAGATCGCGCTTTATGGCGACGCGTTCTTGGAGGCGGTCTCCGACGCAAGCCGCGGGAAAGGATAGCGGCGCTCCCCGAAAATGCTACTCTCTTCTTCCCCCGCGCCCGCGCGCGGATCGACGCGTTTCCCGCCAGGCGCCATGCCCAGACCGCTTCCGCCAAAGTTGCGCGCCGTGCTCTACGCCATGCGCGGCGGCTTTCTGGTGCGCCCCCTCGCGATCGTGCTCGCGCTGGGAAGCCTCGGCGCGCTGCTTTCCGAACTCGAGGAGCGCTTTCCCGCCGTCCGCGCCCTCGTCCCGGGAGCCCTGTTTCCCTCGAAGGACGATCCGCAGGTCGCGCAGGCGATCCTCTCCGTCGTCGCGACCTCGACGATGACCGTCGTCTCGATCGTCTTCGCCGTGCTGCTCATGACGCTGACGCTCGCCTCGACGCAATTCTCGCCGCGGATCCTTGTCGGCTTCGCGCGCGACCGGGTCACGCAATGGACGCTCGGCGTCTTCCTCGGCGCCTTCTGCTACTGCATCGCCGCTCTGCCCGCCGCGCGCGCCCTGCCCAGCCCTTTTTCGCCTGTCGTCACCGTGCTCGGCGCCATGGCGCTCGCGCCGATCTGCGTCGGCATGCTGATCTATTTCATCCACCACATCTCCAACGCGATCAGCGTCAACAACATCGTCGACCGCATCAGGCGCGACACCGAGCGCGTCATCGACGATCTTTCTCCCGCGCCGAGCCGGCCGATCGAGCCTCCGGAGGCCGAGGGAGTCTTTCCGGCGGAACTCAGCGTCGCGGTGATGAGCCAGAGCTCGGGCTACATCCGCTTCGTGGACATCGACCGGCTGCGCGAGCTCGCGAAGGAATATGGCGTCTCGATGCGACTCGAGCGGCGCGTCGGCCACTTCATTCCGCGGGGAGTTCCCCTGCTCAAGCTCACGCGCGGCCTGCACATCACGCCGGACCGGGCCGAGCGGCTGCTCAGCGCGATCGAGATCGGGCCGACGCGCACGCTCCAGCAGGATGTCGAGTTCGGCGTCGTGCAGATCGTCGACATCGCGTTGCGCGCGATCTCGCCCGCGGTCAACGACCCGACGACCGCCATCAGCTGCGTCGATCAGTTGAGCTGCATTCTGATCCGCCGCCTGGGGCGCGCCCCGCCGCAAAGCTACTATTACGACCCGCCGCAGCTGCTGCGCCTCGCGGTGCCCTGGATCGACCTGAACGGCCTGCTCGACCTCGCGTTCGAACAGATTCGTCATTACGCTGTCGCCGACGCCGCCGTGAGCCTGAGACTCATGCGGGCGCTCGGCGACATTGCCAGCGTCGCGACGGATCCGGCGATGAGCAGGATGCTCACGGCGCGGGGCCAGCAGCTGCTCGACGGCTGCGCCGGCAAGCTTCAGAACGGCGATTTCGAGCGGCTGCGCCGGCGCTTCGCGCTGCTCGAGGCCGGACGCGCGCAGGAAGACCGCGTAGACGGGCTTTAACTTCGATGCGTCATGAAGCTGCGATAGAGGAGCGTCGCGATGAGAGATGAGGCGAAGGAAACACCGGGCCAGGGGGTCGCCGCGCTGGCGCTCGGCGCGCTCGGCGTGGTCTATGGCGACATCGGCACGAGCCCGCTCTACACGATCAAGACCGCGGTCGATTGGTCCGGCGGCGCGTTCGAGCCGGAGGCCGCGCTCGGCATGCTGTCGCTCATCGTCTGGACTCTCATCATCATCACCTCGGTCAAATATGTCGCGGTGATCATGCGCGCCGACAATGATGGCGAGGGCGGCATTCTCGCGCTGATGTCGCTGCTCGGCGTCAAGCATGGGCGTCGAGCCGTGGTCATCGGCATTGGGATGCTCGGCGCAGCTCTGCTGTTTGGCGACGGCGCGATCACGCCCGCAATCTCGGTCCTTTCCGCGCTCGAGGGCCTCAAGACGCCGCAGCCGGCGATCGCCCCTTATGTCGTGCCGCTCTCCGTCGTGGTCCTGGTCGCGCTGTTCCTGCTGCAGTCGCAAGGAACGGCGCGCATATCGAAGCTTTTCGGCCCCATCATGAGCCTGTGGTTTCTCGTCATCGGCGTGCTGGGCCTCATGGGCGTGCTGCGCCATCCGGGCGTGCTCGCCGCGCTGAATCCGCTCGTGGGTCTCGCCTATCTCACCGAGCACGGCTTGGCCGGCTTCCTCGTGCTCGGCGCAGTGTTCCTTTGCGCCACCGGCGCCGAGGCGCTCTACGCCGACATGGGTCATTTCGGCGCCCGTCCGATCCGGACCGCCTGGTACGCGCTCGTGCTGCCGGCGTTGCTGCTCAATTATGCGGGGCAAACCGCGCTGCTCATCGAGGCGCCGTCGACCGAGCAGAACAATCCCTTCTTCGAGCTTTGCCCCTCGGCGCTGCAGCTGCCGCTCGTCGCGCTTGCGACGATCGCGACGATCATCGCGAGCCAGTCGATCATCACGGGCGCCTTTTCGATGACGCGCCAGGCGATCCAGCTCGGCCTGCTGCCGCGCGTCACGGTTTCGCAGACGAGCGCCGAGAGCTACGGCCAGATCTATGTCGGTTTCGTCAATTGGGCGCTCATGGCGCTGACGCTGGTTCTAACGGTCGCGTTTCGCTCGTCGGACGCCCTCGCCGCGGCTTTCGGCATCGCCGTCTCGATGACGATGCTGCTGACGAGCATGCTCATGTTCGTCGCGATGCGCGAGCTGTGGCGCTGGAGCCTGCCGGTGAGCCTCACGGTCGCCGGGCTCTTCGTCATCGTCGACGGATCGTTCGTCTGCGCAAACCTCGTGAAGTTCTTCGAGGGCGGCTGGATTCCGCTCGTCGTCGCGTCGATCCTCTACTTCATCATGTCCTGCTGGGCCATCGGCTATGCGGCGATGCGCGCGGCGCTGGCGCGCGACGCCTTCCCCCTGACGGAATTCATCGCCAAGATGCATGGAAAGCCCCGCGTGCCGGGAACCGCCGTCTATCTGACGAGCCGCACCGACGTCGTGCCCGTCGCGCTGCTGCATAATCTGAAGCACAACAAAGTGCTGCACACGCGCATCCTGCTGCTCAACGTCATCACCGAGCACGTTCCCCGCGTCGCTGCGCCCGACCGCATCGAATATACAGAATATGACGACGGCTTTCACGCGCTGCGCCTGCGTTACGGATTCATGGAGCAGCCGGACATCCCGCGCGCTTTGATGCTCGAGTCCGTGAACTGTCCGCTGAGCTTCAACATGATGGAGACGTCGTTCTTCGTTGGACGTCTGACGGTCGTGCCGACGAGCCGCGCGCGCTGGCGTCGCCTCGTCGCGAAGGTCTTCGAGCTCCTGCATCGCAATGCGATGCCGGCGACCGAATTCTTCCGCATCCCGGCAAACCGCGTCGTCGAGCTCGGCGGGCAGGTGGAGCTATAGGTCGGACGAGAGCGGCTTCGACGCGTTTGCGCGAGGGTTTGGCGTCCCCGCAGAAGCGCTAATCCGTCCCATGCGCAAGACCGCCGCCTGACGACGGCTCGACGCGTCCCGGCGTCACGACGAACATGTCGGCGCGACCTATGAGCGAGGCGAACAGCGCCGGATCGGCGCCCGTCATGACCGCCTGCCCGCCGAGGCGCTCGAGCTCGGCATAAAGGGCGTCGCGGCGGCGCGCGTCGAAATGCGCCGCGACTTCGTCCAGCAGCAGCATCGGCGCGAGGCCGCGCATCGAGGCGATGAGCCGCGCATGCGCCAGCACGAGACCGGCGAGCAGCGCCTTCTGCTCCCCCGTCGAGCAAGACTGCGCGGCCTCCCCTTTCGGACCGTGGCGCACGAGCAGATCGCTCGCCTGCGGGCCGGTCAGCGCGCGCCCGGCGGCGGCGTCGCGACGACGGTTCTCGAAGAGGAGGCCGCGAAACCGCTCTTCGACGGCGAGAGCCGGCTCGATCCGCAGCATCTCTTCGAGATCGCCCTGCAGCGAAATCTCCGCATGGGGAAAAGCCGACGCCTCGTCGCGCGTCGCCGCGATCAGCGCCGCGAGGCGCTGGGCGGTCTCGAGCCGGGCGCTCGCCACGGCGACGCCGAGCGCGGCGATCTCCTTCTCGATCGCCGAGAGCCAGCGCGCGTCGCCATTCTCCTCCAGGAGGCGGTTGCGGCTGCGCAGGGCGCGTTCGAAGCGCGCGACGCGGGCGCCATGCTCGGCGTCGACCCCGAGCGTGAGCCGGTCGAGAAAACGACGGCGCTCGCCCGCCGAGCCCATGAAGAGCCCGTCCATCGCCGGGGTCAGCCACAGCACGACGAGATGATCGGCGAAGGCGCGGGCTGACGCGACCGGCGCGCGGTCGATGCGGAAGCGGCGGCCCTCGCCGTCAAGCTCGAAGCCGTGGCCGAGCTGCAATGTGCGATCCTCGGAAAAAATCTCGATGGAGACCGCGAACCCCCCGGGTCCCCCGCTGCGCGCGCAGGCGCCGATCTCCGCGCCGCGCAGGCCGCGGCCCGGGGAGAACATCGACAGCGCCTCCAGCAAATTGGTCTTGCCGGCCCCGTTCTCGCCGGTGAGGACGACGAGCCGGCTCGTGAAGCGGATGTCGAGCGCCGGGTAGGAGCGAAAGTCGCGCAGCGTCAGACGGCGCAGGAGCGGGACGACGGGGGAAGCGGCGGGCACGGCGGACTATTGCCACGCCATCCGCGCCGGCGCCAGAACGAGGCGACACGTCGCCCTTGTTTTTGCGCTCCTGACGGCCTAATTTCGAGCGAAACAAGGGCCGCAACGGCGGCTCCCGACGAACCCCGGAGAACATGTGATGGGCGGCCTGTCGATCTGGCATTGGATCATTTTTGGGGGCGTCGTCTTCCTGCTCTTCGGCGGAAAGTTCAAGGTGTCCGACGTGATGGGCGACGTCGCCAAGGGCATCAAGGCCTTCAAGAAGGGCCTTGCCGAGCCTGACGAACCCGAAGCGGGGACAAAGCCCGTCGAGCGCCTGACGCAGGACGCGGCCTCGCTCGACAAGCCGCAGGAAGCCAAAAAGCTCTGAAGCTTCAACCGGATCGCCTGCATGTTGGATTTCGACGCCGGCAAGCTCGTTCTGCTCGGCATTGTGGCGCTCGTCGCGATCCCGTCGAAGGATCTGCCGCGCGTGCTGCGCCAGCTCGGCCAGATCACGGCCAAGACGAGGCGCATGGCCGCCGAATTTCAGGGTCAGCTGCTTGACGCACTGAACGAGGCCGAGGTCATGGAGACCAAGAAGCACGTCGAGCAGGAGGTGGAGTCGGCCATGTCCGCCGTGAGCTTCGATCCGATGAGCGCGGCGCGCAAGGAGCTCGGCGACATCAAGGCGGCGGTCGAGGAGCCGGCGCAGGAGGCGCCGTCCCTGCCCAAGGCCGAGCCCTGACGCCATGACCGACGACGACATCGAGGCGACGAAGGCGCCGCTGATCGAGCATCTCATGGAGCTGCGCGAGCGCCTCATCCGCTCGCTCATCGCCTTCATCGCGATGTTTCTGATCTCCTTCTACTTCGCCAAGGACATCTACAACGTCCTCGTCATCCCTTACGCGCAGGTCTACGGTCCCGAGGCCAGGCTCATCTACACCGCGCCGCAGGAATATTTCTTCACTCAGATCAGGGTCGGACTGTTCGCCGCGGCCTTTCTCTCCTGCCCGGTCGTCTTTGGCCAAATTTACGCTTTCGTCGCGCCGGGGCTTTATCGGCACGAGCGCAGCGTGTTCCTGCCCTATCTCATCGCGACTCCGATCTTCTTCGCAGCGGGCGCGCTCGTCGTCTACTTCATCGTCATGCCAAACCTGCTGCGCTTTTTCATCGGCATGCAGCAGGCGAACGAGCCCGGACGCGCGCAGATCGACCTCTTGCCCCGCGTCTCGGAATATCTGTCGCTCATCATGACGCTCGTGCTAGCTTTCGGCGTCGTGTTCCAGCTGCCGGTGATCCTGACCCTGCTCGGCCAGATCGGCATCGTCACCTCGCAGTTTCTGGCGGAAAAGCGCCGCTACGCAGTCGTGCTCGTGTTTCTCGTCGCCGCCGTGCTGACGCCGCCAGATATTTTCAGCATGCTGGCGCTCGCCGTTCCGGGAATGCTGCTCTACGAGGCGTCGATCCTCTCGGTGCGCTTCGTCGAGAAGAAGCGCGCCGCTGCGCAGGCGGCGAGCACCTAGCTGCGGCTGCGTGGCTTGACCCTCTGCTTCAGCTGTTGGACAGGTCCGCCGTCGTCTTCTCTCCCTCCAGCGGCGAGAGGGGGCAGATTCGAGTTCAACTTCTCCAGCGCCGGCCTTGGTCCATGCACGACATAAAATCCATTCGCGACAACCCCGAGGCCTTCGATGCGGCGCGCGCGCGGCGCGGGCTGCCGCCAGTGAGCCAGAAGCTGCTCGCGCTCGACGACGCCCGCCGCGCGGCCATCGCGAAGCTGCAGACGGCGCAGGAACGGCGCAATGCGGCGTCCAAAGAGATCGGCGTCGCGCTGAAGGCCAAGGACGAGGCCAAGGCCGAATCGCTGAAGGCCGAAGTCGCGAAGATCAAGGAGGACTGGCCGGCGCTCGAGGCCGCCGAGCGCGAGGCGATCGCCGCGCTCGACGCCGCGCTCGCGGAGCTGCCGAACACGCCGCTCGACGGCGTCCCGGAGGGCAAGGACGAGACCGACAATGTCGAGATCCTGCGCTGGGGCAGTCAGCGCAATTTCGACTTTACGCCGAAAGAGCATTTTGAGCTTGGAGAAGGCCTTGGCCTCATGGACTTCGAGGCGGCGGCCAGGCTCTCGGGCGCGCGCTTCGTCGTCAACAAGGGCGGGATCGCGCGGCTGGAGCGGGCGCTTGCGCAGTTCATGCTGGACCTGCACACGCAGGAGCACGGCTACACGGAAGTCAATCCGCCGCTGCTCGTGCGCGATGGCGCGATGTTCGGCACGGCGCAGCTGCCGAAGTTTCGCGAGGATCAATTTTCGGTCACGGCCGGTCGTCCGGTCGACGCTCGGGAGTTGCACGCCGCCGTTGCCGATTATTGGCTCATCCCCACCGCCGAGGTTCCACTCACCAATCTCGCGGGCGATCAGATCATCGACGAAGCCGAGCTGCCGCTGCGCTTCACCGCCGGCACTTATTGCTTCCGCGCCGAGGCCGGCGCCGCCGGGCGCGACACGCGCGGCATGATCCGCCAGCATCAGTTCTTCAAGATCGAGCTCGTCTCGATCACGACGCCCGAGCAATCGCTCGAAGAGCATGAGCGCATGACCGGATGCGCCGAGAGGGTCCTGCAACTGCTCGAGCTCCCCTATCGCAAGGCGCTCCTCTGCACGGGCGACATGGGCTTCGCGTCCCAAAAAACCTACGACCTGGAGGTCTGGCTGCCGGGCCAGGGCAAATATCGCGAGATCTCCTCCTGCTCGGTCTGCGGCGAGTTCCAGGCCCGGCGCATGAACGCCCGCTACCGCCCCAAGGACGGCAAGGGGCCGCGCTTCGTCCACACGCTGAACGGCTCGGGCGTAGCCGTCGGGCGCGCGCTCGTCGCCGTGATGGAGAACTTCCAAGAAGCCGACGGATCGATTACGGTGCCAAAGGCGCTCCAGCCTTACATGGGCGGCGCCCGAAAGATCGCGCGGCCCTGACGCGCCGCGCAAATGCGGGCTTGAAGTTGCGGCGTAACGGCGTGAGAAGAGTCATGTCTGAAGAAGCTGAGGACTCATTGATTGAATTGCTGCGGAACGTGCAGTCGGTCATGCAGCAGCTGGAGTCGCGCGTGCGAACGGAAGTTCGCGCCCTGCGCTCCGATGTGACGACCGTGCGCGCGGTGAACGAGGCCGAGCATGCGCTCACTCGGAAGGAGCTCAACGAACAGTTCAACGCGCTACGGCGCGCCGTCATGGAATATCATGCTTCGGCCGTCGGCCATGGGGCGATGATCACCGAGCTGGAGGAGCGCCTGGCGCGCGTCGAGCAGCGGCTGAAAGTGCCGCCCAAGGGCTCGCACTGAACGATCCCAGACCGCGGCTGCGTCACAGATATGTTCAGGTTTTAGCGCAAAAGCCGATTCGGCGACGATCGACGCGATCAACGGGCGAAGGCATCCATGCGCATCCTGCTCACCAATGACGATGGGATCAACGCGCCGGGTCTCCAAGTCGCCGAGCGAATCGCTCGCCAGCTCTCGGACGACATTTTAGTCGTCGCGCCGGAGCACGATCAGTCCGGCGTCGCCCACTCGCTTTCGCTGAACGATCCCTTGCGGCTGCGCCGGCTTGACGAGCGGCGTTACGCGGTCAAGGGCACTCCGACAGACTGCGTCATCATGGCCATGCGCAAGCTGCTCGACCATCCGCCCGACCTCGTGCTCTCGGGCGTCAACAGCGGCCAGAACGTCGCCGAGGACATCACCTATTCCGGCACCATCGCCGCCGCCATGGAGGGCGCGATTCTAGGCGTCGCCTCGATCGCCCTGTCGCAGTGCTACGATTTTTTCGGCGGCGTGAAGACCATTCCCTGGAGCTGCGCGGAGACGCACGCGCCCGGCGTGCTGCGTCGGATCATCGACAGAGGCGTTCCCCCGAACGTTCTCGTCAACGTCAATTTCCCGCCCTGCCCGCCCGAGGACGTGAAGGGCGTCGCCGTCACCATGCAGGGCCGGCGCTGCAACGACCTCATGTTCATCGACGACCGCGTCGACGGGCGCGGCCATCCCTATCACTGGATATCCTTCCAGCGCGGCGACTTCGTCGTCGGGGCGGGCACAGACCTCGAGGCGCTGCTCCAGTGCAAGATTTCGGTCACGCCGCTGAAGCTGGACTTCACCGACCATCCGACGGTCACGGATTTCGCCGCCGCCTTCGAGGCCGCGTCTTGAGCTTTCCCGGCGCCGAGCTTCCGCTCGAGGCGCGGGCTGCGCTGGCGCTGCAGCTTCGCCGCGCCAATGTGCGCAGCGTCAAGGTCATGCGCGCGATCGAGCTCGCTCCCAGGGCTCTTTTCGCTCCGCACCGCTTCAAGGACCTCGCCGCGCGCGACGTGGCGCTGCCGATCGGCTGCGGTCAGACCATGCCTTCCGCCGCCGATCTCGCCTGGAGGCTCGACGCGCTGGACATCGAGCCAAAGCATCGCGTGCTGGAGATCGGATCGGGCTCCGGCTACGCGACGACCGTGCTGTCGCTTCTCGCCGGCGAGGTCGAGAGCGTCGAGCGGTTTCAGACTCTCGCCCTCGGCGCCGCGCGGCGGCTGGCGGATCTCGGCGTCGAAAATGCGCGTGTCGCCTGCGCCGACGGACTTGATATTCCAAGGAGCGCCGGGCGGTACGACCGCATCATTCTGCACGTCGCTCTCGATGCGGTTCCGCAGTCGCTATTCGGCGCCCTCGCAGCGGACGGGCTGCTCGCCTATGGGCGCAGAAGCAAATCCCTGAGCGGGCCGACGCGCGCCCGCTGGATCAAGGTCGCGCGCTTTAACGACGAAGCGAAGGAGACGGACCTCGGCCCTTGCCGCCTGCCCGCCGCGCTGCTCGGGCGCGCGGGCGTCTTGTGAAGAATTTTGCGCAATTTGCTGCAAGGCGATTCATCTTAAACGTCCCCTTAACCCGCTGCGGCCTAAAACAAGGCGTTGAGCCGAGTTCGAGTGGGTCGCGTCATGCCTGTCATGCGTCAGCTGTTTCTTTCGCGGACGACCGTCCGCCTTCTCGTGGCGGCGAGCGCCGCCGCGCTCATGGCCGGATGTTCCGACGCCAGTCGGTTTGCGGCCGACCCTTTTGCCGATCCCTTCGGCTCCGCTCCCCCGCCGAGCGCGCAGACGCGTCACGCCAAGGGCTATGACGGGGCGCCGACCGGCTCCATCTCGCCCGCCGCCCGCGTGGCGCCCGTGAAGGCCCAGCCGCTCCCGCCGGCGAACTACAGCGTCGCCGCCGCGCCAGCGCCGGCGGCCTCCGCTCCCACGGCGGCCGGAAACGCGAATCACTGGACGACGGAAGGCGGCACGCCCATCGTGCTCGGCGAGGGCGAGACCGTGCCGGTCGTCGCCAACCGCTACGGCGTTCCCGCCGACG
>Ga0187784_10001148_pt1 | contig 20765 bp, 17 predicted proteins | sample 1015_SJ02_MP15_2_FD_132964 | JGI IMG/M metagenome (GOLD analysis project Ga0187784, IMG submission 132964) | Tropical peat soil microbial communities from peatlands in Department of Meta, Colombia - 1015_SJ02_MP15_20_MG | ecosystem: Environmental > Terrestrial > Soil > Wetlands > Peat | place...
CAAAACAAGTCCGGCACCAGAAACCGGACTTCGCCCGCAGCGTAGCGCTCAAACAGTTGTAACGCCTCTGCCGCGAGTGGTTCCCTCGTGGCAGGCAATAACCATTTAGCGGCGACGCTGGCGTCGATTACATAGCTGGTCACCGCTGCCGGTCCTGACGCTGGAGTTCCTCACTGGAGAGGAAGGGGCCGCGCTCAAGCGGCCGGCGCGATTGCCGCTGCCGCGCTTGGCGCAAAAAACGCTGCCGAGCCTTGCGCTCTGCCGCGGTAACTACGTTGTCAGTCAGTAGCCCGACCACTTCAGCGGCGATCGATTTGCGGCGCTGGCGGGCCTGTTCGCGCAGGGCCTCATACAGTTCATCGGGCACGTTTTCGACATATAGGGTTGCCATAGTAAATTCCTAGCACTATCATAGCATGAACGCCTCCAAATCCCACCCCTATCCTCCGACCCACATGGGTTTCCTCGCCAGTCATTGACACTGCGGCTGCGCTGCACAAGAATAAGAGTCACCCACGAATTCGCGGAGGTTTCCTATGCCAGATGAACTCGACCAACCCGCCGAGATGCCTGCACCCGAAGAACACCCGGTCGAAATGCACACCCCATCGCCCAGCAGCCCGGGAAAGTGGATTCTGCTCCTGCTGGCGGTCATCTATGTCGCAGGATCGCTTTATTTTCTTTTCAACCTGAGCGGCCGCTTCGAGCAAATGGCCAAGGACCAAGCTGCCAGCAGCGCGCAGATCGCGCAACTAACGCAGCGCATGCAGGCCGCGGAGGCCGATTCGGAGACGCTGGCCAAGCAGCTGGGCATGACCAAGAAAGAACTCAGCGAACGCTCCGAGGAACTGCAGCGCGCGCAGCGCGCCGCCGTGCAGAAGCTCTCCGAAGAGCAGAGGCAGCAATCCGGCCAGATCAGCCAGGTTAGCGGTGACGTCGCCAACGTGAAGACCGATGTGGGCGGCGTCAAAACCGACGTCGCTTCGACCAAAGCTGAGCTGGCAGCTGCCGAAGCCAAGCTCCAGAGCACGATTGGCGACCTCGGGGTGCAAAGCGGTCTGATTGCTCATACTCGCGATGATCTGGAAGTCTTGAAGCACAAGGGCGACCGCAATTACTACGAATTCACTTTGGTCAAAGGAGCCCAGCCGCAGGCCGTTTCCACCGTCGCATTACAGTTGAAAAAGACGGATACGAAACGCGGCAAGTTCACGCTCAACGTGACCGCCGACGACAAGACCATCGAGAAGAAGGACCGCAACATCGCCGAGCCCATCCAGTTCTACTCCGGACGCGATCACCTGCTGTTTGAGGTCGTAGTGTGGACCGTGGACAAGAACAAAGCCACGGGATATCTGACCACGCCTAAGGAAGCTCCCGTGCCGGTGACCGCGGGACCGGCGCCCAGCACGCAGAATTGACGGGTACGCAGAATTGAACGGAGCGCTCTATCCCACCGCGCACGTCTTGCTTGAGATCGTGCTGCGCACGGGCGTGATTTACTTGCTGGTTCTGATTGGAGTCCGTCTCAGCGGCAAGCGCGAGGTTGGGCAAATGACCCCGTTCGATCTCACGCTGCTGCTCCTGCTGTCGAACTCCGTGCAAAATGCCATGACCGGCCCCGACACGTCGCTCGCCGGCGGGGCCGTGGCGGCTTCTACTCTGCTCATCATGAACTACGTGGTGGCAAATCTTTCCGGCTCGAGCCGCAAGCTGCGGAGGGTGATCGAGGGCCAGCCATCTTTGCTCGTGCATGACGGCAAGGTGATTGAGTCCCACATGGTGCGGGAGCGCGTCAGCATTGACGAGTTGCATCGCGCGCTGCGCGAGCACGGCATCAGCAGCTGCGATCAGGTAGCCTTGGCGGTGCTCGAAGTCGATGGCTCAATCAGTTGCCTGAAGTACGACGAGATCAAACCCGACGCCAACACGCACCTGGCGCGGCGGAGATTCATCCAGAAGAAGCAGTAAGCGGCGGTTGGGGGATTTTCTCAGCTATCTAGTTCGGAGCAGCTTATGCGACGGCAACCCATCTCTCCCCCGTTGGAATCAGCGTTCGACAGTGTTTACCGGGCGATCGCACAACAACCAATGCACGCACGCCAGAATTGGAGACAAACGGAGGTGTTCGATTCTCTGCTTGCCCCACAGTAACCGAATATATGAATGCGATTGGGGTTTTACAACTAACAGCATGGGCAAGGGCGGCCAGCGAATTGGACAATATTCCGTGCCGCTCGATCAGTGGGTCCGGTCTCTTGGGTGAGCAGTGCCCAGATTTTTCAGCGATAAGGCAACGTTTTCGTGAGTTGCACAAGAATCGGTGCAGCAGCCGATAACACCCTTGTTTTCCACAGGAAATACGAGAGTGGTGCCTGTTGAAAAGTATGCTAACAAAGCGTTTATAATCAATAACTTAAAACCAGCACTTAAAGCGATTTGGTGGCCAGCAGAGCGCGAAGAAAATGAGGGGGTGTGGGAAACCATTACCTCCTGCCTTTCTGCTTCACCAGCGGCGCGTGAAGCTCAGCAATGGGTATTCCATGGAGCGATCCGGACGCGGACCTGCTCGCCTTCGCGTTCTTCGCGGGTCAGTTCTTCGCGACCTTTGCGGTGAAAAAGCTTAAACCGCGAAGAACGCAAAGTTTGCGCGAAGTTCGCCAACTAACATCATCCCTCTCCAACCACGGAGGCACTGCGAACGGAGAACGATACTGCCCACCTTCTCCCTGCGCTCCAGTGACTCCGTGGTGGATTAAAGCGTTCCCGCCAATGCACGGCCGTGGGCCACGTCTACTTCGTCAGCACCACCGGCAACGGCTGATCGTATGGCTGTATGACCACGCTTGTTGCTTGGCGTTGATTGAACGCGTCCAGGGTCACGGGAAAGGCCACGATGATCGTGCGCGTGAGCTTCTCGCCGGGCTGAAGTTTCGTCTCAGGCATAAGCGCGGGCTGCGCGCCATTCCTCAGCGCGGGGAAGGCCTGGAAGTAGCGTTCGAAGTCAATGGCGGAAACAGCCTCAGCTGTAGACTCCCCCGCCGCCGTCTTGATCTTTCCCTGGAGCGAGTGGACGTAGAGAATCTTGTCGCTGGTGTTGGTCAGGGTGAAGGTCAGGGCGACCATGGTCGAGCTTTGGCCGGGAATCTCCACGGCGACTACGTTGTCGAGCGATCCGGCCGCTTGCGGCTTGGCGCGCTTCAAAAACGACGCGATCAGGACCACGAGCAGCACGCCCGCAACCGCCAGCAGCACGATTTTGGCCGGCGGCAGGTTCTTCTTCGCTGTGCCGTATTCCTCGCCGATGTTGATGGTAGGGCCGGGCGGAGCGGGTTGAGCTGGAGTGGAAGCGGGTGCAGCAGACTTGGACGGATCAGGGGATGCTGGGTCAGTCATGGAATTCCTTTTGCCAGATTGATTTTACGCGACTTGATCCAAGCTCTGTCATCCTGAGCGGAGCAAGGACTTCGCGAAGGGAAGTCCAGCGGAGTCGAAGGACCCCGTGTTTGTGTCGACCGGCACAGGCTCGGACAGGAATTTGCTCGATACTGCCGAGTGTCTGGTGGAAACTCCCTGACGAGTCTGTGGCAAAATCAATCGACACAAGGTCCTTCGACTGCGATGCCGTCCGCCTCGCGAACGGCATCTTCGCTCAGGATGACAGCGCTCGGTCGTCCCTCATGTGCATTCAAGGGCTCAACACCCGTGTTTCATCGCCCTGGCGAATTTCGCTGCCGGTAGTGTGTTCAACACGTCATCTTTGGTCAGGCCGGCGCGGCGCGCCTGCAGAATGCCGTAGCGAATTTTCTCCATGTGCGAGGTGTGGTGCGAATCGGTCGAGATCACGATTTTCACCCCCTGCTGCTTGGCCTGCCGCAGATGAACGTCGTTCAGATCGAGCCGGTCAGGATACGAGTTTAGCTCCATGGCTACTTTGTTTTTCGCGGCCGCGGCCAGCAGAACCGCCATGTCGAAATGATACGCATCGCGCCGCAGCAGAAGGCGGCCGGTGGGATGGCCGAGGACTGAAGTATTCGGATTATTTGCCGCCTTGAGCAGCCGATCGGTCATCTTTGCCGGTTCCTGATTGAAAACCGAATGCACGCTGGCGATGACGATGTCCATCTGCGCCAGAACGTCGTCGGAGAGATCGAGCTCGCCGTCAGCGAGGATGTCCACCTCAATTCCGGCGAAAATCGTGATGCCCTCAATCTGCTTGCCCGCATCGCGAATGCGCCCAATGTGCTCGACGGCGCGCTTGTCATCGAGCCCATTGGCGAAGGCTAGGTTCTTGGAGTGGTCGGTGATCGCGATGTATTTGTAACCTCGCGCCTTGGCCGCCTCGGCCATTTCGGCAATCGTGTTCTTGCCGTCGGTTTCGACGGTGTGCATATGCACGTCGCCCTGCAGATCGGCTAGCGTGATCAGCTTGGGCAAGGAGTGCTTCTCGGCGAGATCGATTTCGCCGAGATTCTCGCGGAGCTCAGGCGGAATGTAGTCGAGATTGAGCTTCGAGTAGATTTCTTCTTCGGTTTTTCCCGCGACCGGCTTTTCGCCTTCGAGCGTGGCCAGGCTGTACTCGTTCAGCGTGTATCCCATTTTCAGAGCGCGCGTGCGTAGGGAAACATTGTGGGCCTTCGACCCGGTGAAGTACTGCATGGCCGCGCCGAAAGATTCGGGCGGGAGTAGGCGCACGTCCACCTGCATGCCGCTGCGCACGCGGAAGCTGATCTTGTTGTCGCCACTGGCGATGACTTCCATCAGCGGCGGGTATTTCGCCACGTAGGCGATCGCTTTCTGGCGGCCTTCTTCCGAAGTGCAGGCTTTGCCTGTGACCAGGATGTCGAGATCGCCTACGGTTTCGCGGCCGCGGCGCAGCGATCCAGCGGGCGTAATCTTGTCTATCCCGGGGAACTTCTTCAGGTATTCGGTGAGCTTCTCGGCCTCAGTCTCGGCGGCGTCAATCAAGTAGCGGCCGCTGATGCGGTGGTAATCTTCGATGGCTTTGATCAGCTTGGCTTCGTGCTTTTCGCCCATTCGCGGCAGGATGCGGATTTTGCCCTCGCGCGCCAGTTTTTCCACTCCGTCGACATCGCAGACCTTGTAGGCGCTCCAGATCAGCGCGATCGTTTTCGGCCCCAGACCCTGAATCTTCAGCAACTGCAGCATCGACGGGTGATACTTTTCCAGCAGTTCCGCCTGCACGGCGAGCTTGCCGTCTTGGAGCAGTTCCTGCAGGTTGGCCAGCATGCCTTTGCCGATGCCGGGGATTGCGAGAACCTTCTTGGGCTCGGCGATGATGTCTTTAATCTGCTCGGAATGGTTCTCGATGGCTTGCGCGGCGTTACGGTAGGAGCGGATGCGAAACGAGTCCTGCCCGTCGATTTCGAGCAGGTCGGCCGTCTCGTAGAGAACGTTAGCGATGGCCTTGTTGTCCATGTTGACTCTGTCCGGGACAAAGTAAGAGTAAACAAAGTTGGACAAGACGGCCAGAGGCAACGTGAGAGTAGCCTGCGCGGCTGCAATCGCTGGACGACTGGCGCTATGCGACCTTGGTGACGTTCGCGGCCTGCGGGCCTTTTTGACCTTCGGTGATTTCGAACTCCACCTGGTCGCCTTCCTGCAGGCTCTTGTATCCATCAGAAGTGATCGCGCTGTAATGAACGAACACATCAGGGCCATCGGCGCGGCCGATAAAGCCATAGCCCTTGGCGTTATTGAACCACTTGACGGTTCCTTTCAGACGTTCCACGTAGATCCCCTTCTTTCTGCACGTCCTGATCGGGGGTCAGGACGTACCCCACAGTTCCGTTACATGCATTGTCGGGCGGCACGCGAGGGCTGTCAAGGGAGTGGGTGGATACATCCGTAAGGTGAGTTCCTGAATGGGCGATAGGGTCATCTACGGGAATCTCCCGGTCTGGCGAACGGTGCGAGTCCTTGACGAATTCTGCGGTCAAGACCCTCCACCGCGAGGCTCGCAAAGGAACGCAAAGGACGCGAAGAGGAGGCCCCAGCGTCGCGGAGGCCAACGCCGGCGCTATCGCACCGGTTCCGCCCCGTACTCCTTATCGCTTAGAATGTCCCGCGCCGAAGGAGCGCGATGTGCGATCCAGCCAGAGCACCGGCGCGATGGTCTTGGCGTCGCGGATGGTGCCGCGAAGGACCATACTCACGGCAGTCGGCAAGGGGACCAGACGCTTGTAAATGACTTCGTCGTCCTCCGGGTGCGCCTCGCCGGCGCACAGTCCGGTGGCAAGGTAGACCGCCATGGTCTCGGCGACGAAGCCCGGGCTGGCGTAGAACTTCAAAATGCGCCGCCAGTGTGTTGCGGTATAACCGGTTTCCTCAAGCAATTCGCGCTGGGCGGCTTTGAGTTCCCGCTCGCCAGGGTCGATGCGGCCGGCGGGCAATTCCCAAAGATAATCTTCCGCCGCGTGCCGGTACTGGCGCTCGAGAAGGACGCGCGGCGTCGAGCCGGAGTCGTCCACCGCCAGAACCACAACCGATCCGGGATGACGGACCACGTCCCGGCGCGTGCGTACGCCAGCCGGTTCCTGGACTTGGTCAGTCGTTACCCAAAACACTGGCCCGCGATACACCGTGCGGGAGGAAAGAAGGCGGGCAGAGTCTCCACCGCGAGCTCTACGGCGGGGTGTGCGATGACGTGAGGATTTGGGCATGGAAACAATATAAACGGCTTCCGGCTCCCGGCGTCCGGCTTCCAGAAAACCACCCAGCGCTAGCCGAGTCAGCACTCCGGAAGCCGAGAGCCGGAAGCCGAGGGCCGGAAGCCTGCAGCCGCTTCTGCTATCCTTCCCGGCATGGCGACCAAGCCGCGCATCGTGATAGTCGGGGCGGGGAATCTGGGAACTGCTCTGGCCTTGTCGCTGCAGCGGGCAGGATACGAGATCGAGCGGGTGATTGCGCGTGCGCCCGGGACCTCGCTGAAGAAAGCGCGGGCTCTGGCAAGGCTGGTTGGCTCGAAGGCTTCGGTTGGTCTACCGAGGGAAGTGCAGGCGGAAATCGTCTGGTTCTGCGTGCCGGATGGTCAGATCGAGCCGGCCGGGCGAGATCTGGCCTCCAAAATCGACTGGGAAGGAAGAATTGCGCTGCATTCCAGCGGCGCGCTCACGAGCGACGAGTTGGACGCACTGCGACGGCGCGGAGCGTCGGTCGCATCGCTGCATCCGATGATGACGTTTGTGAGCGGATCCCGGGTGCGGCGACCCCAGCCATCGCTGGCGGCAGTGCCGTTTGCGGTCGAGGGCGATCGCGCCGCGGTGCGCGTGACGCGGCGCATCGTGAACGATCTCGCGGGTTACGTCCACGTGATTCGCAAGCAGGACAAAGCTGCCTATCACGCTTGGGGAGCGTTCGTTTCGCCGCTGTTCACCGCGCTGCTCGCCTCCGGGGAGCAGGTGGCGGCCATCGCGGGCGTGAAGCGCACGGAAGCGCGACGGCGGGTAATTCCGATTCTTTTGCAGACGCTCGCTAACTATGCGTCGTTCGGCGCGCCGGGAGCGTTCAGCGGGCCGATTGTCCGCGGCGATGTGGACACAGTCCAGCGGCATCTGCGGGTCCTCGCGAAAGTGCCGCCCGCGCGCGACGCTTACCTGGCGCTAGCGCGCGCCGCCCTGCGGTATCTGCCGGCAAAGGGAAAAAGGGAACTGTCGCACGCGCTGCGCGGCTGAGGGCCATGGGATAGTGCCGAAGGTTGTCAAATAAGCAGCAGCTATTCGATTAGACTCCACTTTTCTTTGGGCAGACCTAGTTTGATCTCTTCGACCTTGAGATAGCCATCCTTGATGACAGTCTGTTTGACGTTGTCTTTAGTCACGACCACTGGGTAAAAGTAAATCGCAGGCAAATGTATGGTCCCGGCCAGGAATTCTCCGTTCGTCTTTACCGGCTGCGCTCTGGCCAGGCTGACGGCCGCTTCCGCTGCTGCCCGGGCTTGAGGTTCAATCGGCTTGTAGAGGGTCATAGCCTGCGTACCCATCAGAACGCGGATTATGGCGGAAAGATCGGCATCCTGCCCGGAAACGAGGACCTTGCCGGCAAGACCGTGTTCCTCCAGGGCCTGAATTGCGCCGCTGGCGATGGAGTCGTTCGTCGCAACTACAGCCGTGATCTTGTCATAGTTGGATTCAAGCACGCCCCTCATGGCCACGTACGCCTCACTCGCCGACCAATCGGGAACGGCAACATCCGCAACGAGCTGGATGCGACCATCTTTGAGGAATGGCTGCAGGGCTTCGAGTTGAGGGCCATGGAAGGCGGCGGATTGCTCGGGCGGGCCGTCGAGTACGACGTAATTGCCGGTAGGAGCGTGATCGGTGAGGGTGGTTACCTGCAGCCGGCCGATCATACTGTAGTCGGTAGCAATATAGAGGTCCTCAGCGCCTGTCGCGGAACCTTCGTAAGTGATGACGTGCACATTCCTGGCTTTCGCGGCGGGTACGATGTCAGCTTCGATTTTGGGATCGCCTCCGATGAGTACCAGGGTCTGGATACCCGAGGCCGCGACTTCCTGCGACTGCCGCAGCCATTTGTCAGGGTCTCCTCTGCCATCTTCCACGATGACTTCAGCGCCCAGAGCTTCGGCGCGTTCCTGAAAGGCATCGCGATCAGCCCGCCAGCGTTCGAGTCGCATGTCGTAGATGGACCAACCAATCCTGATTTTCTCCTTGGCGGGCTGTTTAACGCCAGGAGTTTGCGCCCAGCACAGGCAAGCGCAGCAGAGCATCAGGGCAGCTACAAAGACGGACCGATGAAGATTGCGGTCAAGCATGCGAAAACCTCCGATTCCGGGAACTATGCGTGAACATCGACCTGCAAGGATTAATCTGCAATTTCCTGTTTGACGATCGACAACGGCGTCATTGTACGCTTCTCCCACGTCATGTTGACACCGCACATCGTGAACGTTCTGGCTCGCACCCCGGGACGTATCCCACTCGTAGCTGATGTAACATCCCCGATCACGCTAGCGGCCTTCTCAGCGGCCGCATGGCCACGCTGCGCAGCAAGGGCAGGAACAATGCAAAAGCGCGCTGCGGGGGTCTCGAATCGACAGGGAAGTCAGACCCTGCTAACTCCGCCGCTCGCGTTCTGACCACGCGCGGCGAGCGTCAGCGCGGCCAGCACGATGAACGGGAAGACCGATGCCATATCCAGCGGCAGGTAGAAAATCGGACGGGAATAGAACTGCTGGCGGGTCAGCAGCGGGCGCAAGACGATCACTACGAATGAAGTGACCCACGGCCACAATAGCGTTACAGTTCCTATGGCCAGAAGAGATCTTAGCGGCCACTGGGCTGACAGGCGCCGCCATCGCGAAGCCAGCAGGAGCGCGCCGGGTAGAAGAATCATGTGATCGTAGACGGCTTGTCCCGGAAGCACCGCGATAGTCGTGATGCCGAGCAGAAGGGTCAGCGTGAACCAGAATTCAGGCGAATCGGCCGCGGCTGCGCGATTGCGCCAGGCGAGCAGAGCCGCGGCGACGAGCAAGCCGATTGTCACGGCAAGCGATATTGGCGCGGCGAGACCCGGCCTGAGCAGTAACTGGAGAAACCCGGTCATCGGTGGCGGCGGATTGTAGCCGCGGTATTCGACGATGACGTGCACCCAGGAGCTGATCCAGCGCGGCCAGACAACAAGAGATCCACCGATCAGCAACAAAAGAATCGCAAGAAATCCCACCCAGAAGCGGCCGCGGCGCCGCCAATCGTGCATGCTCCAGACCAGCAAATAGAAAATTCCCAGCACCGTCACTTGCGGCTTGATGGCGGTGACGGCGATCAGAACTCCACAGGGCAATAGCTTGTCCCGCTGGAGAGCGAGGATCGCAGCGGACAGCAGAAATCCTACCAACAGCCCGACTTGTCCCGCATACACGCCTTCAAGCACGGGATAGTTGCATAAGGCCAGCAGCAAGATTACGGCCACCCAAGGCCAGCTTGGGCGCCAGCCGAGGGCCGCCATCCAACAGAAGACGCTCGCCGCAGTCAGCGCTGCCAGCAGGCAGGCAAACGCGACGCGCGCCACGGTAAAAGGCAATTCCGCGGCCGGCCAGAACAGCAGATCGGTGAAGGCAGGATAAGGGAACAGGCGGCGATCAATGGGGTCGCTGGGAATGCGAGGATCGAGAGGACGGCCGTAGAGGCCGGTCTGGATTTCGCGCGTCATTTCGGGGCTGTAGGGATCGCGGCGTTGCCGCAGCCACGCTCGCGAAGTCACCCATATCTGGTAAAAGTCGTTGCCGAAGGCGTATCCGCCGATGTTGCGAGCTGCGCGCACCTCGAGCGCGCGCGGGATCAGAAGTCCCTGGTGGTAATAGAGAATCGAAGCCGCGCCCACGAGCGCAAGGCAGAGGAGCAGGAATGCGTTGTTGGATCTTGTTGAGATGGAAGGCTCGGCCATGGCTGACAAGGGCGGGAGAATGGTAACAAAGATTTTCGATTGTCGATTTGCGATTGCCAATTGAGGATCTGGTTTGCCCTTCAATCGCAAATCGGCAATTGGAAATCGAAAATCGCCGGAGATTCACTCCGACGTGAACAAATGGCCGAGCTTCTCTTTCTTGGTGCGGAGGTAGTCTTCGGCGTGGGGGCTGGGAGTGACTTCGCAGGGCACGCGCTCGGCCACGCGCACACCGGCACGCTCGAGAGCCTCGACCTTATCGGGGTTGTTCGAGAGCAGCCGGACCTCGGTGACGCCGAGAGCTTTGAGGATCTCGGCGGGAAGGGCGAATTCGCGGTGGTCAGCCTTGAAGCCAAGCTGCTCGTTGGCCTCGACCGTATCGAGTCCGGCGTCCTGCAACTCGTAGGCCTGCAGCTTGGCCATCAAGCCGATGCCGCGTCCCTCCTGCTGTTCGTAGATCAGGATGCCGGCGCCTTCGGCGGCAATGCTCTGGAGCGATAACTCAAGCTGCTGGCGGCAATCGCAGCGCAGGGAATGGAATACGTCTCCGGTCAGGCATTGGGAGTGAATGCGAACCAGCGGCGGCTCCGATTTCACGTCGCCCATGACGAGGGCGACGGCCTCTTCGACACGATTCTGGCCGTCGCAGGCGAATTTTCCGCGAAAGCCATAAATGCGGAAGTATCCCCAACGAGTCGGGAAATCCGCCGACGCCACTTGCTCGACAGCGCTGTTGTTCACACGGTTATTATAGCGGGCGAGTGCCCGGCATCGGGCCCAATGGAGAGGAGTTGCGGCGGGAAAAATCCTTACGGATCGTAAGCCGTGCTGGGCATGCCGGCGTGCCGCGCTCCGTCCTGCATTTGCTCAAGACGCTGTTTCTCCCAGTCGAGTCGCCGCTGCATCTGCTGCAGACGCTGCATGCCGAGCGTTTGAGAACGGGTGAACGGCGCGTCGTACTGGGCGGTGCCGGGATGAATCATGGCGTTGAGCTGATCGATGCGGGCCTGGAGATCCGCCACCATGTTTTCCTGAGCCTGGATGCGATTCCTCCATTCCGCGGCAGCGTGCTGCTGGGCAAAGCGGCGCTGATCCGAGCGATCGTCGAAAGATCGATTCATGGCGGGATCGCGCGGCTCGGGCAGCGCCTGAGCCGGCTCCGCGCTTCCCGGCGGAGCTGGCGGAAGGTCCTGGTTCGTGTATGTTTTGGGCTGAACTCCAGCCGCTTGTTCGGCATCGCGTTTCTCGCGATACTCGCGGGCGACGTCGCCCAGAGACTGCGACTGGCCATAGACCGACAGGTTCACAAAGAAGAGGAACGCGCAGATGCTCAAGAGAATTCGCTGCATAAGCCCCCGCTCGTCGTGCCGGACTGTTCTAACAGGGATGTCTCTTGATGCTAACCCTGGCGGCAGAGGACTGTCGCAGTCCAAATGTAACCGCTGGCGGAAACGAAAGTACCAGCCGGCGCAGGCCAAACGGTCATTGCAGGGCTTCGGGCCAGCCTCAGCATTTAGAGCCGCGGTGGATTGAGGCGGATTTTCGTGACAGGTGGTTCCTGCGGCAAGGCCCGGTACTGAACGACTTTCGGACCAGTTCCGCAAGATAGGGATTGGGTAGTTCTCTACCCACTGTCGCAAGAACCTGCATCTTGACAGCTCGATCCGGGGGAGGAGACAATTACTTCGTCCTCGACCTCCCCTAAGAGACAGTCCTGCTCGAATTTACTCGAACGCGCTGGGTGTGGGCCCAGCCAAGGAAACAATCGACTGTCTGAAAAACACAATTAGCTGACCCCAAAAGCGGAGAAATGGGAAGATGAGCCTGAATCGCCTTAGTTTGCGGAGTTGTATGCCTGGCATGGGGAATCGATGGCAATTGAAAGGGGCGGTCAGCGCCCTGTTGATGCCGATGTTGCTGGGCGTCTCCCTCGCCCTGCTACTGAACCTAGAGGCGCGCGGCGCTGCCGCCGATAACCCGCCAGTTGCCCTGCAGCAGCGCATTCGCCACGTCGTGATTATCGTGCAGGAGAATCGCACTCCAGACAGTCTGTTTCACGATCCCGTGCTGAACGGCCTTGGCGCCGACATCGCCAGCGTCGGTCTGAGTACCACCGGTCCGATCCCGCTGACTTCGGGCGCCCTCGCCACGAATTATGGTGCTGCGCACAACCACGACGCATTCGAGACGATGTACGACAAGGGAAAACTGGATGGAGCCAACCTGATTCCGATTACGTGCAACAGCGGCGCTGTCGATTGTCCGCCTGCCCATCCGCAATACCGGTACGTAAATCCCGGTGATGTGCAGCCATATTTCCAGATGGCCGAGCAGTACACGTTCGGCGACCGCATGTTCCAAACCAACCAGGGGCCGAGTTTTCCCGCGCACCAGTTTCTGATTTCCGGCACTTCGGCGCCCACGGCCACCAGCGATCTGTTTGCGGCCGAGAACGTGTTTCCCGGCACTGGAGCGGGCTGCATCGCTCCGGCGGGGTCTTACGTGAGATTGATCAATCCCGCGGGCGAGGAGACGGAGACCCAGTACCCCTGCTTCGAACACCTCACTCTCACCGATTTGCTCGAAGGCAAGGGCATCTCCTGGCGCTACTATGCCGCCACAGCCAACTCGATCTGGACGGGGCCGGACGCGATCGATCACATCTGCCAGCCACAAACGAAAGATGGGCAACTGGTATGCACGGGAACGGCGTGGAAGAACGTGGTCATTCCCCAGACCCAAGTCTTGACTGACATCGCCAAGAACCAGTTGGCGGAGGTAACTTGGGTGACCCCGGACGGCAGAGCATCCGATCACGCCAGTTTGAACAACGGTTCCGGGCCCTCCTGGGTGGCTTCCATCGTGAATGCCATTGGCAGCAGTCCGTACTGGGCCGACACTGCGATCTTCATCACCTGGGACGACTGGGGCGGCTGGTATGATCACGTTCCACCGCCCAAAGTGCTGGAGGACTGCAAGGAATGGGGATGCGGATATGTGTATGGCTTTCGCGTGCCGCTGATCGTGGTCTCGCCCTATGCCAAGACAAGCTACATTTCGCACGTGACGCACGATTTTGGCAGCCTCCTGAAGTTCGTCGAAGAGACTTTTGACCTGCCTTCGCTGGGTTATGCCGATGCGTATGCGGACGACTTCTCTGATTGTTTCGACTTCAGTCAGACGGCGACGCCGTTTCGGAAGATTTCGGCGCCCATTACCGCCCAGGATTTCCTGAACGACAAGCAACCGCCAATAGATCCGGATGACGACTAAGGCGGCGGATGAATCAAGCGAAGGTAGTGGGTCAGTTTGAATGTTGATTTCTTTTCGAAGGCGTCATCCCGAGCGGAGCCGTTTTTCCGGCGGAGCGAGGGATCTCCTCAGGCACGCAGCAGTTCCACGGGAGATCCCTCGGCCCGCTGGTAAAAGCGCGGGCCATCGGGATGACGGCGCATTCGAGAATAGGCCAAACTGAACCCACTACCCTGGCGAACTGCGGCGGGTTGTTGCGCGCGGATGATCAGAAAGGTGATCAGCAAAAAGTGGGCCGTCATTCTGACGGCCCAGTTGAACCCACTTGAGGAAATCTAGAGGACGTCACGCACGATTCGAGTCTCGAGCGTCACACTATTGTTGCTGGCCTCGCCGGTGGTGTAGAGCAGCGTGGCCGCTTGTGCAAACAGCTCGAGCGGCGTTGCCGCCACCACGGTCGTTGTGCCCTGTGTGACCGCAACCGTGTATCGGCCGGCAGGAAGATTAACGTCCAGCAGGCCGCCCCGATCCACAGTGTAGCTGTACGACTTTCCAGTGGCAGTGTTCTGGAAGGTCACCTCAACCGGCGGGGCGTTGGCGGCTTGCGCCAACAGGATCCGGCTCATGCCCGCGGCCACCGGCGTGAAGTCGTTGGTGAACGTGAGCAAGGTCGGCGTTCCGTCGTCAGTCAGCGCGAACACGGCCGAGACATCGCTCCGCGGGTCGATGGTGACGTCTTTGTCGATCAGCGGCGTGTTGCTGCACGGCGCCAGCGTGTTGGCGATGCTGACTTTCAGGTTGTAGGTTCCGGGTTCGAACGTGAGCGGGCCCACAATCGTTGCGAAGGCCATGCCGTGCACGTAGCAAACCTCGTCGTTCAGCAGAACGTCCACCGGATAGGCTGGATCGGTGGCCGAGGCGCGGTCGCGTCCCGCGATTCCCTGGACGAGAAACATGGAAGATGCGAACGTGGCCGTGCTGAAGGCGGCGCCCAGCAGAGCCAGCGCGAGAATGGAGCGAATCAACTTTTTCATAGTCTTCTCCAAGAGTATGTGCGGGTGGCTATCGGCCACATAGCCAACGTTGACGGTGACGAGCGCCGCTCGATGAAAATTTTCTGATGTCGGCGAGAGTTTTCGGCTCTCGGCTTGTCTGAACCCCGCGCCTGACGGGAAGTTCCGGCTGCTGCTCAAAAATTCGTCGCGTACGAAATCAGTGGGGTGGGAAGAATGAATTGTTTTTCGCAAAGAGTCATGCTCGGCCGGCGCGAGAGCGAATTCCGTCAGAAAAAGATTTTCGCCGCGGTCGGCCTGTGGTGCAGGCATGCTTCGAAATTAGGGTGCGGTTTTGTGTGGCTATTGGAACGCTGCTAGAATGGGTTGCGTCCACCACCAATCCGCGTGGGGCTATAGCTCAGCTGGGAGAGCGCATCGTTCGCAACGATGAGGTCGTCGGTTCGAGCCCGACTAGCTCCACCAAAGTCCCGCCCAGACCCGCCTGCGTGAGGAGAAAAATGCGAATCGCCGTTCGATCACTGGTTACGGTCTCGGTAATTTGGGCCGCGACGGCCGCTTACGGAGCCGGCGCTGGTCCTGAGGTTTCGGTGAGTGGCGGCGAGATCCGGGGCACGCTGGCGAGCTCCGGCGGGGCAGTGTTCAAAGGAATCCCGTTTGCGCAACCGCCAACTGGAGAACTGCGCTGGCGGGAACCGATCCCGGTGAAGGCCTGGACCGGCGTGCGCGACGCCGCTGCCTTTGGCCCGCCTTGCACACAGGGCAGTCCGGCCGGCGTCAGCGGCAGCGAAGATTGTCTGTACCTGAATGTCTGGACACCGGAGTGGCCGTCCAAATCGCGCAAGGCTGTAATGGTCTGGTTCCACGGTGGAGGGAATTTCGCGGGTGCTACGTCGGACCCGATTTTTGACGGCGAAAGCCTGGCCCGTTACGGCGTTGTGCTCGTGACCGCACAATACCGGCTCGGCGTTTTCGGCTTCTTTGCACATCCCGACCTCACCCGGGAGTCGCCGCATCACGTCTCCGGCAACTACGGATTGCTCGACCAAATTGCGGCTCTCGAATGGGTGCGCGACAACATTGCGAACTTCGGCGGCGATCCCGGCAACGTCACGATCTTTGGCGAATCGGCAGGGTCTCTGGATGTCAACGTTCTGATGACTTCGCCTCTGAGCCGGGGCTTGTTCGAGCGCGTCATCGGGCAGAGCGGACCGGTAGTGGCTCCGCCTCCTCTCGCCGAGATGGAAAAGAAGGGCGAGGACTTGTCGCGGCGGTTGATCGCGGCGAGCGACCCTGCGTTGAAAAGCTTGCGCGCCCTTTCCAGCGCCGAACTCCACAAGGCCGGCGGCCAGGGACTTGCGTTTCTGGGGCCTACGCTCGGCGTGGTGGTGGACGGCTGGGTCTTTCCGGAGTCGCCGATGGCGGTCTTTGCCGCTGGCAAGGAACATCGCGTAGGGCTGCTGCTCGGAAGCAATGCGCGGGAGTTGCAGCGGCCGTTCTTTCCCATGTCCGGCAGTCTGGTGGACGCGATCAAGGAGCAATACGGGCCTCTTGCTAATCGGGCGCTGGCTCTCTACGGCTTGGATGGTGGGCAGGAGCCGGCACCCGACCCACTGTTCGGAACTGTGTTGGCGCAGTGGGCGACGGACTCGCAGTTCCGCTGTGGCACGGTTGCGGAAATGGTGTGGCACACGGCGACCGGCAATCCCGGATACCAGTTCGAGTTCGGACGCGCCGCTCCAGGACGGGAGGACGCTGGGGCATCCCACGGGAGTGAGGTCGCGTACGTGTTCGGCAATCTCGACCGCGTTGCCAATCCTCCGAAGTACGACGCTACCGACCGGCAGGTCTCAGCCGCGATGCAGAAGTACTGGACCAATTTCGCGAAGAGCGGCGACCCAAACGGCGAAGGTCTGCCGCAGTGGCCGAAGTTTGACCCTGCGGCGCGCTCCTATGTGGAGTTCACTGCCGATGGCCCTGTGGCGCGCACCGGCCTGCGCCGGCAAGTGTGCGATTTGTACATGGATTATTTGAAGGGCAAGATGGCGAAGTAACCTCCGGCGAAGGCGCTTGTGGGTCACCAACCGGGACCTCTGGCGGGGCTCCAGGGAAGACCTGCCCAAAGATTTGTCGCTGCGCTCATGCCTGATATCCTGATAAGGCTACGTACAAACACTGCAAGCGGAGATGACCATTCCTCGCAATACGTCGTGGAAGACACGACTGGTGGAGCGTGGGTTCCCAGATCGTTCGTTCGATGTCGAATTCTGGCAGGAACAGGGGGATGAAGCCATCTTTGCCGCCGCGTGGGAGATGGTGGAATTAGCTGAGGAAATCAGCCATGGCAGAAAACCCACACTACAGAGAACTGCTACAACTCTTAAACGAATTTGATGTGGAGTACTTAATCGTCGGTGGCTTCGCGGTCATGAAGTACGGCGAACCGCCCGAACCCTTGTTTGAATCTGGGCTCCCCGCTCGACTAATTCTCCCTATCGCAAGCGGTCGTGGATGCGGTAGACAAAGCTGCCGGTGAGGCGAAGGTTGTTTTGCATCTGAATCGTCTGGTTGACGTTGGCGTAAGCCGTGCGCAGGTAGTCTCCACTGAAACGGAAACCGAAGGGGCCGAACAGAGAACGTTCCATTCCTCCGCCCGCCATGTAAGCGGGTCGTTCCACATATCCGTGCAGATACTGCCCGCCGCTGACGGGAAATGCGCTGTCCACCAGGCCCGCTCCGACCATTCCGTGCAGGAAAGCGCGAGTCTTTCTGCCCTCCAGCGGGTAGAAGACGGGACCGGCGAGAGCAGTTAGGACATAGCTGCTATGCCCTGTGCCAAAAACATTGGAAGCGCGAACGTAAGCGGCGTCGGCAGCCACACCCCAGCGCGGGCGGAAGCCAATCCGTCCGCCGGCATCCAGGCCGTAAAGGTTCAAGCGACCGGCAGACGGAATCTGGGTCGAAAGATAGCTGGTGCCGGCGTTGACGTCGTAGGAGGGGCCGTAGGCGGCGGCCGGCGGAACTTCAGCGTAAGTCTGCGCCTGGACCCGCGCCACCAGAACGAGCGCGCATAGTGAGATACAGGCGAAAATCCGCAGGTGAAGGAGCGAGCGGTCCCACCGTGTTCGAAGCTTGCGATCGGGTGTAGCCATGACTTCTCCCAGACACGAAGCTGTCGCAATGTGGAGCACTGACCCCTTACAGTATCCGGATTTGGAGGGGTGGGAAACGTGACCACAGCTTTGGACCTTAAGTAACAACAGCCTTGGACCGAAAGTAACAACGGCCCGGCAAAGTGATATGATTCCCTGTGAATCTGCTGCGGCTTGATCTGCGAAAATACGTCTGTGAGCGGCTGGCTCCTTCCGGCCTGTAATTTGATTTCCACTCGAACCTCCTGAGCTGTTTTTCTGGCTCGACTTTCAAAACCGAAACTTACCGCACGGGTGGAAGGCGTGCGTCTTCTGGCCGTGTTGAACAAATTCATACGAAGGGACTCTTATGAAACTCCTGGTGATTGGCTCCGGCATGATGGGATCGGCGGCGACCTTTGATATGGCCCGCACGCCGCAAGTAGATTCGATAACGCTGGCGGATAGCGAGTTGAAGCGCGCGCGCGACGTGGCCGCGCGCGTGAACCACATGACGGGCGAGAAGAAGGTTCGCGCGGTCGCTCTCGATGCGAGCAACGAGAAAGCCGCGGCCCGTCTGATGCATGGGCACGACGCCGCGCTTTCCGCGGTACCGTATTTCCTGAATCTCGGACTGGCGCGGGCGGCGGTAGAAGCGCGCTGTCATTTCGCCGATCTGGGGGGCAATAACACCGTGGTGCGCCAGGAACTGGCGCTGGCCAAGAAGGCGGAAAGAAGCGGCGTCGCGCTGGCGCCCGACTGCGGACTGTCGCCGGGTATGGCCTCGATTCTGGGCGGGGAACTGATCCGGCGCCTGGGCGGCCACGCCGACGCGCTGCGGATCTATGTCGGAGGTTTGCCGGAGCAGCCCACGCCGCCGTTTCATTATCAGCTCGTGTTCTCGGTCGAGGGGCTGATCAACGAGTATGTGGAACCGGCGCGGATTCTGCGCAAAGGCAAGCTCATCACGATCGATCCGCTGACCGAGCCGGAAGACTTCCATATTCCCGGTTACGCGCCGCTGGTGGCGTTTCACACCTCAGGCGGCACCTCGACGATGCCCGAGACGTTCGAAGGCCGCGTGGGCGAGTGCTTCGAGAAAACGCTGCGTTATCCCGGGCACTATGACCTGCTGTGCGAGCTGAAGGAGCTGGGCCTGTTCTCAAGCGAGAAGATGAGAATCAACGGAACGGAAATTGCGCCCCGCGCCATGATGTCCAGAATCTTCGAAGGCAAGTTCGCTTCGAAGGGGCCGGATGTTTGCATCATGCGCATTGAGGCGCACGAATCGGTCAACCGGCCGGGCGTGCGCGGTTTGCTGGGCGGGCGGCTGAAAGGACGCGTGGCCTCGTTCACCATGGTGGATCACTACGACGCGAAAACCGACACCAGCGCCATGATGCGCACCACGGCGTATCCGGCGTCGATCGTGCTGCAGATGATGGCTTCGGGAGCGATCAGCAAACGAGGCGGCGTCTTGCAAGAGCGCGACGTGCCCGCCGACATGTTCCTCGAGGAAATCGAAAAGCGGGGAATCAGGATCGAGTACGCGATCGCATGAGGGGATCTTTCGCCTCTGCCGTAATCATAGTTCTGTCATCCTGAGCGGCGCTCTTGGCCGCGAAGGACCTATGCAACTGGTCGGAAAGTACATAGGTCCTTCGCTTCGCTCAGGATGACAAAGCGTGGGACCTACGGCGGCGTGATCAGGCGGATGGGCACGGGAGAGGAACCGGTCACGGGATTGCCGACGGGCGGTTTCCCTTGGCCGTTGCCGCAGCCGGTAACGTTCAGCACCGTCACAGACACGTTGCCATTAGCGTCCACTTGGTTGATGAACACCTGCAGGAATCCGACGATGGTGACTTGCGTAAGTCCGGTCGGGTTAATCGAAGTCTCATTGTTAGATGGGCCCGAATCGTAGATGGGCAGAGACACGATCGAGTTGCTGGCGGTGATGTCTGCGCCGGAGGATAGGCTGCCATGGCTAACCAGAGCGTTGCTGCTGCCGGCCCGAATCTGGAATGGATAAGACGTCGTGACAATCGTATCCTGGCCCGATGGCTGCTGGTTTGGGTTCGTGTTGTCTTGGTTTATGAGGCAGGTCACGCCATTCGTGGTGTCGCCGGTAAACGGACCAGGGTTCTCGGCCAAATTGATGACGTTTCCATTCTGCACGCCGCACTGGTAGACCGTAGACTGATCACATCCCGCAATGGCCTCCTGGTACAAGTTGGTCCTCGCCGAACAGGATGGCACGGCGACGGGAGTTGTGGATGGCGGCTCGCCCGGAAGGTACACCAGGCTGGGAAGCTGCTCGGGGAGCGGGACCGCATAGTTGGCCAGCGGAGGGTTGGAGCGAAGCACGCACGTCGAGGAATGGCGATGACAGTCGGGGACCAGCTCGAGGGTCTCGCCGATCACGTTGTCGTAGCCGCCGATGATCGAGATGCCCTCGCGCATAATCTGTCCCGTGGCGGTGTCCACATAAGGCTGGCAGGCCCCCCCCCCTTGGTCACACCACCCGTTGCCACCCGGCCCCGGGTAGAGCGGATCGCGATTGGGTATGAGCCAGGGCTTGACGCAGCGCGGCTGGACGGGCGTGGTGGTTCCCGTCGTCCCGTTGCCGTACTTGGAAGAGTTGGAGGAATTGAAGGCCTCGGCGGCCGCGGTCGCGCTGACCGAGTTTCCCGTCGCTCCCCAAAGGCGCGAAAAAAACGTGGGCAAGTTGTTGCGCTTGACCACTACCGTCACCATCGGGTTCACGCCGAAGGCGGCGGGCATTGTGGAACAGTCGGGGTTCGGCGTATTGCCACCCGCAGAGTATTTGACCGTAACATTGGCAGTCGTCGGCGCTACGCCGCCGATCAGATTTTGCTGTGCAGCGTAAGCCGCCGCCTGGGTCGCGGGCGTGGGCGGGCTGGCCACACCACATATTGCCTGC
>Ga0187784_10001149_pt1 | contig 20759 bp, 20 predicted proteins | sample 1015_SJ02_MP15_2_FD_132964 | JGI IMG/M metagenome (GOLD analysis project Ga0187784, IMG submission 132964) | Tropical peat soil microbial communities from peatlands in Department of Meta, Colombia - 1015_SJ02_MP15_20_MG | ecosystem: Environmental > Terrestrial > Soil > Wetlands > Peat | place...
ACCCCTCACGGAGGTCGGACCCCGAGGAGGTCCGGGCGGCGCGCTGGTGGAAGGACGAGTACAAGGTCCAGCCGCCGGGCTGAAGGTGTGATGGTCCAGCCCGGCGGGCTGGACGGGTGATCAGACGCGGCGACGCGTCCGCATCCAGTTGAAGTTGAGCACGGTGGTGAGGGCGCCCAGCACGACGCCGACCGCCGCCAGCACGAGGCCACGCGTCGGCCCTCCGGCGGTGCGGCTCTTCTTGATGGCCAAGGCGCCCAAGACGGTGGCGCCGGTCGATTCCGCCGTGGTGGCGAAGAACAACCCGAGGGCTCGGAACGGCGTGCGGTCCCGCCGGTCGGCCAGGCGGAGCAGGGTCAAGAACCCGAGCACCCCGAGGCCGGCCGAGGCGGCGCCGAGCAGGTCCACCGTCTGGTCGTCCTCACTCGTCCCGCCGCTCAGGTCGTCGAGGCCCGCCGTCGGCCCACCGTTCACCGATGTCTCGGTCATCTGCTCACCTCGTCATGCCGCTTCGTCACGTCGCAGCGGTCAGGCTAGGCGTCGGGAGACCCGCTCGCATCCTGGCCTGGCCCAGCGGCCCGACCCGTCTCGATGGCGGCAAGCGCCAACGCCAAGGTGGGATAGAAGTGGTCGCGGTCCAAGGTCTCGAAGAGTCCGTAGCGCCACACCAGCTCCTGGACATGGGAGCGCATCTCGACGAACGCCACGTGGACGCCTGCCGCGTTGAGCTCCTGGTCGAGTTGCTCGAGCATCTGCGCGGCCGAGACGTCGACGTCGGTGATCGCCTCGCACTGGAGGATCACCCACGACGGGTGACGAGACCGCACCATGCGTCGCACCTGGGTGCGGAAGGCCGAGCAGTTGGCGAAGAAGAGCGGAGCTTCCCAACGGTAGACGACGATCGCGGGAAGCTCGCGGGCCTCGGGATGGCGCTCGACGTCGTGCCACTCGCCGGCGGGGCCCACCCGACCGAGCACGGCCCCGTGCGGCTGCCAGCCCCGCCGGAAGTACAGCACCACGGCGAGGGCGATGGCGATGACGATGCCCTGGAGGACGCCCAGGGCGATCACGCCCAGGCTGGCGACGACCGACAGGACGAGGGCGCTCTTGCGGACCCGCCAGTACCGGGCGAGCACGCGCAGGTCGAGCAGTGACAGCGCGGCCGCGATGAGGATGGCCGCCAGTGCGGACTGAGGGAGATCGGCCAGCAGCGAGTTGAAGAACAGCAGCAGTGCCACGACGACGCCGGCACCCACGACCGAGGCCAGCTGGGATTTGGCACCGGCCTGCTCGACGACCGCCGTACGTGATCCGCTCGTCGAAACGGCGAATCCCTGGAGGAAGCCGGCCGCCAGATTGGCTGCGCCGATGCCGATCATCTCCTGGTTCGGGTCGACCTCCTCACCCCGGCGCGCGCCGAAGCTCGAGGAGGTGGCGATGGTGTCGGCCAGGGAGACCAGAGTGATGCCGACGGCCGCGATCATGAGCGGTCCGATGTCGGCGAACTTCGTCCAGGGCAACGACGGTCGCGGGATACCCCGCGGCAGCGTGCCCACCGTCGGCACGCCGTGGGACTCGAGTCCGAAGACCGCCGAGACCACCGTGGCGGCCACGATTCCGACGAGGACCGCGGGGAGGGTGCGGGTGAAGCGGGGGAGGACCAGGAGGATGACCAGCACGCCCAGCCCGACGGCGAGGGCCGCCCCGACGGTCGAGTCCAGGTGTGCGACGAAGGCCTTGAGCTCCGGCCCGAAGCCACTGGCGTGAGTGGAGAAGCCGCACAGCTTGGGCAGCTGACCGACGATGATGACGATCGCGAGCCCGTTCATGTAGCCGACCTGGACCTCGTTGGAGAGGAGGTCGGCCACGAACCCGAGACGGGCCAAGCCCATGCCGATCTCGATGAGCGCCACGATCACGGCGAGCATCCCGGCCAGGGCAATGGCCCGATGTGTGTCGCCACCGACGAGCAGCGGCGTCAGCGCGGCGAAGATCATCGGTGAGATGGACGAGTCCGGCCCGAGCACCAGGATCCTCGACGGCCCGAAGACGGCGTAGCCGATCAGGCAGCCGACGGTGGTGTAGAGGCCGGTGACGGGCGGCAGCCCGGCCAGCTCGGCGTAGGCCATGCCCTGGGGAACGAGGATGGCGGCGAGGACGACGCCAGCGACGAGGTCTGGTCGGGTCCATCGCCGCTCGTAGGTGCGCAGAACACGGATGCCCGGGACCCAATGATCGACCGCGTCCCGGACTCCCACGTGGCCCCTTTCGCGCACACCGACCGGGTGACCGGCCGCCCGCGAACTTACAATGCGCCCGGTCGGGCTCGAGTAGGACGGTGGTGTCGTGGAGCAAGTGCATCGTGGCGAGTTCGAAGCAGTGGTGCCCCGCGCCAGGCTGTGGGCCGTCGTGTCGCTTCTGGCCGGGCTCGGGCTCCTGGCGGCCGTCGTCGCCTTCCTGGCGCGCAACGGCGTGTACGTCGTGGTGGGCGTGGCCGGGATCGCGCTGAGCGTCACCGGCAGCTGGTGGGCCATCACCGGGCGTTCGTTCCGGCGTGCAGCCGGGAGCGTGGGCCTGGCGGTCGGTGTCGCGGTGCTCGCCGTGGCGCTGCTGCGGGCCGGGCAGGGCTGGGCTTCGGTAGCCCGGCTCGCCGTGGCCCTCGTCCTCCTCGCCGTCGCGGCTGGGGCAGCGCGGGCGGCACTGGCTGCACAACTGCGTGCCACGGCTCCGGCCGAGCACCGGCTGGCCCCGCCCGCTCACCCCGTGCTTCTGTGCAACCCGTGGTCGGGCGGGGGCAAGGTGAAGACGTTCGGTCTCGAGGAGCTGGCGTCCTCGATGGGTGTCGAGACGGTGATGCTCGACCGCGGGCTCGATCTCGAACAGCTGGCGAGGGACGCGGTCGACCGGGGCGCGGACTGCCTGGGCATGGCGGGCGGGGACGGGTCGCAGGCGCTGGTGGCCTCGATCGCCGTCGAGAAGGGTTTGCCCTTCGTCTGCGTGACGGCCGGGACTCGGAACCACTTCGCGCTCGATCTCGGTCTCGACCGCGACGACCCTCGCCGGAGCGTGCACGCGTTCGGGGACGCCATCGAGCGCCGCATCGACTACGCCACGGTCAACGACCGGTTCTTCGTGAACAACGTCTCGCTCGGCATCTACGCCACCATCGTGCAGCAAGAGGGGTACCGCGAGGCCAAGGCGGAGACGACGAGGCGGCTCGTGCCCGAGATGCTGGGGGATCGGACCGATCCGTTCGACCTGCAGTTCACCACCCCCGACGGCCGTGAGGTCGACGGTGCGTTCCTCATCCAGGTCTCGAACAACCCCTACGTCCTCGGACCGTCGCTCGACGTGTCCCAGCGCCGACGGCTCGACTCGGGGCGTCTCGGGGTGTTCGCGATCAGCGCCAACACCGGAGCCCAGGCGGCCGAGGTCCTCACCTTGGCGCTGGCCGGTCAGGAGTCGCGGAGCGGATCGGCCTTCCAGTTCGAGTGTGAGACGTTCGAGGTCCGTTCACGCTCGGGCACGGCGTACGCCGGCATCGACGGCGAGGCGCTCGAGCTCGCGACGCCGCTGCGGTTCCAGATCCATCGCCTCGGGCTGCGGCTGCTGGTCCCAGCGGGCAACCTCGAGGCGGCGCGGCGCCGCCAGGCGCGCGAGATCCGTGTGCGGGACCTGGTCCAGCTGGCCCGGGGCCGGACAGAGGAGGTCGCGGCCCGCTGAAGCCCCAGCCCGCCCGGCCCGGGACCTTCGCCCCTAGCCGCGCCAGCCCGGAGGGCACAGGATGCGGGCGATACGGTGGCGCCGGGGCCACCCCTCAGAGCGGCAACAGGAGGCTCGAATGGTCGCGTACGACTACCCCCTGGTGGGCATCTTCTTGACGATGCTGTGGTTCTTCTTGTTCTTCATCTGGATCTGGATCCTCATCACCGTCTTCATCGACATCTTCCGCAGCCACGATCTCAACGGATGGGTCAAGGCCCTGTGGGTCATCTTCGTGATCATCCTGCCCTTCCTCGGCGTCTTCGTGTACCTGATCGCCCGAGGCGGGAAGATGCATGAGCGGTCAATGCGCGAAGCGGCGGCCCAGAAGAACGCGTTCGACCAATACCTTCGTGAGACGGCCGGCACAACGGGCAGCTCAGCCGCTGATCAGCTCACGAAACTGGCTGACCTCAAGAACCAAGGCGTCATCACCGATGCCGAGTTCGAGGCCCAGAAGGCGAAGATCCTGTCGAGCTGAGACCCGCGCCGGGACCTGGCTGCACGGCTGCTGGTCCAACCTTCGTCCAGCGACCGCTGGTCGAGGGTTCGATGCAGGGAGCCCGGAGGGGCCCACGAGGACGAGAATCTGACCGTGCCAGTCCTCTTCGCGCTACTGACAGCCTTCTCGAACGCGGTCAACGTCGTCACGCAGCACAAGGCCAGCATCAGCGCTCCGAAGCGGTCCAAGGGGTGGCGCTTCGCGATCTACCTGTTCCGCAACCCCCTCTGGCTCTTCGGCTGGGTTGCACTGGTCGCTGCCTTCGTCTTCCAGGCCCTCGCGCTCCACAACGGCCCCATCTCGGTCGTCCAACCTCTCCTCGTGAGCGAGTTGGTCTTCGCGCTGGTCTTGCGCTGGCTGTGGATCCACCAGGCCATCAAGCCCGTCACGTGGTGGTCGGCCGGCGTGACGTGCGCGGCGCTGGCCGCGTTCATCGCCGTAGCCGAGCCGAGCGGCGGGAGCACAGTGCCCACGAGCCGCGTCTGGGTGTCGGCGGCCGCGGCGATCGTCGGCTGCGTGGCCGTGACCGCCGCGCTCGGCTGGTTCTGGCGCGGGTCGGCGGGCCGTCGCGCCGCGTTGCTCGGCGCGTCCGCCTCCATGCTCTGGGCGTTCGTGGCCACGCTCATCAAGGCCACCACGGACACCCTGACCCAGTTCGGGGTGTCCGGGATGTTCACGCATTGGCCCGTCTACGCCCTGGCCGCTGCGGGCTTGACCGCAGAGATCCTGAACCAGGTGGCGCTGCACGTCGGCCCGCTCAGCGTGTCCCAGCCCTTCATCGTCATCGTCGACCCCATCGTGAGCATCGCGCTGAGCGTGTGGATCTACGGCGAGACGTTCTCGCCGAACACCGCTCGTCTCGCCATCGGTGCCATGTCCTTCGCCGTCATGTGCGGTGCCGTGGTCGTCTCGACGCGGACGGCGCCCGCCACGATGGACCCGGATCTGACGCCCGCGCGCGCCGGCTGAGGCTCCTCAGTCAGGGAGGCTGCGGGAATGTTGGGCCTGGTGCCCTCCGTAGACGGCGAGGGCGTAGATCACCAACGCTCCGAGTCCGACGTAGGTGAGGGACCACAGCGGGTAGTAGGGCATCCACCACACCGCGCTCACGGCAGCGATGGCCCCGGCGACGATGCCCACCCAGCGACCCATCTCGGAGCCGCTGATCACGGCGAACGCACAGAGGATCAGCACGACACCGACCGCCAGGTAAATCCATCCGTAGGTCTTGAGGCTGTGGCCGAAGATGGCATCCTCGAGGTTCTCGGGGAGAACCCCGTGGTATCGGAACGCCCAGATGGCGTCGAAGATCCGCATGATCCCGGCGACGCCGAGGACGATGGCGGAGAACAAGATCCAGCCGTGGCCACGATCGCTCATGGTCGACTCCGTTTCACTCTCGCAGGGGACGCCGCTGTTCAGGGAGCACGGGGCAGCCCGAGAGGGGACGTTCGTCCCTACCGATCCATCACTTCCGGTGCGAGCCTACGTCGAGAGGGGGTGTCGGACAAGGAGCGGATCGTGACCGAGCTGGGGACTCCGTCGGGCCGTCTTTCCCACCGACGGCGGGGTCCGTGCTGCCCCAGGTGAGACAAGGAGGACTGAGCGATGGCATTGGGCGTCTTCTCCGAAGTCGGCAAGCTCCACAAGGTGATGGTGCACCGGCCGGGGCTCGAGCACACTCGCCTGACGCCGTCGAACGCCGAGGAGCTCCTGTTCGACGACGTGCTCTGGGTGGCCCAAGCCAAGCGGGAGCACGACGCCTTTTGTGAGCTGATGCGCGAGCGAGGCGTGGAGGTCCTCGAAGCAGAGAGGCTGCTCGCGGAGGCCCTCGAGTTCGCTGAGGCCAAGGAGTGGGTGACGGCCCACATCCTCAACGAGCGCCAGGTGGGCGTCGGCGCCGCGTTCCGAGCCCGGGAATGGGTGGCCGAGGCCCGCGCTGTGGAGGTGGCCGAGTTCCTCATCGGGGGGATCAGCCGCGAAGACGTCGAGCATGACCTCGGGCTGGTCTGGAAGTCGAGCGACCCAGGCTCGATGTTGGTCCCCCCGCTGCCCAACTTCTTGTTCCAACGGGACCCCTCCTGCTGGATCTTCGAAGGGGTCACGCTCAACCCGATGACAAAGCCGGCTCGCAAGCCCGAGTCGATGATCGTCGAGGCCATCTACAAGTTCCACCCCATGTTCAGCGCCGAGGAGTTCCCCATCTGGCTCGGCGGGGCCGACGAGGACTGGGGCCAGTGCCACGTCGAGGGGGGCGATGTCCAGCCCATCGGCAACGGCACGGTCATGATCGGCATGGGGGAGCGCACCACGCCCCAGGCCGTCCTCATCATCGCCCGAGAACTGTTCCGGGCGGGATCGGCCGCCCAAGTCCTCGCCGTGCACCTCCCCAAGTCGCGCAGCTACATGCACCTCGACACGGTGATCACGATGTGCGACCGCGACCTGGTCACATTGTTCCCCGACGTGGTTTCGGGCGCACGCACCTGGAGCGTCCGGCCAGGGGAGAGCGCCGAGGACCTGGTGGTCGAGGAGTTCTCCGGCACGCTGGTCGAAGCCATGGCAGGCGCGCTCGGCCTGAGCAAGCTCCGCGTCATCCCGACCGGGGGGGACCACTTCGAGGCCGAGCGCGAGCAGTGGGATGACGGCAACAACGTCGTGGCGCTCGAGCCGGGAGTCGTGGTGGCTTACGAGCGCAACACGGGCACGAACACCGCGCTGCGCAAGGCGGGGATCGAGGTCATCACGATCGAGGGTTTCGAGCTCGGGCGGGGCCGGGGCGGGTCGCACTGCATGACCTGCCCGCTCGAGCGCGAGCCGGCGTTCTGAGCAGCGACCGTGTCGAACAGTTGCCGAGATCGAACAGCGACCCACGAGGAGACTCCGTGTTCAACCTGCGCAACCGCAGCTTCTTGAAAGAGATTGACTTCGAGCCCATCGAATTGAACTTCCTGCTCGAGTTGTCCCAGGCCCTCAAGATGGCCAAGTACGCCCGAACCGAGGCCAAGCACCTCGAGGGCAAGGAGATCGCGCTCATCTTCGAGAAGACCTCGACGCGCACCAGGGCGGCCTTCGAGGTGGCCGCGCACGACCAGGGTGCGCACGTGACGTACCTCGACCCGAGCGGGTCCCAGCTCGGCCACAAGGAGTCGATCGCCGACACTGCCGCCGTGCTCGGGCGCATGTTCGACGGCATCGAGTTCCGGGGCAACGACCAGCAGGACGTCGAGGAGCTGGCGCGCCACGCCGGCGTCCCTGTCTACAACGGCCTCACCAACGAGTGGCACCCCACGCAGATGCTGGCCGACTTCCTCACCATGCAGGAGTGGAGCGAGAAGCCCTTCGAGGAGATCCGCTACGCCTTCGTGGGCGACTGCCGCTTCAACATGGGCCGCTCTCTGCTGGTCATGGGGGCCCTCATGGGGGCCGACGTGCGCCTCGTCGGCCCGGCGGTCCTCAAACCACCCGACGACGTCGTCGCCATCTCTCAGGACATCGCCGGGCGCACGGGAGCTCGTCTCACGGTCACCGAGGATGTGGCAGCGGGGGTGGCCGGGGTGGACTTCGTCCACACCGACGTGTGGGTGTCGATGGGCGAGTCCCACGACGTGTGGAACGAGCGGGTGAAGCTGCTTGCGCCGTACCAGGTCAACCGCGAGCTCATGGAGGCGACGCGGAACCCCAAGGTCCGCTTCATGCACTGCCTTCCCGCCTTCCACGACGACAAGACCCAGGTGGGAGCCGAGATCATGAGGGCCACCGGCATGGAGGGTGGGCTCGAGGTCACCGACGAAGTCTTCCGTTCGGGGGCCAGCGTCGTCTTCCACCAGGCCGAGAACCGGTTGCACACGATCAAGGCGGTGCTCGTGGCCACGTTGGGGTCATGACGGAGGCGGCCCTGCCGGTCTCGTCGGGGGGCGAGGTGATGAGCCCTGAAGCGGGCCCTGCGACCGAGGGCCCGAGCCCGAGGCTGGGTATCCGGGAGGCTGCCTTCATCGGCGTTGGCTCCGTGGTCGGCGCCGAGATCTTCTCCGTGCTGACGGCGGGAGGGTGGCCGGGGCGGCCGCCGTGTGGATCTCGTTCCTCGGAGCCGGACTGGTGGGCTTCCTGCAGGGCTACTCGTTCGCCAAGTTCGGGTACCCCTCGGCCGGGGGACTGATCGTGGCGGAGAGTCTGGCCGTCGACTTCAGGTGGAAGCGGGCATCCTGGTGCCGTCAGCCGGCGAAGTCCCAGCTGCCGCCCTGCTCGTAGTGGTGGATGACGTTCTTGGCGATGAGGATGCGGTGGACCTCGTCGGGCCCGTCGGCCAGGCGGAGCGTGCGCGCGCCCAGGTACATGGCGGCGAGCGGGAGGTCGTTGGTGACCCCGGCCGCCCCCCAGACCTGGATGGCCCGGTCCACGACGCGGCTGTAGGCGGCGGGCACGAACACCTTGATGGCGCTGATCTCGGTGCGGGCCTGCGGGTCGGACTTGTCCACCTTCTCCGCCGCGTGGATGGTCATGAGCCGGGCCGCCTGGAGGTCCATGTAGCTGTCGGCCACGAAGCCCTGCATGAACTGCTTGTCCTTGAGCAGCCCGCCGTGCACCTCGCGGCTGAGCAGGCGCTCGACCATGAGGTCGAAGGCGCGCCACATCTGGCCGACCGAGTTCATGCAGTGGAAGATGCGCCCGGCCCCGAGACGGTCCTGGGCGGCCTGATGCCCCTGGCCCACCTGACCGAGCAGGTTCTCGACGGGCACTCGGACGTGGTCGTAGCGCACCTCGCAGTGGTCCGAGCGGGCCGTGCCCCAGATGCCGATGCCCCGCTCGATCACCACGCCCGGGAGGTCGGTGGGCACGATGAGCTGGGCCATGCGGCCGGGGCCCTCCTCGTCCTTGGACTCCTTCACCCGGCACATGACGATGAAGAAGTCGGCGGCCAGGCCGTTGGAGGTGAACCACTTGTGCCCGTTGAGCACGTACTCGTCGCCCTCGCGCACGGCGGTGGCCTTGATGGAGCGCGGGTCCGAACCGGCGTTCTCGGGCTCGGTCATCGAGAAGCCCGATTGCATCGTGCCCTCCACGAGGGGGAGCAGCCACTTGCGCTTCTGCTCGGCGGTCCCGTACTTGACGAGAATGGTCTGGTTCCCGGAGTTGGGTGCCACGACGCCGAAGAGTGAGGCCGCCCCCACCGCGTAGGCGAGGATCTCGTTCATGTAGGCGTGGGCCATGAACTCGATGCCCATTCCTCCGTACTCGGGGGGGAGGTGCGGCGCCCACAGCCCCTCGGCCTTGACCTTCTCCTGGATCTCGAGGCGCAGCGCCTTGGCCTCGGCGCGGTCGGCATCGCCGGCGTTGCTCCCCGCTGCGTGCCAGAGAACGGACTCGTTGGGCAGGATCTTCTCGTTGACGATGCGGGCGGTGCGCAGCCGGATGTCGTTGATCTCGTCGCTCAGTCCCTCGATGGGCGTCACGTTGATGGGCATGGGTCGCTCCCGTCTGACAGATGTGTTCGGTCGATCACCTTACGCAGCACTCACAGGAGCCGGTCGACGACGGTCCGGACGTAGGGCGCCAGCTGCATGCGCCTGGCTTCTTCCAGGGCGAACCAGTCCACAGCGTCGGAGGTGCCGTCGGCCTCGGGCCGCAGCGTCCCCTCCCAGTGCTCCACCTGGTAGATGAGGCGTACCGTGTGCAGGTTCACGTCGTCGGGGATGGGGCGGACGTCGGAGAGCACCTCGAGGAGGGGCCCCAAGGTCACGGTGAGCCCCGACTCCTCGAGGACCTCGCGTACGAGGGAGTCCCGCGGGTGCTCCCCGTGCTGGACGCCCCCTCCGGGGAGGAACCAGTCCCCCCGCACCGTCAGGCGGGGGGAGGCCCGGACCAGCAGGAGGCGCCCCGCCTCGTCGCGACAGACGCCGTAGGCGGCGATCCGCTGGCGCCTCCGCTCGTTGGCCACCTCCAGATGCTGCTCTCCTGGCCCGCCCGGCGCCAAGTCCGGCCCCACGACCTTCGGGCCCGGCGCCGGGTACCCTGGCGCGCCATGGACACCGCGGCTGAGCTCGAGGCCATCCTCCAGCTCAAGTACGCCTACTTCCGCACGCTCGACCTCAAGCAGTTCGACGAGTTGGGGGCGTTGCTGACCGAGGACTGCACCTCCTCCTACGAGGACGGCCGCACCGTGCTCGAGGGCCGGGCGGCGATCGTCGGGTGGCTGTCGCAGGTGCTCGGCGACCCCGGCATCGTGACGGAGCACCACGGGCATCACCCCGAGATCACCTTCACCGGCCCCGATGCGGCGGAGGGCACCTGGTACCTCCAGGACCGTGTGATCGTGCCGAGCGCCGACATCGAGATCGGCGGCACGGCGTTCTATGCGGACCGCTACCGGCGGACTCGCGACGGGTGGCGCATCGCGCACACCGGGTACAAGCGGGTCTTCGAGGAGCAGCGCACACACTCCACGCTGGCCGTGCGCTCGTTCACCTCTCGCTTCGACGCGCCGGGGTGAGCCCTGCCGATCGCGCCCGACTCGCCGGGCGCGATCAGTCCTCGGGCCGGCTCGGCGGGCTCAGCGTGAAGCCGGGGTCCGAGAGCGTGGTGGGCGCCAGGGCCTTCTCGATCGCCTCGACGAAGTCCGGCTCGAGCACGACGTCGAGCGCCTTGACGTTCTGGGCGATCTGCTCGGGGCGGCTGGCGCCGACGATGGCACTGCTCACGTTCTGGTTCTGCAGCACCCAGGCCAGAGCGACGGACGCCGGCGCGGAGCCTGCGTCACGGCAGAGCGCGGCGTAGGCCTGCACGGGCTCGAGCACTTCGTCGCGCAGGAGCCAGCTCATCTCCTCGCCCTCGGGCCCCGTGGCGCGCGACCCGGCCGGCGCGGTGGACGCGCCCGGCGCGTACTTCCCGGTGAGCACGCCCTGGGCCAATGGGGACCACACGATCTGCCCCACGCCCTCGCGCTGGCAGAGGGGAACAATCTCCGCCTCGATCACCCGCCAGATCAGCGAGTACTGGGGCTGGTTGGACACGATGCGGTCGAATCCCATCTCGTCGGCCAGCGCCAGCGCGGCGGCGATCTCGTCGGCCTTCCACTCCGAGACGCCGACGTAGTGCACCTTGCCCTGCCGCACCAGGTCGTCGAAGGCGCGCAGCGTCTCCTCCAGCGGTGCTTCGTAGTCGTAGCGGTGGGCCTGCAGCAGGTCCACATGGTCGGTTCCCAGGCGCTCGAGCGAGGCGTGGAGCGATTCGACGATGTGCTTGCGCGACAGGCCGCGGTTGTTGGGGTTGGGGCCGGTCGGCCAGTACACCTTGGTGAAGATCTCGATCGAGTCGCGCCGGATGCCTTTGAGCGCCCGGCCCAGTACCGACTCCGCGGCACCCATGGCGTAGACGTCGGCCGTGTCGAAGGTGGTGATCCCGGCGTCGAGGGCCGCCTTGACGCAGGCGGAGGCCGCATCCTGGTCGATCTGGCTGCCGTGGGTGATCCAGTTCCCGTAGGAGAGGGCGGAGACGAGCATGCCGGAGCGTCCGAGGTGGCGGTATTCCATGGCCACGGAGCGTACCCGGGCCCTTCTACGCTCGTTCGGTGACCGCGGACGAGGTGCTGCACGTGCGCCGTGGGCTCGACCTGCCGCTCTCGGAGGTGTCCTGGCGCGCCACGCCCGCCGGGGGTCCCGGCGGGCAGCACGCCAACCGGACGGCCAGCCGGGTCGAGGTCTCCTTCGACGTCAACGCCTCCGCGACGCTCGGGCCCCTGCAGCGGGCCCGGTTGCTGGAGCGGCTCGGGACGGTGGTGCGGGCCAGCGCCGCCGAGTCGCGCTCCCAGGCACGCAACCGCGAACTGGCCCTGGCGCGGCTGGCTGACAAGCTCGACGCGGCGCTGCGGGTGCGCACCCCGCGGACACCGACCAGACCCACGAAGGGTTCGCAGCTGCGACGGGTGGAGAGCAAGCGCCGTCGGGGTGAGACCAAGCGGCGGCGGCGCCCGCCCGGGGAGGAGGACTGAGGGCCTGCCCCGTCTCAGTCCGCGAAGGCGAAGCCGGCCAGTGCCGGGCCCAGCCCGGTGTCGAGCCGGCCCAGGAGCTCGGCATCCTCCTCGGCGCGCGGGCCACGCAGGGCCGTCAGGGCGGCATAGCCCTCGGCCACCAGGGTGGCGTCCTCGGCGCCGGCGTCGGCCAGGCCCAGCTCCCCGGAGTGGGGGAAGGGCGACCCGACGGTGAGCACGATCTGGCCCTTCTCCTCGGGCTCGCCCTCCATGACCGCGCGTGCCGCCTCGGCAGCGGCCGGGCCTTCCATCTCCTCCTCGTTCGGTGACAACCACGCCCCCGACCCGCGGGCCGACTTGATCAGCCCCGCCCCGCTCACGCGGGCCCACCGCACGCCCCGGATCTCGTGGGGCGGCAGGTGGGGGACGTTGAGGTTGAGCACGGTGCGCGTCGGCGCGGCGGCCAGCACCGGGACGAGGGCGACGGCCAGGCCGGCCGCCGAGTCCCACGGGTCGGGCTCGCCGCCCACTCCCAGGGACACGGCCAACGCGCTGATCCCCAGCTGGGCGGCCGTGAGCGCGGCACCCACCGTTCCCGAGTGCAGGACCGAGCGCCCGACGTTGACGCCGTGGTTGATGCCCGAGAGCACCAGGTCGGGCTTGGGACCGACCGCCCCGAGTGCGCCGGCGATCACGGACAAGGCGGGCGAGGCGTCGAGCCCGTACGCCTCGACGCCCGGGGCTCCTTGGACCGTGGCGCGCTGGTAGGTGATCGTCGTGCGGTCGGCGACCGAGCCCACGGCGGCGCCGGCGCCGCTGTAGTTGGAGCTGGGGGCCACCACCACGATCTCGTGGGCCGGTCCGTCGGAGCCCGACGCCTCGGCCCACGCCGCCAGCGACCTCGTCAGCGCGGCCAGCCCGGGTGCGTCGACCCCGTCGTCGTTGGTGACGAGAATCCTCACGTGCCTGCACCCTACCGGGGCTCCGGACCGCCGAGGGTCCGGTCACGGGGTGTTCGGCTGGCCGTCACGCGGGCGTCACCTCGTCGCCCCGTCACCTCACCTTGTCACCTCACCTTGTCACCTCACCCCGGCCGAGGTGCCCGTCTGCAACAATTCGCGACCGATGCCCGTCCCCACGCCCAGGATCTCGATTGCCTCGCCCACCGGGCAGCAGTGGCGCATCGGCCACGGCCGCCAGCAGGTGATCGTCTGCGAGGTCGGGGCCACCCTGCGCTCCTACACCGTGGGCGACCACGCGGTGATCGACGGATTCGGGCCTGACGAGTGGTCCCACTCGGGCCGGGGACAGGTGCTGGCCCCGTGGCCGAACCGGCTGGCCGACGGCCGCTACGAGTTCAACGGGGTCCGCGCCCAGGCGGCCCTCGACGAGCCGGAGCGCCGCAACGCCATCCACGGCCTGGTGCGGTGGCTTCCCTGGACGCTGCAGACCCGGCACCAGAACCAGCTCTCGCTCCGGCTCCAGCTCCACCCCTCACCGGGCTACCCGTTCTCGCTCCTGCTCGAGCTCGAGTACCACGTAGGGCGCGACGGCTTGACCGTGACCACCACCGCGCAGTCCCTCGACGAGGACGGCGTCCCCTTCGGCCTCGGCTTCCACCCGTACCTGACGGCGGGGTCCGGTACCGTCGATGGCGCCATCCTCCACCTGCCGGCACGCCACACCCTCGAGCTCGACGACCGCGGGCTCCCCACCGGGGCGCTCACCCCGGTGGAGGGCTCCGAGCGCGACTTCACCACCTCGCGCTTCATCGGCCCGGTGGTGCTCGACACGGCATACACCTCTCTCGAGCGCGACGCCGACGGGAAGGCCCGGGCGACGCTCGACGCTCCGGGCGGCGCGACCGGTGCCACGCTCTGGGTCGACCAGGCCTTCCCCTACCTGATGGTGTACACGGGCGACACGCTGGCCGAAGCGCAGCGGAGGCGTCATGGGCTGGCCATCGAGCCCATGACCTGCCCGCCCAACGCGCTGCGCAGTGGGAAGGACGTGATCGAGCTCCAGCCGGGCCACGAGTGGACGGCCCGGTGGGGGATCGTCCCGCGGTGAGGCCCCGTCGCGCCCTCGCGGATCCGTGAGCGACATCTCCTTCGCCGGACGGGTCGCGCTGGTGACCGGCTCCTCGAGCGGGATCGGTGCTGCCACAGCCCGCGCCTTCGCCGACGCCGGCGCGGCCGTCCTGGTCAACTCGGCCCGCTCGGTCGAGGCGGGCCAGCAGGTGGCGGCGTCACTGCCCGACGCCGTCTACGTCCAAGGCGACATCACCGATCCGGACGTCCCCGGGCGTCTGGTGGCCGCCGCCCTCGAGCGTTGGGGGCGTGTCGACGTCCTGGTGAACAATGCCGGCACGACGCAGGTGATCCCTCACCACGACGTCGAGGCGGCCACCGTCGACGTGTGGCGGCGCCTCTTCGAGGTCAACGTCTTCGGGACCTGGGCCATGAGCGTGGCTGCTCTTCCCGCCCTCCGCCGCGCGCAGGGGTCCGTGGTCAACGTGGCCTCGATTGCCGGGGTGAGGCCCACGGGCTCGTCCATCCCGTACGCGGCGAGCAAGGCGGCGTTGAACCACATGACGGTGCTGCTGGCCAAGGTCGTCGGGCCCGAGGTCCGGGTCAACGCGGTGGCGCCGGGTCTCGTCGACACGCCCTGGACGGCGGACTGGGACGTCGTCCGCGAGGTCTGGTCCCAGATGGCGCCGCTGAAGCGCTCGGGGCGGCCAGAGGACGTGGCCGAGGTGATCCTCGACCTCGCCCGCGCTGCCTGGGTGACCGGTCAGGTCGTCGTGGTCGACGGCGGCATGTCCACGGTCAGCTGAACGTGGCCGCTCAGGAGGGCGGGGCCACGGCCCAGCGCAGAAGGGCGGAGAGTCCCCGGGTGAGCGGCGTCACCGCCGCGGTGTCGAGCAGCAGGTCGAGCGGACCGGCCACCGACAGTCCCAGTTCCTGGCGGGCAAAGGGCGGCAGGATCCCGACGGCAGCCGCCAGCACGAGGGCGTACACGGCCCGGTCGGCCGGCCGCCGCGACACGCCCCGCAGGAGCCAGTCCCGCGCCTCGCGGGCCTGGGGGCCCGCGTAGAGCTCGGGTCGGACGCGCAGGAGGTAGCTCTCCACCTCGATGACCGAGCGGGGGACCCAGGTGGCGCCGAGGGCGAGCGCCACGGGTGCCACCTCGGCGTAGTAGTCGTCGCAATGCTCGGGCGTGAGCGGCTGGGGGCCGTACCGCCGCGCGGAGGCCAAGAAGCTGGACATCTCGGCCACGTGGATGAACGTCACGAGCTCGGGGTCGAGCGCCGAGTACGGGCGCCCGTCGGGCGCCGTGCCGTGGACCCGCCGGTGCACCCGGAGCACCTGTGCCATGGCTGCCTCGGCCTCGGCCACGGTGCCGAACGTGGTCGTCCCGACGAAGGCCGCCGTGCGTCGCAGCCTCCCGAGCGGGTCCTCGCGGTAGCCGGAGTGCTCGGCCACCCCGGCCATGGCGAGCGGGTGCAGCATCTGCAGCAGGAGGGCCCCCAGGCCGCCGATGAGCATGGTCGGCAGGTCCTGGTGCACCGCGCGCGCCACGCCCCCGGGCGGCAGGTAGGCCTCGGCGGGGTCGTTGGCCCACGGGAGCGGGTTCGCCCGGATGCCGATGGCGCGTCGCACCGAACGCGCCATGTCCCCCCGGGCGGGTGAGGCCAGGCCGCTGACGAGTCGCAGGGGCGTGCCGGCGACGGTGCCGCCGAGGGAGCCGGCGCGCTGCACCGTGCCGCCGAGGGAGCCGGGGCGCCGCACCGGGTTGGTCGGGCTCACCCGGAGAGCTTGTCACGTGGCAGAGTGCAGGCCATGCGCTTCGTCGTCCTGGGGGCCGGTGCCATCGGGGGGACAGTGGGGGGGCGCCTGTTCCAGGCCGGCCACGACGTGACCTTGGTGGCCCGGGGCGAGCACGGCCGGGCCCTGGCGTCGGGCCTGGTCCTCGAGGCACCCGACGAGACCGTCACCTTGCCGGTCCCCGCCGTCTCCGAACCGGCCGAGGTCTCGTGGGACGACCATGCGGGCACGGTCGTGCTGCTGGCCGTCAAGGGGCAGCACACCGACCATGCTCTCGAGCAGCTGCTCGCGACGGCACCCCCGGCCACGCCCGTGGTCTGCATGCAGAACGGCGTGGAGAACGAGCGCCGCGTGCTGCGGCACTTCCCCTCCACCTACGGGCTGTGCGTGCTCTGCCCGGCCACGCAGCTGCGCCCCGGTGTGGTCCAGGTGCACTCGGCGCCGGTCTCCGGGCTGCTGGACCTCGGTCGGTACCCGACGGGGATCGACGAAACGGGCCACGCCGTCGCAGCGGCTCTCTCCACCTCGACCTTCGAGTCGGTGGCCCGCCCCGACATCATGCGCTGGAAGTACCGCAAGCTGCTCACGAACCTGGCCAACGCCGCCGAGGCGCTCTGCGGGCCCGCGGCGCGCTTCAGCCCTCTGGCCCGGGAGGCGGAGAGGGAGGGGAGCGCCGTCCTCGCGGCCGCCGGGATCGACGTGGCCACCCCCGAGGAGGACCGCGAGCGCCGCGCCGACCGCCTTGGGATGGCCCCCACGGCGTCGGGTCCCTGGCAGGGGGGGTCGAGCTGGCAGAGCCTGGCCCGCAGTGCCGGGTCCATCGAGGCCGAGTTCCTCAACGGCGAGATCGTGTTGCTCGGGGCGCTCCACGGTGTCGGCACCCCTGTCAACGCCCTGCTGCAGCGCCTGGCCGTCAGGGCCGCCCTCGAGGGGTCCGGCCCGGGCCGCTGGGAGTTGGCCGAGCTCAACCGGCTGGCCGGGGTCGACCACGACGAGTGAGCGACCGTCAGCGTCGGGACCGGTGATGCACCGCGTCGCCGAGGGGTGCGCGCTCAGAGGCGGGTAGACCCTGGCGCGGTCAGCCGAAGTCAGCCTTGAGGGCGGCGGCCGTGAGCGGATTGGCCCCGCCCTCGACGGTGCTCGAGCCGTAGTCCCAGTACGTGGCCTCGAAGACGTTGTGTGCGGCGAACCAGGCGGCCATGTCGTCGATGAACGTCGGGTCGTCGCCACCGCACACCTGGGTGTTGGGATCCGACACCGCCTGCCCGTTGCCGGCGCAGTCGCCCCAGCCGAGTCCCCACTCGGGGAACACCATCGGCTTGTCGTGGGCAGCGCTGAAGTCGGCCAGCCAGTTGAGGCCACCGTCCTCGTTCAGCCACTTGTTCCACTCGCTGGCGATGCCGGCGTAGGCGCCCCAGTCGTTGTCGTAGACGTCGAGACCCACGTAGTCCACGTAGGCGTCGCCGGGGTAGTAGGCATCCAGGTTCCCCACGCCGCCGTCACCCAGGGTCGGGTTCCACTCGAACTTGAAGTCGGTCCCGGCCACCGAGCGGAAGTCGTCGACCACGTGCTGGTAGGCCGCGATGAAGTTGGCCGCCTGCCCGGGGGCGTACCAGGCGAAGCAGCAGTTGAACTCCCATCCGATCCTTATGATGGCATCGCCCTGGCCGTAGTCGGCCATGACCTGTGCCAGCTGCGTGAAGTAGCTGTCGTAGTCCCCCGCGGCCTCGGCGGCCAATGTGGTGCCGCTGTCGAGCAGCATGGGGACGCCCCAGATCATGTGGTAGCCCGCGCACGTCGCCGATCCTGCGTGGCAGCTCCAGCGGTCCAAGAACCACTCGGGGTTGGTCAGCTTCGTCCATGACGTGCCGTCGAGGAACTCCATGGCGTACTTCGTCTGGCCGCCCATGAGAGAAGCAAAGTCCGGAACGTTCTGCGGGTACCCGGCTCCGGCATAGACGCCGAGGATGGGGGAGACGGGGCTGCTGGTGCCGCTGGTGCCGCCCGTGTCGCCTGTGTCGCCCGATCCGGTGTTGCCCGTTTGAACGGCGCCCGTGTTGCCCGTCTTGCCGGTGTTCCCCGAGTCACCACTCTTGCCCGTGTTGCCGCTGTTGCCGCTCGACCCCGACCCACGGTCGCACATGTGGGTGGTGCCGTTGGTCTGGACGAGGGTGTACCCCGGTTGGCTCGGGTTCACCAGAACCGCTTGGACCTGGGCGCCGGTGCCGCTCAGCGACCCGTCATTGGACGCGTCACCGTAGCTGTAGACCCCCCCCTTGTTGCCGATGAGCCAGTAGCCCTGGCCGTTCGGGGTGGACGCCATGCCGACGATGTGCTCGTGCAGGTGGTTGCCGGCCGCCGAGCCCTCGAAGGAGGCGTCCCCGTAGGCGAAGACGCCTCCTTCGGACGACACCAGCCAGTAGCCGTTCCCGTCGGGGGTGGACGCCAGGCCGACGACAGGCCGTCGCAGCTGCAGGTTGGCGGCCGAGCCCTCGAAGGAGGCGTCTCCGTAGGTGGCGACGCCGCCGTTGGCCGCCACGAGCCAGTATCCGCGGCCGTCAGGTGCGGCGGTGATGCCGACGACGGGCGAGGTGACCTCGGTGGCGCCGGAAGGGCTCTGCAAGGACGCGTCGCCGAAGCCGTAGACGTCCCCTTTGGCATCTGCGAGCCAGTACCCGCCGCCGTCCGGTGTGGCGGCGATGCCGACGACGGTTGCGCCGGCCTGCCCCCGGGGCAACGACCCGTAGCTGGGCGCGCCGGCGTGGGCATGGACCCGTCCCGTGCCGCTGACGGTCCAGAATCCTCCGGCGGGGTCGGCCGCCGTGCGCTTCCCCCCGGCGTAGACGCCGGCGACGGTCGTCGAGGCCGAGGCACCGGTGAGCACGGCCGGCACCACGCAGGCAGCAGCGAGCACGCCGGCGAGCGCCGCAAGGCGCACGACGACGCGCATGGGGCCGCCGCGAGGCGCTGCGCCGGGGCCGGCTGAGCGGCGGCGGCGGGAGCGGCCCGGGACCCAGCGCCTCATGCCCCTGCACCGTAGGTGGCCTCGTCGGCCGGAGACAGATGGCGGTGGCGCTGTCTCTTGTTGTTCGGGTGGAAATTACCGAACCGTCGCGCAATCGCAGCGTTATGTCACCCTGGTCGTAATTTCACGCCTGCGGTCATACCTGCGGTGGTACCTACTCGCGCTTGGCGGCCGCCCGGACCCTGCAGCCCGGCCGCGGACCGACCGGAGAGATGCGCGCCGGCAGGCGCTACGAGAAGTTGGCCTGCAGGGCAGCGGCGGTGTTCGGGTTGGCGCCGCCGTCCACCGAGCTCGAGCCGTAGTCCCAGAAGGTGGCCTCCAAGACGTCGTGCGCGGCGAACCAGGCGGCAGAGTCGTCGATGAACGTGCCGTCGTCCCCCCCGCAGGTCTCGCTGCCGGGGGCCGAGATGGGCTGGCCCGAGCTGCTGCACGTGCCCCACCCGAGCCCCCATTCGGGGAAGACCATCGGCTTGTCGTGCTCGGCCGAGAACCAGGCCAGCCAGTTCAGCCCGCCGGGCTCGATCTCGTCGTTCTGGAACTCACTCTGGATGCCGGTGTAGGCGCCCCAGTCGTTGTCGTAGAAGTCGAGGCCCACGTAGTCGACGTAGGCGTCGCCCGGGTAGTAGGCGCTGAGGTCACCCGCGCTCTGGTCGCCCAGGGTGGGGTTCCACTCGAACCGGTAGTTGGCGCCGGGGACGGCTCGCATCGAGTCCACCACCTGCTGCCACGCGGCGATGAACGTCGCCGCCTGCCCGACGGCTGACCACGGGAACCAGTTTCCGTTGAACTCCCACCCGATGCGAATGATGGAGCTGCCCTGCCCGGCGGCGACCAGGTTCTGAGACAGCGTGGTGAAGTACGAGTTGTAGGCGCCGGAGGCCTCGGCCCCAAGCGACGTGCCGCTGTCGAGCAGCATGGGGACGCCCCAGATCATCTGGTACCCGGAGCAGGTCGACAAGCCCGCCTGGCAACCCCAGCGTTGGAAGAACCACTGGGGGTCGGTGAGGGTGGCCCAGGACGTGCCGTCGAGGAACTCCATGGCGTACTCGGGCTGACGGCCCAACAGAGAGGTGAAGTCGGACACCGCCTGTGGGTGCCCGGCCCCGGCGTAGACGCCGAGGATGGACGACAGGCTGCCGCCGAGCACCTTTGGCGAGGCACCGATGGCGAAGGACTCCGCGTTGCCGTTCGTCTCGACCAGCGCGTACGCCTCGGAGGACGCGGTCACGACCAGGCCCTCCACGGAGGCACCCGAGCCGCCCAGGGATCCTTCGAACGGCGCGTCGCCGAAGCTGAACAGGCCGCCGTCGGAGGCCACCAACCAGTACCCGCCGCCGTCGGGCGTCGGGGCCATGGCGACGATCGGCTTGTCGAGCACGAGCGACCCGGTGGACCCGTCGAACCGGGCGTCGCCGAAGCTGAAGATGCCGCCGTCGGAGGCCACCAGCCAGTACCCGCCGCCGTCGGCGGTCGGGGCCATGCCGACGATCGGCTTGTTGAGGACGAGCGACCCGGTGGACCCGTAGAACCGGGCGTCCCCGAAGCTGAAGATGCCGCCGTCGGAGGCCACCAGCCAGTAGCCGCCGCCGTCGGGGGTCGGGGCCATGCCGACGATCGGCTTGTTGAGGACGAGCGACCCGGTGGACCCGTAGAACCGGGCGTCCCCGAAGCTGAAGA
>Ga0187784_10001150_pt1 | contig 20755 bp, 17 predicted proteins | sample 1015_SJ02_MP15_2_FD_132964 | JGI IMG/M metagenome (GOLD analysis project Ga0187784, IMG submission 132964) | Tropical peat soil microbial communities from peatlands in Department of Meta, Colombia - 1015_SJ02_MP15_20_MG | ecosystem: Environmental > Terrestrial > Soil > Wetlands > Peat | place...
AACCTGCACCTGCGCGCCCAACTCGTCGAGTCCGCCTGGGCCTACCAACACCGACCCGCCGTCGGGACCACCATCAAGAAGCGCCAGGAGCGCTGCGGGCCCGACACCGTGGCGCGGGCCTGGGCGGCCCAGCTCCACCTGTGCGCCAAGTTCCGCCGCCTGACCGAGCGCAAGAGCTCGCGCAACGTCGTGGTCACCGCCATCGCCCGCGAGCTCTGCGGCTTCCTCTGGGCCGAGATGGCCGCGTGAAGTGAGCAAGCCTTTCCAGCTCGCCAGCTCTCCGGCGGAGAGATGAGCGAGACCTCCACCATGCGCCGGGGCGCCGCCGCGGCAGGGAAGATCCCCGTTCGATCTATGCGACCCCCGAGCACTCCGGGACGCGTTCCTAGTGAGGGGCACCATCCTGCGCATCGCCGACCTGCGGTCAGAACCCGCGTACATCAGAGTGGCGGTCCGCCGACCCACTTGGCCCCGGCGCATGGTCGAGCTCTCATTCGTCCGCCGCCTCGCACACGCGGGGCCACGGCGTAGCAGCCGCCACCCCGACGTCAAGGTCGTTCGTCCTCGCTGCGCTGCGGGCGCTGCACCTTGACCTCGGGGCCCCGTCGCCTGCTCAGTATCGATCACGCGCCGAACCTCCGGGTTCGGCGCGCCCGGAAACCCGCGCGACAAAGTCTGTTCGGGGCCATTGACAAGCCGTTCCACATCAGATCGGCCGGTTGGTCGACCGCTGATGTGGCTGGTAAGCGCGCCCTCGAGGTGCGCAGCTACGACCACAACGGGACGATCCGGCCAATCATCGAGAAGCACGGACCCTTTGAATACGTCGGTGTAAATATGACCACTTCCGGAGTCGATGTGGTCTGCGACGCAGCCGATCTGGAAGATCGCTTTGGAGCAGCTTTCGATGTCGTCCTGTCATCAGAGATGGTGGAGCACGTAAGCTCTGAGCTGGGAGGATAGCACCACACCGGTACCCGGCCGGCTCGTTGGATGCTAGAACACCGCTCGCACCGGCGGTTCAGACGACGACGTAGCGCTCAGTGAAGAAGATCCGGCTGTTGGCGTGGTCGATGACCGGCGCTTCGTCGGCCGCCAGTTGCTCGGCCGCCAGTTGCTCGGCCGCGGCGAGTGCAGCGGCCGCTGCTCCCTTGGCGGCCGTCTCGTCGAGGCTCTCGAATCCGATCACGGCGATCCCGTCGAAGGTCTCGGACGGACACCCGCGCGCCTCTTGGATGGACCCCGCGCCAGGTGGTGGTGGCCGAGGAGATCGTCGGCTCGGCGAGCGGCAAGATCGACTACGGCTGGGCCCGCCAGTACGCCGCGGACACATTGTCCTGACGGCCGGAGCACGGCCCTTGAGTGCCTTGAAGGCTCCAAAAAACAATTGTCAAGTTGGCCGAGCACACGATGGCCCGAAGCGGCTCCTGCGACAACGAAGAACGCTCCGATGATCGTCGGCTCGAAGGGCCACGAGCATCCCGGTGGTGGAGCCGTGGCCACGTACGAATCCCTACCACCGCGAATGGAGCGTCCCTGTTCTCCCCAAGCACGCCGTCATGCCGAGCTGACATCCTGAACACGTATTCGGGTCGACAGCGCCAGCATGACCGTCAGGTGTCGCAGAAGTAGTTCTCATATTCCCCCACCCTTCGGGGACCAAGCTCTTGCTCCCGCACCCTGGGCATGCTTCCAATCCGGATGTCGGTTGATACATCGCCTTTCCCCCCTTCTGAGCTCGTGAAGCCCAGAGATGCCAAAAGGACGGAGCGTTTACCCCTCTACTCCTCGAACTAAGAGACCGACCTAACGAGATCCGGGATGCCAAACGTCGTCCGCTCAAGGAGAGGCGTCCCATCACGTCGAGCGTCGCTCACGGAGCCTCCTTCCCAGAAGAGCGAGGATCTCCCACCGAAGATCTGGGCGTCCGAGCGTCGATGGGCATCGACGGTGTGCCTCGCAGCTGCACCCTGCTCCGCCCAATTTTGCGCGTGGGCGCAGAAGTCGGGTCTCGATAGGGCCGAAGGTCCCGGGTCCCTGGACCCTGGCATCACGCCGTCGCGCGCGGTTTGGCCGATGCTGCCGGCCCGGCACCGTCTGGGCCCAGGTTCCGCTGGTGTCGGCCCGCCGAAGCCCACTTGCGGACCATGTGCGATGGAGCCAGGATCAACCCGACGCAAGGGCATTTTTTCAGGTATAGGGTCCGTTTCGCATCCGAATCGCAGGACCGGTTCGACGGAGGCGTGACCATGGCGGACTATCGGAGAAGGCGGCAGAGCCACCGCGATACGAAACCCAACCTGCCTACGGCCTTCAAGTGATGCGCGCCAGGGATTCATGCGCTTATTGGGTGTGTTGACGATCGGGGTCGGTTATGTCGTCTAGAGGAACGATGACCGAGCGAGTCTGGTCTGTGGATCTGCCGCGTTCGGGGCGTGATTCGAGTTGGAGGTCATCCCCGTCGTCGATATCGGGGACGGTGTGGCGGCGGTTCGAAGAGCAAAGTGACGGGCTTGTTCTGTGTCCTACCTTCCCGGGCGTGCCCGACACTGGCGATGCGTGTCACGGTTCTCGATGCCTGTGCTGAGGCGCACGTTCGGGATCGGCCCTAGCCCGCCGCCGCAGGCCGAAGGCACGATCGAATTGGCCGACGGGCGGTGCCTGGGGTACGCGGAATACGGGGAGGCCGAGGGACCCTTGGTGCTGTGGTTCCATGGGACCCCGGGAGCCCGTCGGCAGGTCCCGCTGATCGGGCGTGACGCGGCTCGCGATCTCGGGCTACGCATCGTCTGCCTAGAGCGACCCGGGGTCGGGGACTCCACCGAGCACATCTATGAGCGCCTGAGCGACTGGGCGGCCGACGTGGCGGTGGCCTCGAAGCAGTTGGGCCATGAGCGCTTCATGGTGGTCGGACTCTCCGGTGGCGGCCCCTACGCGCTGGCCTGTGCGCATAAGCTTCCGAGCCGCGTCGTCGGCGTCGGCCTGCTCGGTTCCGTCACACCGGCCACAGGTGACGACACCGCAGCCCAAGGGCCGGTCCACCTCACCGTACCCTTCCACGACCTGCTCAAGCTGATCCGCCGTCCACTGGGCATTGGTCTGTGGGGGTTCGTACAGATCATCGCTCCCTTGGCCCACCCGTTGGTCCTCGGGTGTACGCGCATCATGCCCCAAGGAGATCGCCTCGTGCTCTTGGATCCCGATTACGAAGCCATGTTCGTCGACGACCTGATCAATGGTGCCAAGCGCCAGTTCCAGGCCGTGGTCAACGACGCGGTGCTGCTGGGAAGACCCTGGGGCTTCTCCCTCTCGGAGGTGGCGGCCCCGGTCCGCTGGTGGCACGGCGACGCGGATCCCTTTGTCCCCCTCGAGGAGGCCCGGCGCGCCGCGGCATTGCTCCCCGACGTCGAGCTGATGGTACGGCACGGAGAGAGCCACCTCGGCGGCTTCGCAGCGGCCGACGAGGTGCTCACGGTCCTGTCGGACATCTGGCACGAGACCGTTTCCTGCTGAGAGCCCCGGTCTGCCGCTCGACAAGGTGAGCGAACTCTGTGTGTGGCGCGTGGCAGCGTTCCCAAGTTCTCCTGAAAGCTCAAGGGCTGCCGCTCGGGAAGCCGCCGGCTGGTTCGGTAACCGGCAGTCCGTCCCCGTACTCCCCTCCGCTTCACGGCCACGCAAAATACACAGCCGGGTCCACCGTCGATACCCGTCGACGCGCTGGGTCAATGCTCGACCCTAAGCTCACACATTCGCAATGGCGATGTCGCGCGCCCATCGATAGTCGGGTTTCCCGGATGGTGAGCGCACGACCTCCTCGACCAGACGCAGCTCACGTGGAACCTTGTAGCCGGCGAGCTCCGCGTGACAGAACTCCTGGATTTCGTCCAGTCGCAATTCTGCACCCGTCCGGGGCCGCACCACGGCGACGACGCGTTCACCCCATTGCTCGTCCGGCACGCCCACCACGACGGCGTCCTCGACACCAACGTGGCCCTTCAGGACCGCCTCGACCTCTTCGGGGTATACCTTCTCGCCACCCGTATTGATCGAGACCGAGCCACGACCGAGCAGCACGACCGTTCCGTCCGCATCGACGGTCGCCATGTCGCCCGGGACCCCCCAGCGAACACCATCGACCATGATGAAGGACGCCTGCGTCTTGGCTTCGTCCTTGTAGTAGCCGAGCGGCAGGTGCCCGCGATGGGCGAGACGCCCGACCACTCCGGATCCGGGCTCGACTGGCAACCCGGCACCGTCGAGGACCGCTGTGTACTGATCGACTTGGAAGCGAGATCGGCACGTCTTGTTGCGGTCACTCGACGTCGCCATGCCGGCGCCGACGATGCCGGTCTCGGACGATCCGAAGCCGTCGACCACGATGGCGTTGGGCACCAGGTCAGTCAGGCGAGCCTTTGTCGCCGGTGACAGGATGGCGCCACCTGAGCCGATGACGAAAAGCGATGACGTGTCATACGGGGTGCCTGCTGCCGCCGCGGCGGCAAGTGCATCCACGAGCGGACGCGCCATAGCGTCCCCGACGATCGTGATCGAGTTCACCCGTTCATCTGCGACCGCGCGCCAGATCGCGTCCGGGTCGAAACCACCTCCGGCGGCAAGGACGACCGTGCCACCTGCGAACAAGGCAACCAGGGCGCCCCACTGCGAGGATACGTGCATGAGCGGAGGGGTCTGCATCGCCACCATGCCCACATCCAGCACCCGCTCGGCCAGTTCCTCTGGTCGTCTGATGGCGCTCTCGGGTTCCAGCGGTGCGCCACCTCCTATGGCGGCGAAGAACAAGTCTTCGTGGCGCCATACGACACCCTTCGGCATTCCCGTCGTGCCGCCCGTATACGCGATGTAGAGGTCATCCGCGCTTCGCTCGCCGACAATTGGTCGCTCGGGCGGGGCGGCGGCGAGCGCCTCCTCATAGTCGATCGAGCCCGTCACCGTGGCCTCGCCACTCCAGTCCTCGACGACTACGAAGTGCTTGAGCACGATGAGGCCACCCGTGACAGCCCTAATCCGTGGCCCAAACTGGCGATGATAGACGAGTGCCTCGAGATCAGCATCGATGAACAATTGTGCCAGCTCGCGCTCGACGTATCGGTAGTTCACGTTGATAGGGATCGCTCGCGCCTTGAAGCAACCGAGCATCGCCTCGATGTACTCGCTGCCATTCAACAGCTGAAGCCCGACATGCGCGCCGATCCGGAGTCCATCTCCTCGTAAGTAGTTGGCGAAGCGGTTGGCGCGCTCATCGAGCTGTGCGAAGGTCAATCGTCGATCGGGAGTGACAACAGCCTCCCGGTCACCGACAACGTCGACAACAAGCTCGAACAAGTCGGCGAGGTTGAACGTACTCATTGGGCAGATGCGATCCTCCGCCTGGCGCCCTCTCTTCAGAGACCAACCAGATGCGGCCGGGTAGCATAGCGCGGAGCGTCAGGATGTTGTGAAGAGATACCCGATCGCGTCAGGCAGCATGCGGGGGGCATCGCAAATGTGCGTGGCGGATCCGGGAACGGGGCCGGACCGATGAACACCGCAGTCGTTCGCCAGCGGGTTCGGCCCGAATCCCGCGCCCCGACGCGTGAAATGGCGAAGGCTGCATCGGGGCAGTGGCGAGGATGCTGCACAGGGAGCGGCTCAGGCCAGCACCGCCCAGACTCGGGCGGGAATCCCGGGTGGGGACCGCTGGGATGGGGGAGTGGTGCCAGGTCCGGAAGCCACTTCTCGCGGCACCGACCTTCGACGCCGTAGGATCCACGGAGTCCGCGACTACGCAGGCCGTGGATGGCTCATTCAGCCGGTCCCTGAGCCGCGCATAACTGACAGGCTTCCGCTCGGCTCGATCCTGGTCGAATGGACTTGAGTACATCGCACACCGGCCCATTGCTCGGGGTCAAGAGGTCCCGGGTTCAAATTCCGGCAGCCGACTGGACAGGACGATCGCAGGCGCACGACCGGTCATCGGCTCATGGGCACCTCACGCCGCACGACAGGCTGCCCGCCAGCTGGGAGGAGGGGTCAGCATCACACCCGAGGGCGCGCCCCGCGCGGACGATCGGCCCGTCCGGCCGCCGTTCGTCTTCGCGCTTCTCTTGCCGACGTAGTTGGCACTGGACCGTCTTCCGCCTTGCGGACTCTGAGCCAGCGGTCGACCCTTGGCGAGCAGCAACGCTCTGTGTGGGTCGACGGGTGTCATTGGCGTGTGGCGTTGGCCCGAATACGCCATTCGCCACCATGGACCCGGCTCGGCGATGAAGCCTGGGCACGGGGTCGCCGACCGGGGAAGCGGATGGACGTCCGGGGGGTCTGGGTGTTCCTCGCGGGCGACCCTGAACCGGTGTAGTGGGACTGCACGTCGCGATCGCCACCGGTAACGAGATCTGCGAACGCGTTCTGTTCCGCTTGGCGAGGCGCTGTGGTTGCGCTGTGCCGACCGTCAGGTCCCGTCGGTCACCGCTCGTGGCTTCCAGTTGCCCTCGGCTGCCCACGACCTTACGCTGGCACTCGCTCAATGGGTGTCGATCAAGAGACAGGAAGCACACCATGGGAAAGTTCGAGGGCAAGGTGGCCCTCATCACCGGAGCGGCCCGGGGACAGGGCCGCAGCCACGCCGTACGCCTGGCTCAAGAAGGGGCCGACATCATCGCTGTCGACATCTGCAAGCAGATGGAAGTCGTCGGTTACCCCATGTCGTCACCGGAGGATCTGGAGCAGACGGTCAAGGAGGTCGAGGCGGCCGGTCGGCGGATCGTCGCCCGCCAGGTGGACGTGCGCGACTTCGACGCCCTGCAGCGAGCCTTCGACGAGGGCACGGCCGAGCTCGGACCGGTCACCATTGTGCTGGCCAACGCCGGTATCGGCCCGGGCGGGATGGCCTCCGCCCAACAACAGTGGGATGACGTCATCGGCGTCAACCTGACCGGTGTCTTCAATACCGGACGCGCCGCGATCCCCTCCATGGTCGAGAACGGTCAGGGCGGGGCGATCGTGCTGACCAGCTCGACCGGTGGCCTGCTCGGTCCGGGCATCAACCACCCGGGCGTCCTGGGCTATGGGGCGGCGAAGCACGGCGTGATCGGCCTGATGCGATCGTGGGCCAACTACCTGGCCCCGCACTACATCCGGGTCAACGCGGTCGCCCCCACCACGGTGCGCACCCCGATGGCCGGCGGTGGCGACGTGGCAGCCATCATCGAGCACGTGCCCGAGCTGGCCTTGTCGCTGACCAACGCCATACCGGTAGAGGCGGTGGACCCGATCGACGTCACCAACGCCATCCTCTGGCTGGTCTCCGACGACGCCCGCTACATCACCGGGACCGTGATCCCGGTCGACGCCGGGAACGTCAACAGACGATGATGTAACGACCCGCGGGCCGAGACACAAGCGGTTCCGGGGGCCTTCGGGCTCGAGAAGGACGCGCGAGTGGCGACTTGTCCGAGGTCCGGGTCGGACCCGACGACCGGGTGGTGGTGACGCGCGTCGTGACCGCCTACGACTGCGGCACGGTGGTCAACCCGGACACGGTGGTCAACCAGATCGAAGGTGCGACCATGATGGCTCTGGGAGTTGCTCTCCTTGAGTCGTTGCCAGTGGTCGGCGGTCGGACGGCCGAGCCTTCCCTCACTCACTATCCCGTGCCCGGGTTCGCCGACCTGCCTCGGATCGACGTGATTCTGTGCCGACCGCCCCGACCTGCCGTCGGCTGGCGCCGGTCGCCGAGGCCCGGGTTGTCGAGCTGCGCCGGGTGCATCCGAGGTGGGGGCCCACATCCATTCGGACCCAGCTGGCCAACGAGTGATTCTCACCCTTGCCCGGACGCTCCTCGATCTATCGCACACTGGTGCGCCACCGCCTGCTCGAACCCACGGTGTCAGGATTCCGCCGGGTAGGGTCCAAGGAGTGGTGATGTCTCGCGTGCTGGTGGTTTCCGACAGCCATCTTTCGGCGCGGGCGCCCGCGGCAATCACCAACTGGGTCGCGGCCACTGCCCAGACCCGACGGTGCGACCTGGTCATTCATGTCGGCGACCTGACACTCAACGGCGCCGAGAACCCAGATGACCTTGAGTACGCTCGCGACCTGCTCGACGCGCTGCCGGTGCCGTGGGTGGCTGTCCCGGGCAACCATGACGTCGGCGACAACCCCGCCATCCTCGACGGGCCGGTTGTCACAAAGGATCGCCGTGATCTGTGGGTTGACCGGATCGGAGCCGATCACTGGTTCGTCGAGGTCGGAGAGTGGGTCGCGGTCGGGATCAATGCCCAACTTTTTGGATCCGGGCTGGGCGCAGAAGCAGAACAGTGGACCTGGCTGGAGGAATGTCTCGCCACCCAGAGCCGTCACCGACCGGTGCTCCTCGTCGTCCACAAGCCCGTTGCTGCTCCAGAGGGCGAGCTGGCCGTTGCACCCTCTCATCGGTTCGCTCCCGAGCCAGCCCGTTCGCGCATCGCCGCCCTCCTGAGTGCCGTGCATTGCCCCCTGGTACTGAGTGGGCATGTACACCAGTACCGGGCTCTGGACCACGGTGACCGCCGCCACTTGTGGGCTCCCACGACGTGGGCGGTGTTGCCCGAACGAATGCAGAAGTCCGTAGGCCTCAAACGCTGCGGCGTCGTAGCGCTCGACCTCGGTCCCGACGCGACAGCCATGGCCGAGTTGGTCGAACCACCTGGAGTGGCCCAGCTCACCCTCGCACACGACATTCCGAACCCCTACGACTGAACAGTCTCGGAACCGGGAGCGGGCCGTCCGCGACGACCTCAAGAACACCGCCGTGAGGTTGCCCAATCCGTCGTCTAACAACGGAGTGATCGCCCGAGATGAAGCAGTCGCGCAAAGGCGCCGGGTCGAGAGGCTGTGATGTGTCGAATATTCCCGGCGAGCACCTCTAGGTCGGTGGCTTTACCGGGCTTCCTCCGGGTGGTGGCGGATCAGGCCGCGCCACGAGCGCCCGACTCCCGCAACTCCGTGGTGATGGCCTGGACCCAGGAACGTACGTGCTGGGAGTCACGCCAGTCTCCCGCGTTCTTCTTGGCCATGGCGCTCGCCGGAAAGCCCTTGGCGTCAGGAGCGAGGCGCCCGCCGAAGGTGGCGTGGCCGCGGGCGCCGATCTTGTCCATGAGCGCCTGGACACCCTTGACCGGCGGAATGTCGCGTGTGACTGCAGAGTCGTCGAGGGGACCACTGGAGAACAGATACGTCGGGCACCGCCGAAGTTCGCGGGCGTGATGCTTGACGAATCGCCGGGCATCTCGGTGCCAGCGAAACGCGTAAAACGAGCCGCCCACCACGACCGCGTCGTAGCCCTCGACGCGCCGCACACCGCGAGCTGGCGCCACCTCCGCGGTGATGCCTTCTTGGCGTAGGGCCTCTGCCACCATGCACGCCAACCCTTCGGTACCACCCCGTTTCGAGCCATAGGCGACAAGGACCGACATCACACGCCCCATGGTCAATCCCCGGCCTCGTGCGTGGCAGAGGCCAAGGTCCCTCAAGCGACGCCGAGCAGCGGCCGGACCGCTGGTCGGAAGTCCGCGCGACGGAGTGTCACCGGAGCCGCTGGCGTTCGTTCTCATCGTCGGGGTGCAATCGCCGTGACCACGACGAGGAGTCGACGCCCGGCCAGTTGTGGGTGACGACCGACCTCGACGAATCCCGCTGCCTCGACAGCCTGGACGAGTCCGTCTGCCTCTTCCTCGGTGAGTCCATGGCGTGCATGACCCTTGGCGCCCGGAGCAACGGAACGCTCGACGAGGAGTAGGCGTCCTCGCGGCTCGAGCACTCGGAGGGCCTCTGCGAGGCCGCGCCCGAGATCCTCCCAGTGGTGGACCGAGCTCAGTGCCCAGAGCACCGTGGCCCGGCCCGTGGCGAGTGGGAGAGACTCGGCTGATCCCTCGATGAAGCGGGCGCCATCGCTATGGGTGACTTTCGTGATCCACCCGGCGAGGCGCACCATGTCGGGACTCGGATCGACACCAATGGCGAGGGTTCCTCGACGGCCTGCTTCGCGCACGGCGGCCCCGGGGCCACATCCGACGTCCACCACCAGGTCCGTGGCGCGCAGCTCAGCAAGGTCGGCGACGGCGCGAGCGACAGCGCCACGGCCGACCGTCATGGAGAACGCGGTCAGGGTGTCGGTGAGTCTGCTCAGCTCTTCTGTCTGCCTCGACGGCCACTCGGTGGCTGTGGTCGCTGCGGGAGCGCCGCGGCTGAGATCGGGCGCACCAATGTGACCACGCTGAGGCACTGTGCCTCTCGGTCACGCCTAGTGCCGACATCAACGACCAGCAGGTCCGGGTCGTCTGCCGGCTCCACGCCTCCTGGTCGAACACTCTCCCAGTGAGTTGGTCCAGAGAGATGGATGCCTCCGACCTGGAGGTCCTGTTGTGGCGACTGTGGCCCAGAAGCCAGGGGCTGCACAACGGACGAGGTCATCCGAAGCGGCCCGTCACGTAGCGGTGCGTCTCGGGTTCCTGAGGGCTCTCGAAGACCCGATCGGTCGTTCCGTGCTCGACCAGGCGACCGTCGTTCAAGAACATGGTGTGATGCGACAGGCGGCGGGCCTGGCCAAGGTTGTGGGTCACGATGATGATCGTGTAGCCGGGGGTCAGATCGCGGATGAGGTGCTCGATGCTCTCCGTGGTGATGGGATCGAGAGAGGACGTCGGCTCGTCGAGCAGGAGGACCTCCGACCCGAGGGCGAGTGCCCGGGCCAGGCACAACAGCTGCTGCTGGCCCCCCGAGAGCCTGAACGGCGAGTCGCCAAGACGGTCCTTCACCGCCCTCCACAGGCCGACCTGACGGAGCCGCTCCTCGGCGATCACGTCGAGCTGCTTGCCTTTGGCGAGGCGGTGGGCCTTCACGCCCGCCACCACGTTGTCGCGGATCGACATCGGGAACGGATTGGGCCGTTGGAACATCATCCCGATTTGACGGCGCAGGACGCCCAGGTCCCGGTGGCTGGCCCAGATGCTCTCGCCGTCGAGGGTGACGTCACCGTCGTGGCTGAAGCCAGGGACCTTGTCGTTCATCCGGTTGAGGGTGCGCAGGAACACGGACTTGCCGGTGCCGGTCGGGCCGATGATGGCGGTGATCGTTCCACGGGCGATGTCGATCTCAACGCCCGACAAGATCGTCTTCGCCCCGATGCGAAGCGTCAGGTCCTGGACGCCCACGACGTGGGCAGGGCGCTCTCGATCGGGGTCCAGTTCGGCCAAACCAGGGTCGAGGTCCGGTCGGGCGTCCCTCGACGAGCCCACTCCAATGGGGTGAGCCTTGAGATCTCTCGGGTTATCCAGGGCGATCCACCTCCACTGGTGGCGTGATCCTCAACCTCCAATCACTGTGGACTCTCGTCGGCGAACAACTAGGGGCGAAGGTCACGGCGATGGGGGGTTCACCGGGAGTTCGCGAAACGTTCAGGTTGTGTTCAAACACATCCAACGCGGTCGTGGCGGGGTGAGGAAGTTCGACGTCAGATGCCGTGGCTTCTCTGGTCCGTCATCGGATGGTCAGTGCCGCATCCCGGCGATTGGGGGCATTGGTCGGCCACCTTGGCGACTACTCCCGGGCGCCTGTCTCCCACGATTCTCAGAGCGATTGTTCTGGGAGTCCGCAGGCACAAAAATGTCGTGGATGTCGCGGAGTTCGGGTATTCGCGAGCTGGGCGAACCGTGCCTGCCCGCTCCTGCTTTGAGGGGTCGACCTCCCGACGAGATGGATGTTTGAAAGGTGAGCGGATCAGCGCCCGAACGGAGCGTTTTAGGGTGATCGCATGAACCCCACGGCTATCAGGGCTATCGAAGCGATGGTTGCGCCTGTTGTCCTCATCACGGCCGCTGCCGTCCTCTCTGGAGGCATCTTGACAGTGTTTGGTTCGGTCAACGATCGCATGCGGTCAATGACGGCTGAACGTCTCCGTTCGCTCGTCGCACCCGATGGCGGTCTGCTCTCCGTCGCCGACCTTCCTATCGGTACACGAGAACGGGTGAGTCAGATAGACAAGCAGCTTCCCATGCTTCTGCACCGCCACCACCTGTTGCGTGCTGCAGTACTGAGCATCTACATCGGTGTAGCTGCCTTGGTCGCCAGCGTGATCACCCTTGCTATCGCCGTACCCGCGAACTCCGAAAATTTCGGGTATTCCTCACTGGCACTGGTACTTGCAGGAACCGTCGCACTACTCGTTGGTTGTCTCTTCGCTGCGCGTTCAATCGTGTCGTCCGAGGACGCGATCGATTATGAGGTGAACCGGTCACTATCCCTAGGGTCGTAACAGCGTGCGGCGGTCCGTGCGCCTACAGGCCTCCGCGCACAGATACGGCTCGCAGGCGGGCCTCGGAGAGGGGTTCAGCTGGCGTTCACCCGGAACCCAGGGTGACGACATTGCGCGCCAGCGGGATTCGAGAGTCGCGGGCCTAGGCCGCGCCACGAGGTCGGGTCCGAGGTCGGCTGGCACCAGGTCGACCCCAAGCTTCGTGGTGCAGTGCCCCGAATGCCGGGCTCAGCCAGGGGCACCCATCGGCATCCACGTCCCCAACAAGAGCCGCGTGGAGGCGGAGGCGATCCTGGAGAACCCTCTCGGCCGGGACTCCCTCTGAAGGTGGCTCAGAGTCAGTGGACCTTCGCCCCTACTCGACCAAACGAGTTGCCCCTAGCATCGGAAAGAAGCGATACGACGGGGTTTGACCTGCGAAAACGGTCCTCGGGGAAGCTGGCACGAGAGCGAGGCTCGGAGTGTCAGAGCGCCCAGGGCTCAACCGGGAATCGCATGGACGAACCAGAAGGACTGAGGTGAGACGGATGGTGCCCGAGGACATGCCCCGGCCGAGTGAGTTCATGGGCAGGCCACGTCACCGGCTGTTCGCCGTCTTCGACGACCCCGTGGCCGGGCGTGCCGCGGCGGACAAGCTGCGCGCTGGAGTGCACGACGAAGACGACCATGTCTGGGTCTTCTATGGCGAAGAGGGGTCCCGAAGGATCGATGTCAGCGGCGATCTGGAGGGGATCCGGGGCAAGATCATCCGCACGGTCGAGAGAGCATTCAGCAGCGACATGGGCTACCTCAGGCTTCTCGATGATGCTCTCCGGTCCGGGCGTCTGGTGATCGCCGTAGCCCTGACAGATGCGGATGCTGCGCGCACCACGGCCGAACTCCTGCGTGCCGATGGCGGCCATTCCTTCGCCTACTTCTTGAATTGGGAATTTCAACCCGTAAATCTGGCCCAGAGCTGACATCCCGTATGCGGGAGGGGCACTGGGCCCCGAAGGTCCCCATGAGATCGGGACTGAAGTTGCACACGCGAGTCGGTCCTCGCCACCTCGCCTCTTGTATCTCGTATGCTCGGAACGAGGCTGCTCATCGGGAGGACCCATGCCCATCATCGACCAGCGGGTTACGTGGCGGAAGACCGAGGAACGCCTCGCGGAAGAGACCGATCCGGTCTTGCGCCGCAACCTCGAGTTGCTACTTCAGCACCAACAGGCAGAGGCGACGCTCGACATGGAGCGGTTGATGGCGACGGTGTCGGAGAACGCCCGCTACGAGACCTTCGGTGACGAGGGATCCGTGGTCATCGGGAAGCCCGCGGTACAGAAGTTCTACGAGGACTTTGTCGCTTCAGGCGCTCACAAGCTGCAGTTCGAGACCGATCGGCTGATTGTCGACCGCCGTGGCATCCTCACCGAGGGCGTGATGCGCATGGCGTGGCCCGGGCAGACGCTGCTCGCCCAAGGCGTCGAGGTGGACGACCCCGATGCCTATTACCTCTACGAGGCACGGATGGCGGTCCTGTGGCCCATCGGTGAGGATGGTCTGTTCATCGGGGAGGACACCTACGTCGGCGGCAACGGGTTCGCTGGGATTGCCGACCGCAAGATCGATCCCTCCGACATAGTGCTCTACCGGCCCGTGGCCGCCTGAGGGACTTGCGAGGACTCATCCGTCTCTCTGGATCGCCATGGGATGCCGGGGCTGGTACAGGCCGACGCGACCGCCACCTGGAAGCTCGACCTTCGTGACCGATCCCCACTGCGCCTCTTCAATTCCTGAGCAGACTGCGCCTCGGTCGGCAAGGGACCCGATCTCGGCGACGAGGTCGTCGCACATCAGGTACAGCTCGGCGCCTGTCACGTCGGCCGGATGAACCGCAACCTCCCCGGGGGGGAGCCTGAAGATCAACCATCCGCCACCCGCGTCGACTGAGTCGAGACCAAGCACGCTGGCAAGGAAGGCACGATCGGCATCGGCATCTTCACTGAACAGCACGAGGTGAGCGCCGAAAATCACGCGCCCATCCTGACTCAGCCCAGAGGTGATGCGCGGGTTCGTGAGGGCTAGGCGACCGCGGCTTCGTTCCCGCACCAGTCGCAGTGCTTGGTGTGGCGATGCGAGGTCAGTTGGCGGACGCCGGACGGGTCGAGATGCACGGTGAACGTGGCGGCGTCCTCGACCAATTCGAAATAGGGACGCCATTGAGTGGTGACGCAACGGCCCCCGACTTTGACGTCACGGAGTATGCGACAGAACTCCATGCGCTGGGCATCGAACACCCAGGTGCTGTGACATGACTCCAAGATCGTCGGTTCCATGTGTTGATTGTGGGCACAGAACATAGGAAGGACCTTTGATTCGCGTTGAGATTTCGCGTCAATACGAAGACGTACGGTGCAAAAGACGGCCCGGGGGCCGGGTGACCAGGCGGTTCCGGACCGGCACGCACCGGACGTGCCCGAGGGATCGCCCGTGGGGGCTGCTCTCGGCCCGCCCCGGGGACCGAGAGCCGGCGTTGGAGTTAGGGCCGGGGCGAAACGACCGTCGCCAGGCGGCGGGCGCAGTCGTTTCGCCCTCCGGCGTTGGGGAGGCGAAATCACGGCGAGTTCAAACCTCAGCCATGGGCACCTCGCCTCCCGCACATGAGACTAGCGAGTTTCCGGCGGGACCGTGACGGGTATGCGGTCGGCGGCGCCTCCTGCGCGAGGGCTTTGGTCGGTCTCGGAGCGCAGGAGGCGCCACGCCCACGGAGAGGAGACGGTCTCTCGGGAAGACAAAGGCTCGTGCCAGGCTCTAGCCTGTCGGCCTCTCAGCAGGTGGAGCGGATGCGGGTCGCCATCGTCGTACATCCTGATGACTGGGCCTCCTTGCCGGAAGGTCGGCAGCGGCGTTGCATCAGCGCGGTGGAGAACTCCGAGGAAATCTCGTTGACCTCGGACTACCCCGACCTGGCCACGAAAAGCACCCTGGTGGGATGGACGATTCAGCCCGACGGCACCTGGCTCCCGACCGACCTCGCCCCGTACCGCGGCTCGACGCCACCCCCATGCGGGCTCCACCAGTGGAACCATCACCTGTCGGAGCTCTTGAACCTCGAGTACCCGTGCGCCGAGATGAGCCTGCACCACGCCTGCGAGCCGCCGCCGTCCTGATTCGAACTGGCTGCGACGGGGGTGGTGCCGGCGGATTACTCGTGGGTGGCACCGCCGGGTGAGAATGGCCGAGAGCCGGCTCAGGGGAGGACGAGATGACGTCGCTGGAGGGAAAGGTCGCGCTGATCACGGGGGCAGGCCGGGGACAGGGCAGGAGCCATGCCGTCCGCCTGGCCGACGAGGGCGCCGACATCGTGGCCGTCGACGTGTGCCGCAACTTCGAGGGCACCATCCCTTATCCGATGGCCACGCGCCAGGACCTGGACGAGACGTGCGCCCTGGTCGAGAAGGCCGGTCGGTGGGCCCTGCCCGTTGAGGCCGACGTCCGGGATCTCGCCGCCTTGCGCGCCGCGGTCGAGGAGACGGTCGCCCGCTTCGGGCGGCTGGACGTCGTCATCTGCAACGCGGGCGTCACGTCGTGGTGGGGCGACCAGACCGACGAGTCCGCCGCGCGCGTGTGGCAAGAGGTCCTCAACGTCAACCTCACCGGGGCGTGGAACACCCTGCGGGCCACCACCAACACCATGGTCCGCTTGGGCAACGGCGGCGCAATCGTGCTCGTGAGCTCGACCGCCGGCTTGAAGGGCTTCGCCTCGGGGGTGGCCGGCTACGACGCCTACGCCGCGTCGAAGGCCGGCCTGGTGGGGTTGATGCGGGGATATGCGCTGAACCTGGCCGCGCACAACATCCGGGTGAACACGGTGCACCCCACAGCGGTCGAGACCATGATGACGACCAACGAGGAGTTCCTCGAGCTCATGAAGGCGATGGGCGACGCCGCAGCGCTCTTCCAGAACGCCATGCCCGTCGAGATGCTCCAGCCGGCCGACGTCAGCGACGCCATCGCCTGGCTGGTCTGCGACCAGGCCAAGTACATCACGGGCGTGCAGCTCCCCGTCGATGCCGGCTTCATGATCCGCTAAGCGCGGGGCGTCTGGCCGATCGGCTCGCGGGTGGCCGAGGTTTGGGCGTGCCGGGCAACGGGTATGGAACCCTCGGTCAGTCCCAGCCCCGCTGCACGAGTCCTCCCAGCCCCCTCAGACCCGCCAGCGGGGTGGGATTGACGCGCGGCGCCTCCGGACGGGCTGCGCCTTCGTTCCAGACGAGCTGCGCCCTCGTCGATCCGGGGTGGAGCCCGTGCCCGAAGGGGGTCAATCGGCCGACAATTCGCCGACGCGCCCATCCCCACGGCAAGAGGGCGATGGTACGTTGCCTGAGCTGGTCCGATTCCACGCACGAGGGGGCAGATGGAGGCGTGAGACAGCACCGACCCGGCGCGCGCGCCGCATGGACGTCAACGGTCCGCGCCCTGGCCACGGTGTTCGTCTTGACGGGATCGGCTCTCGTCGCCCTCTCGTCCGTGCCACGCGTCGCGGGCGCTTCGGGGATCTTGCCCCCGTCGAACCCCTCGGTCAGCGTGCCGCCCCAGGTCGTGCCGCACTGCACGACCTCGCCGGTGGACGACACCAGCGCGGCCTGCATCGACTCGGTGCTGCACAACATCAACTATGCGCGCATCCTCGAAGGCCTGGGTTCTATGGTCCTGCCCGCCGGCTACGCCAGCGACAGCGTGGCCGTGCAGCAGCTGATCATCACCGACGAAGAGCGCGGTGACCGCGGGCTGACCCAGTTCTCCGGCCTCGACCCAGCACTGAACGCGGCGGCGCTCGCCGGCGCCGAGTCGGACTCCGACCCACAACCGCCCGCCGGCTACAGCCACGGCTCGGGCGGCTCGATCTTCGCCCAGGACTACACGCCCCTCGGTGCCGACTTCGCCTGGATGTACGACGACGGCTACGGCGGCACCAACCTCGACTGCACCACGCCGGGCGCCAGCGGTTGCTGGGGGCACCGCGACAACATCTTGGGGAACTGGACCACCAACGGCTCCCAAACCGCGCAGATGGGTGACGGGGACACCTCGAGTGGGCAGTACGCGCAGATCTTCCTGGAGCAGCTCGGCACGCCCGACTCCCTGGTGGACACCATCACCCCGAGCGCGCTGCCGACCCCGTCGACGCCCGCCGCGCCCGACGTGGTGCAGGTCTCCCCGACGTCGTCGTCCAACACGGGAGCCGGGACGCCGGTCACCATCGAGGGCAACTACTTCGGCACGGATCCCCAGGTTTTCTTCGGCGGGGTGGCTGCGACCGACGTCCAGGTGAACTGGGACGGCGAGCTGGTAGCGGACGCCCCGGCGGACCCGGCGGGCAACGCCACTGACCAGGTGGTCGTCACCGTCACCACCAGCGCGGGCTCGTCGAGCTCGGCCGCCTTGGCGCAGGTCGACGAATTCACCTACTCACCGTCCGGCGCCCCGACGGTGACGTCGGTCACGCCCACGTCAGGCTCCCAGGTCCCTTCGGGCACCGTCACGATCTCCGGGTCGAACTTCTACAACGGGGGAGTGGCGCCGACGGTCGACTTCGGCAGCGTGGCCAGCATCGGCTCGATGTCGTGGAACAACACGCAGATCACCGCCACCATCCCCCCCGCGGTGGACCCGGGCATGGTGAACGTGACCGTGACCACCTCATCGGGCACCAGCGCCGTCACGGCGGCCGACCAGTTCACCTACACGGGGTCGGGAACGACGCAGACCCCGGCGATCACCAGTGGCACCACCACCACGTTCTCCGCCGGAACGCCGGGTGTGTTCGACATCACGACGACCGGCACCCCCGCAGTCAGTGCGGTCAGCGACACCGCCTTCTCCGGGTGCACACCCTCTGTGCTGCCGGCCGACATCTCGCTCGACTACACCGGCGGGACGAGAGCCACGCTGCAAGGCACGCCAGAAGCCGGTGACGGGGGGACCTACACCGTCTGCCTGGTCGCCGCCAACGGGGTGGCGCCCGCCGCGACACAGGTTTTCACGCTGACCGTGGACGCACCCACGACTCCGCCGTCGACTCCGCCGTCGACTCCTCCGTCGACTCCGCCGTCGACTCCTCCGTCACACGGCTACTGGCTGGTGGGGTCGGACGGCGGCATCTTCAGCTTCGGTTCGGCGCAGTTCTACGGGTCGACCGGTTCGCTGCACCTGCAGCGCCCGGTGGTCGGCATCACGCCCACCTCGGACCGGGATGGTTATTGGCTGGTGGCCTCCGACGGCGGGATCTTCGCCTTCGGCGACGCGGGGTTCCACGGCTCCATCCCCGGCGTCGGCCTGGCCCCCGCCGGATCGGGCCTGCCGCACAGCCTGAACGCGCCCATCGTGGGCATCGTCCCGTCCTCGGACGGCGGCGGGTACTTCATGGTCGCCTCCGACGGTGGCGTCTTTGCCTTTGGCGACGCGCGCTTCGAGGGATCGTGCCCGAGCATCGGCGGCTGCAGCGGCGCCGCCGTTGCCGTGGTGCCCGACGCCACCGGGAACGGTTACTGGGTCGTGACCAGCACCGGTTCGGTGTACTCCTTTGGCGACGCCGTCGACTACGGGGTGCCAGGGGTGCAGTCGTCGGCCGTCACCTCGGCCGTGGCGACGCCCGACGGCGGCGGCTATTGGGTGCTCGACGCCGCCGGTCAGGTGTTCGCCTTCGGCGATGCCGCCGGCATGGGGAGCCTCCCGGCCGGGTCGGCCGGCGGGCTCGACCCGGCCACGGCGGTCTTCGCCACCTCCGACGGGGGCGGCTACTGGGTGGTCACGGCGAACGGCAAGGTGGCGGCCTTCGGCGACGCACCCGACGACGGGGACATGTCGGGCATCCACCTCAACGGGGCGATCATCGCCGCCTCGGGCTCCTGAACACCTATCGTTGAGGCGGAGCGCCGGAGCACCCGGACGCCATGTCCAAGGAGGCACACACACATGGGCATCTTCCAGCGGGCCCACGACATCGTCCAGGCCAAGACCAACAAGGCGCTCGACGCCGCCGAGAAGCCCGACGAGATGCTCGACCTCTCCTACGAGAAGATGCTTGAGCAGATCACCCAGGTGCGGCGCGCCCTGGTGGACATCGCGGCCTCGCGCAAACGCCTCGAGCTCCAAGAGCAGCAGTTCCAGCACACCGTCGACCATCTCCAGGACCAGGCCAAGCAGGCGCTCGCCGCCAACCGCGAGGACCTGGCCAAGGAGGCGCTCTCGCGCAAGGCAGCGGCCCAGCAGCAGATCGACCAAATGGAGCCCCAGCGCCAGCAGCTCACCGAGGAGGAGGCCAAGCTCACCCAGACCCTGGACGTGCTCCAGAAGCGGGTGAACGACTTCCGCACGCAGAAGGAGACCCTCAAGGCGCAGTACACGGCGGCCAAGGCCGTGTCCCAGGTCGACGAGAGCACGGCCGGCATCTCCAAGTCGTTCAGCGACTCGGGCGCCGCCCTGCAGCGCGCCCAGGACAAGATCGCCACCATGCAAGCCCGCTCGGGTGCCCTCGACGAACTCCTCGAGTCGGGTGTGCTCGAGGACGTCGGTGGTGGGACCGACGACATCCAGAAAGAGCTCGACCAGGTCGGCAAGGACGCACAGGTCGACGCCGAGCTGGCGGCGCTCAAGGCGCAGGTGGGGAGCGGCGCGCCGGCACCCGAGGCCATCGAGGCGGCCCCGACGCCGAGCGAGACTGCGCCGAGCGAGACGGCGGCGAGCAAGGAGGGCACGCCGACCTCCTGAGCCGGCACCTGATCAGGCGTCGGGCGTCTCAGCGACGAGGCGCGCCACGACCGCGGCCAGCTCGGTGCCACGGTCCTCCTGGAGGAAGTGCCCGGCTCCGGCGATGGTCACGTGCCGTTGGCCCGCCGCACCCGGTACGCCAGCGCGCAAGACCTCCGCCCAGCCGCGCGTCCCCGGGTCGGCGTCGGAGAACGCGGTCAGGAAGGGGCCCTCGAAGCGACCGAGCTCCTCTAGCGTGCGCCGGTTCAGGTGCGCACAGGGGCTCGACGGGGTCAGGCCCATCAGCAAGGGGAGCTGGCGCGGTCCGGCACAGAAGCTCTCGTCGGGGAAGGGCGCGTCGTAGGCCGCCAGCACGTCGTCGGGCACGTTGGACTCGGTGGCGCCTTGGACGAAGAGGCTCGGGCGCAGGGGTGCCAGCTCCTGGGTGAGCCGCTGGTAGTCGAGCAGGGTCTGGGCCACGGTGACGTTCCCGGCGGGATCGGCGTGGCAGGCCCAGGCCAGGCGGCCGCCCAGGGTGGCGTCGGCCGTGTGCATGGCGGTGTTCGCCGCGACGACCCGGCGCACCAGACCGGGCCGCGCGTGGAGCAGGGCGAGGCCGATGGGACCGCCCCAGTCCTGGACCAGCAGGGTCACGCCGGCCAACCCCACGGCGTCGGCGAGCTGGGCCACCCAATCGACGTGGGCACGCACGCTGTGCGCGGTGCGCGCCACGGG
>Ga0187784_10001151_pt1 | contig 20751 bp, 21 predicted proteins | sample 1015_SJ02_MP15_2_FD_132964 | JGI IMG/M metagenome (GOLD analysis project Ga0187784, IMG submission 132964) | Tropical peat soil microbial communities from peatlands in Department of Meta, Colombia - 1015_SJ02_MP15_20_MG | ecosystem: Environmental > Terrestrial > Soil > Wetlands > Peat | place...
GACCCCGTTTCGCGCCATAGACGATATCGGCCTGCGCCTGCCCTTCGGCATGCCGCAGCCGGTCGATGCCGAGCTCGAGGCGCTGGTGAAGCGGCTTGCCGGGGTCACCCGCGGCGCCGGCATTGTCATGGCGGCGCGCGAGATCGCCGCCGACCCCTCGAGCACGCTGCGCACGGTGCTTGCGCTGCTGAAGCTGCTGGTGTTCGGCCGCGCGCAGCAGACGCTCGACGAGGTCGCCGGCAGCGCGCCCAGGCTCGGCTGCAAGAGCGGCTGCGCCTGGTGCTGCCATCAGAGCGTCGAGGCGACCATCCCCGAAGCGATTTTGGTCGCCGCCCATCTCGCCGATCCCGCCGATCCCCGCCGCCGCCGCGTGCTGGAGAACGCCGACCGCTTCCGCGGCCTTGCCGAGCGCGAGCGACGGCGCACCGGCGCGGCTTGCGCGTTGCTCGGCGAGGACAAGCGCTGCTCGGTCTATGACGACCGGCCGCTGATGTGCCGGGCGATGATGGCGAGCGACGGCGATGCCTGCCACCGGGCCTATCTCGCCGGGCTCGACGGGCTCGACGCGCCGGTCGAGATCTTTCTCTTCGCGCAATACTTCATCCTCGGCGATCAGGCCGGCCTGCGCGGCATCCTGCGCGACATGGGGCTGCAAGACGATCTCGTCGAACTCACCCAGGCGGTGGCCGCCATCCTCCGCGATCCCGCGCTGGTCGACCGCTGGCTCAATCGCGAACGCGTCTTCGGGCCGGAACTCGCGCCGCCGCGGCATGGCGAGGCGGCGGCGCTCGCGGCGCAATAGACGCCCGCTGGCATAGGACGCCGTCCGAGTTCCCTCCCCGCCCTCAGGCGAGCTTGTCGAGCTCGCGCAGCAGCGTGTCGCCCATCACCGTCGTCGAGACCCTCGCGGTGCCGGGCTGCATGATGTCGCTGGTGCGCACGCCGCCCTTCAGCGCGTTCAGCACCGCGCGCTCGACCAGCGCCGCCGCCTCGGCGAGATCGAAGGAATGGCGCAGCATCATGGCGAAGGAGAGGACCGAGGCGAGCGGGTTCGCCATGTCCTTGCCGGCGATGTCGGGCGCGCTGCCGTGGACCGGCTCGTAGAGCGCCTTGCGCCGCCCGCTCTTGTCGGCCGCGCCGAGCGAGGCCGAGGGCAGCATGCCGAGCGAGCCCGTCAGCATCGCCGCGCAATCCGACAGCAGGTCGCCGAAGAGGTTGTCGGTGACGATGACGTCGAACTGCTTGGGGTTGCGCACGAGCTGCATGGCGCAGTTGTCGGCGTACATGTGCGAGAGCGCCACGTCCTTGTAGTCGCGGTCGCGCAGCGTCTGCATCTCCTCGCGCCACAGCACGCCCGATTCCATCACATTGGCCTTCTCGACCGAGGTGACGCGGCGGCTTCGCTTGCGCGCGAGATCGAAGGCGACGCGGCCGACGCGGCCGATCTCGGCCGTGGTGTAGGTCTGGGTGTTGAAGCCGCGCCGCGTGCCGTCGGGCAGGGTCTCGATGCCGCGCGGCTCGCCGAAATAGACGCCGCCGGTGAGCTCGCGCACGATCATGATGTCGAGGTCGCGGATCACCTCGGGCCGCAAGGTCGAGGCGCCGATCAGCGGCTCGAACACCAGCGCCGGCCTGAGATTGGCGAAGAGCTCCATCTCCTTGCGCAGCCGCAGCAGGCCGCGCTCCGGCTTCAGCGCGAAGGGCAGCGCGTCCCATTTCGGCCCGCCCACCGCGCCGAGCAGCACCGCGTCGGCCGCCATCGCCGCCTGCAGCGTTTCCTCGGCGAGCGGCACGCCATGGGCGTCCAAGGCGGCGCCGCCGACGAGATCCTCGCTGAGCTCGAAACTGGCGATGCGCCGGCGGTCGAACCAGTCGATGACGCGCTGGACCTGCCGCATCACCTCGGGCCCGATGCCGTCGCCGGGCAGCAGCAGCAGCTTGCGGTTGGACGCCATGTTCTTCTCCCTTTCCGCGCGCCGCTCAGGATCCGAGCCAGGGCCGGTTCAGTTTGTTCTTCTCCTCGAAAGCGGCGATCGACGGCGCCTTCTCGAGGGTGAGGCCGACGTCGTCGAGACCGTTCAGCAGGCAGTGCTTGCGGAAGGGATCGATGTCGAAGGCGATGACGCCGCCGTCGGGCCGGGTGATGGTCTGCTTGTCGAGATCGACGCTGAGCCGCGCGTTGGCGCCCTTGCGCGCGTCGTCCATGAGCCGATCGACGACCGCCTGCGGCAGCCTGATCGGCAGGATGCCGTTCTTGAAGCAGTTGTTGTAGAAGATGTCGGCGAAGCTCGCGGCGATGACGCAGCGGATGCCGAAATCCATCAGCGCCCAGGGCGCGTGCTCGCGCGAACTGCCGCAGCCGAAATTCTCGCCGGCGACCAGCAGCTTGGCCTGGCGGTAGGCGGGCTGGTTGAGGATGAAGTCGGGATTCTCCGAGCCGTCCTCGCGATAGCGCAGCTCGTCGAACAGCACCTTGCCGAGCCCGCTGCGCTTGATCGTCTTCAAATGCTGCTTGGGAATGATCTTGTCGGTGTCGACGTTGATCATCGGCAGCGGCGCGGCGATCCCGTCGAGCGTGGTGAACTTGTCCATCGAGGCCTCCCTCAGCCGAGATCGCGGACGTCGGCGAGCCGGCCCGTGACCGCGGCGGCCGCGGCCATGGCGGGGCTCACGAGATGCGTGCGCCCGCCGCGGCCCTGCCGGCCTTCGAAATTGCGGTTCGAGGTCGAGGCGCAGCGCTCGCCCGGCTCGAGCTTGTCCGGGTTCATGGCAAGGCACATCGAGCAGCCGGGCTCGCGCCATTCGAAGCCCGCGGCGAGGAACACGCGGTCGAGCCCCTCCTCCTCCGCCTGGTGCTTCACCAGGCCCGAGCCCGGCACCACCAGGGCGTTGACGCCCGCCGCCACCTTGCGGCCCTTGGCCACGGCGGCGGCGGCGCGCAGATCCTCGATGCGGCCGTTGGTGCAGGAGCCGATGAAGACGCGCTGCACCTTGAGGTCGACCAGCCGGGTTCCCGGCGTGAGCCCCATATATTCCAGCGAGCGCGCCATCGCCGCGCGCCGGTTCTGGTCGGCCTCTCCGGCCGGGTCGGGAACGCTGCCGGTGATCGGCAGCACGTCCTGCGGGCTGGTGCCCCAGGTGACTTGCGGCGCGATCTCGGCGGCGGCGAGCGATACTTCGGTGTCGTAGCGCGCGCCGGGATCGGAGGGCAGCGTCCGCCAGAACGCCATCGCCTGCTCCCAGGCGGCGCCCTTGGGCGCGTGCGGCCGGCCCCTGAGATAGGCGAAGGTGGTCTCGTCCGGCGCGATGAGGCCGGCGCGCGCGCCGGCCTCAATCGTCATGTTGCACACCGTCATCCGCCCCTCCATGGAGAGCTTGCGGATGGCGCTGCCGGCGTATTCGATGACGTGGCCGGTGCCGCCGGCGGTGCCGATCCGGCCGATGACGGCAAGGACCAGATCCTTGGCGACGACGCCAAAGGGAAGGTCGCCCTCCACCGTGATGCGCATGTTCTTGGCCGGCTGCTGGATCAGCGTCTGCGTCGCCAACACGTGCTCCACCTCCGAGGTGCCGATGCCGAAGGCGAGCGCGCCAAAGGCGCCGTGGGTCGCGGTGTGGCTGTCGCCGCAGACGATGGTCATGCCGGGCTGGGTCATGCCCTGCTCGGGGCCGATGATGTGGACGATGCCCTGGCGAATGTCGTCGATGGCGAAATAGGGAATGCCGAACTCCTTGACGTTGCGCTCGAGCGTCTCGACCTGGAGCCGGCTCTCGGGCTCGGCGATGCCATGGCTGCGGTCGGTGGTCGGCACGTTGTGATCGGCCACCGCGACGGTGAGCTCGGGGCGGCGCACCTTGCGGCCGTTGGCGCGCAGGCCCTCGAAGGCCTGCGGGCTCGTCACCTCGTGCACGAGATGGCGGTCGATGTAGATGAGGCAGGTGCCGTCCGCCTGACGGTCCACCACATGGCTCTCCCAGATCTTGTCGAACAGCGTGCGCGGTCCTGCCATCGTTCCCACTCCTGCCATCGCCTTGCTCTGTCCCCCCGGAGAGCGGCTATTGCTCCCCCTTCTCGGCGCCGGAAGCGGCAGCTTCGCCGGTTTCGTGCTCGCGCTCGGCGATGCGCGCCGATTTGCCCCGGCGGCCGCGCAGATAATAGAGCTTGGCGCGGCGCACCGAGCCCTGGCGCACGACCTCGATGGCGGTGATGCGCGGCGAATAGAGCGGGAAGACGCGCTCGACCCCCTCGCCGTAGGAAATCTTGCGCAAGGTGAAGCTGGAGTTGATGCCGGCGTTCTTGCGCGCGATGCAGATGCCTTCGAAGGCCTGCGTGCGGCGATGCGGCTTCTCCTCCTTCGCCCCCTTCTCCGGCTTCTCCGTCGCCTTGTCCTCTTCGACCACGACGGTGACGCGGATCGTGTCGCCCGGCGCGAAATCCGGCACCGGCCGCCGGGCCAGCGCCTTCTTGATCTCTTCCTGCTCGAGCGTCTGCATAACGTTCATGGCATCACCTCCGACTAAGACCCCGCCCGCTCGCGCCGGGCAAGGTGGCGTTCCCAAAGATCCGGGCGGCGCTGGCGCGTCGCCGCCTCCGCCTGCGCCTCGCGCCAGCGGCGGATCTCCTCGTGATGTCCCGAAAGCAGCACTTCCGGAACCGCGCGCCCCTGCCAGCTCTGCGGCCGGGTGTAATGGGGATATTCGAGCAATCCCCGCGCGAAACTCTCCTCCGCCAGCGCACCGGCATCGCCGACCACGCCCGGCAGCAGCCGCACGCAGGCGTCGACCAGCGCGATCGCCGCCGGCTCGCCGCCCGACAGCACGAAGTCGCCGAGGCAGATCTCCTCCATCGCCCGCGCCTCGATCACGCGCTCGTCGACGCCTTCGAAGCGGCCGCAGAGCAGCCGCACTCCGGCGCCCGCGGCGAGCGCTCGAACGCGCGCCTCGTCCAACGGCCGGCCGCGCGGCGAGAGATAGATCAGCGGACCCGGCCCCGTCGCGCCCGCGACGGCGGCGTCGACGACGTCGGGACGCATCACCATGCCGGGACCGCCGCCGAAAGGCGCGTCGTCGACAGAGCGGTGTTTATCGCGCGCGAAAGCGCGAATGTCCACCGTCTCGAGCCGCCACAGCCCCTCGCGCAGCGCCTTGCCGGCGAGCGAATGACCCAGCGGCCCGGGAAACATCTCCGGGAAGATGGTCAGCACGGTTGCCGTCCACGCCGCGGTCATGGCGTCTCTTCCTCGTCCCGCTCTACCTCGACCGGGCGGCCATCGAGCAATCCTTCCGGCGGATCCACCACCAGCCGGCCGCCGGCGATGTCGACCACCGGCACCACCGCTTCGGTGAAGGGCACCATCACCGCCTTGCCGTCGGGCTTCTCCACCTCGAGACTGTCGCCGGCGCCGAAATCATGCACCGCGCGCACGCGGCCCAGCGGCGCGCCGTCGGCCAGCTCCACCGCGAGCCCGATCAGATCGGCGTGGTAATACTCCTCCTCCGCCGGCGGCGGCAGCGCCGAGCGCGGCAGATAGAGCCGCGTCCCCTTGAGCCGCTCGGCGGCGTTGCGGTCGGCGACGCCCTCCACGCGCGCGATCAACACGCCGCGCACCGTGCCGGAGAGCGCGAGGCTGAGACGGCGCGCGCCGCGCTCGTCCTCGAGCGGCCCATAGGCGGCGATGGCGGCGGGCTCGGCGGTGAAGCTCTTCACCCGCACTTCCCCGCGCACGCCATGCGCCCCGGTGATCACGCCCATCAACACGCGCCGCTCCTCGGCTGCCACGTCACCGCCTCAAGCTCAGCCCTGCGCCGGCGCGCCCGCCGCCGCCTCGCCCGCCGCCGCGGCGGTTTTGGCGCGCTCCTGCGCCTTGGCGCGCGGCGCCGATTTCTTCGGCGTCTGGCGGATGGCCGGCTTCGGCGCCAGCCCGGCGTCGCCGAGGAAGCGTTGCACGCGCTCGCTCGGCAGCGCGCCGACCTTGAGCCAATGCTGAATGCGCTCGGGCTTGAGCACGACGCGCTCGGCATGGCCCTTGTCGAGCATCGGATTGTAGGTGCCGAGCTTCTCGATGAAGCGGCCGTCGCGCGGGCTGCGCGAATCGGCGACGACGATGCTGTAGAACGGCCGCTTCTTGGTGCCGCCGCGGGTCAACCGGATCTTGAGGGACATGGATCTCCTTTCGCGAGAGACGTGGTCATTCGGGCCGATGGCGCACCGCCTCGATGCGGTTGCCGTCGGGATCGATGATGAAGGCCGCGTAATAATCGGCATGGTAGTGCGGGCGGAGCCCCGGCTTGCCGTTGTCGCGGCCGCCGGCGGCGAGCGCCGCGCGATAAAAATCATCGACCGCGGAACGGCTCGGCGCGGCGAAGCAGACATGGCCGTTGGCCGCGACGGCGCCGCGTGAGAGGCCGATCCAGAACGGCAACGCCTGCTCCTCAAGCGGCGCGGTCAACGGCCGCCCATAGCCGGAGGCGCCATCGAAATCGAATCGGCGCGCCAGGCCCAACGGCGCCAGCGCCGCGTCGTAGAACGCGCGGGCGCGGGCGAGGTCGGCGACCTCGATCGACACGTGATCGATCATCCGCGGAAGCCGCCGCCGCCGCCCGGCAGCAACGCGCCGATGCCGTGGCGCATCAGGCCCTTCTTGCCGAGCTTGTTCATCTTCTTCATCATGCTCGCCATGTCCTGATACTGCTTCAGCAGGCGATTGATCTCCGGCACGGTGGTGCCGGAGCCGGCGGCGATGCGCAAGCGGCGGGAGGCGTTGAGCAGCTTGGGATTGCGCCGCTCGGCCTTGGTCATCGAGGAGATGATCGCTTCCTGACGCCGGATCATGCGGTCGTCGATCTTGGCGTCTTCGAGCTGCTTCTTCACCTTGTTGATGCCGGGCAGCATGCCCATGACGCCGCCCATGCCGCCCATCTTGCGCAGTTGCCTGAGCTGCTGCGCGAGGTCGTCGAGGTCGAAGCCGCCTTTCTGCAGCTTGCGCGCAAGCTTCTCCGCCTCTTCCTGGTCGACGGTCTCGGCCGCCTTCTCGACCAGGCTCACGACGTCGCCCATGCCGAGGATGCGGCCGGCGACGCGCTCGGCATGGAAGGGCTCGAGCGCGTCGAGCTTCTCGCCGGTGCCCATGAACTTGATCGGCCGGCCGGTGACCTGGCGCATCGACAGCGCCGCGCCGCCGCGGGCGTCGCCGTCGACGCGGGTGAGCACGATGCCGGTGATGCCGACCCGCTCGGCAAAGGTCTTGGCAAGGTTGACCGCGTCCTGGCCGGTCATGGCATCGGCCACCAGCAGGCTCTCGGTCGGCTGCGTCGCATCGCGCACCGCCGCCACCTCTTGCATCAGCGGCTCGTCGATGTGGAGGCGGCCGGCGGTGTCGAGGATGACGACATCGTAAGCCTCGCGCCGGCCGGTATCGAGCGCGCGCCGGGCGATCGCCACCGGCTTCTCGCCGGCGACAATGGGCAGCGAGGCGACCTCGACCTGGCGCGCCAGGAGGGTGAGCTGCTCCTGCGCCGCCGGGCGTTGCACGTCGAGCGAGGCGAGCAGCACCTTCTTGCGCTCGCGCAAGCGGAGCTGACGGGCGAGCTTGGCGGCGGTCGTGGTCTTGCCCGAGCCTTGCAGCCCCACCAGCATCACCACCACCGGCGGCACGGCGTTGAGGTCGAGCGGCACGGCGGCGCCGCCGCCCAGGGTCTCGACGAGATGGTCGTGGACGATCTTCACCACCATCTGCGCCGGCGTCACCGAGCGCACCACCTCCTGGCCCACTGCCTGCGCGCGCACGGCATTGACGAAGTCCTTGACCACCGGCAGCGCCACATCCGCCTCGAGAAGCGCGATACGGATTTCGCGCAGCGCGGCGTTGACATCATCCTCCGACAGCGCGCCGCGGCGGCGCAGGCGGTCGAAGACGTCATTGAGGCGGTTGCTCAGGCTCTCGAACATGACCATCCCGCAAAACCAAACGGGCCAGTGCGCGACACTCGCGGACTGGCCGGTGCCCCAAGGGGCTTGGAAAGCGCTTCTACGGAAGCGAGGGGGAAATTAGGCGGCGGGCCGGGTGGTGTCAACGTGCAGTCCTGAAAATCCCAGTCTCGGCAAGGGGGGTCAGGAAACCAGGCTCCGGGCAAAGAGCTTGAGATCGCCGACCAGCCCCTCGTCGCGCTCGATGGCGTATTCCTGCCGGCCTTGCGCGCTGTTCTCGATCACCATCAGCACCGCCGCATTGCCGGTCTCGAAGACCCGCAGGCTGCGCCCGCCGGCCGCAATATCCGCAAGCTTTTGCGCGCGCGGCGCCGGCGAGGCGCGGACGCTCACGTCGATCAGCTCGACCAGCCCCTCGGCGGTGATGCCGGCCGCCTCCAGCTCGCGCCGCAGCGCCTCATCGGCAGCAGCCTTGGCCTGCTGCGCCGCTTGGCGTTCGGCGGTCTGCCGTTCGGATTGCCGGCGGTGCTCGGCATACTGCGCTTCGACCCGACGCAGGAATGCGGGGGGCGCCAGATCGCGCGTGTCGATCCAGGTTCTGGACGATCGCCAGGCGCCGGCGAGCCAATCGCGAACCTCCTTGCTTCGGATCTGGCGCAGCCGGTCGGCCCTCAGCGTGGCGGCCCATCGTTGCTGCGCGGGAGTGCCGCTCAGCTCGGGCCCCTCGGCCGGCTCCTCCTCCGAAAGGGCGCCGACGGGCTGCGCGCCGGCATGGCGCTTTTTTGCCAGGTCGAGCTGGCGGCGATATTCGTCTTCCCATTCCTCGCTGTCCTCGCCGGGCAGGACGGCGCGGCTCTCCAGGAAAAAGCGCCGGGTCGCCTCCATCGCCTCGTTTTTCAGCGCCTTCATATCCACGGACGTCCTCCCTGCGGACCGGCTCGGGATCGGTCATTCGCTTTTGCGCGCCGGGCGGCGGCGGCGGACCTTGCTTCGCCCGACGGCGCCAAGCGAGGCAAGGTTGACGCGCGTCGTCAATCCGGCCATGGCGCGATCCTAACAGCTTCCCGCGACAAGAGAAGCGGCGCGCGTCGCTCCGCCGGCCGGGCGGCGCCGCTACGGCAATGTGAAGTGACCGCCCCTTTGCTTGCGGCTAAAACCTTCCGGCAGAGAAAACCCCATGCCTCCCTGGCTCGATTACGGCGGTCGCCTTTCGCCGCTCAAGCTCCTCGTCTTCCTCTCGCTCTTCGTCCCGGGAAGCTGGACCGCGCTGGCGCTGGCCACCGGAAATCTGGGAGCGGAGCCGTTCAAGGAGGCGATTCATCAGCTTGGCCTCTGGGCGTTCCGCTTCCTGCTCGTCGCGCTGGCCGTCACCCCGGCGCGCCAGACCCTGCACTGGCCGCAATTGCTGCTCGTCCGCCGCATGCTGGGGGTCGCCGCCTTCGCCTATGTCTGCGTCCATCTGCTGCTCTACACCGCGGACGAAGCCTTCGACCTCGCCAAAGTGGCGAGCGAGATCGTCCTGCGCTTCTATCTCACCATCGGCTTCGCGGCGCTGCTGGGCCTTGCGGCGCTGGCGGCAACATCGACCGACGGCATGATCCGGCGGCTCGGCGCCCGGCGCTGGCAGCGCCTGCATCGCCTCGTCTATCCCATCGCCGCGCTCGCCCTCGTTCATTACTTCATCCAATCCAAGCTCGAGGTCTATGAGCCCACCGTGATGGCCGGGCTCTTCCTGTGGCTCATGGGCTACCGTCTGGTCGCGGCGCGCCGGCGCGACAGGCGCGTGCCGCTCCGGGCGGTTGCCCTGCTCGGCCTCGCCGCGGCGGCGCTCACCGCCATCGGCGAGACCGTCTATCTCCGGCTCAAGACCGGGGTCGACCCGCTGCGCGTACTGGGGGTCAATCTGTCGCTCGCCACCGGCATCCGCCCCGGCATGGTGGTGCTGGCGGCGGGCGCCGCCGCGACGCTGCTGATGGCGCTGCGCCGGCACAGAGGTATCCGTGCCGGGACGGGCGGCGGGCAGGGGCCGAGGCCGCGATCCCGACACGCCTCCTGACACACCGCCGAGGCTAGGAGCCCGTCTGGGACAGGCTCCTAGCCTCGGCGCGGGGCTTTATGCCAAGATCGCTGCCCTAACGGGGGAAATCGCGCGGCATGAACACGGACAAGGCCATCAACATCGACGATCTCCGGCGGATGGCGAAGCGCCATCTGCCGCGCCTGTGCTTTGATTTCATCGAAGGCGGGCTCGAGGACGAGCGCGCGCTGGCGCGCAACGAAGGCGCTTTCGACCGCCACGCGCTGGTGCCGCGCTATCTCGTCGAGATGCCGGAGCGCGACCCTTCGACAACCCTCTTCGGGCGGAAATACGCGCTGCCCTTCGGCATTGCGCCGACGGGGCTCGCCGCCCTCTTCCGCGCGGACGCCGATCTCATGCTGGCCGAGGCGGCCAAGGCGGCGAACATTCCCTTCATCCTCTCCGGCGCCGGCACCGCCACGGTCGAGGCGGTGGCGCAGGTCGCGCCCGAGCACGCCTGGTATCAGCTCTACGGCGCCCATGACCGCAAGATATCGGAGGACATGATCCGCCGCGCGCGCGAGGCGGGGCTTTCGACGCTGGTGCTGACCGTGGACGTGCCGATCGATTCCAAGCGCGAGCGCAACCTGCGCAACGGCTTCCTCAGGCCCTATAACCTCAAGCCGTCGGTCGTGATCGAAGCGTTGCGCCATCCCGCCTGGATCGCCGACTATGTTCGCCATGGCGGCATGCCCTATTTCGCCAATTGGGTGCCCTATGCCAGAAAGGGCGCCAGCGCCATGGAAGTCGCGGGTTATCTCGCCTCTCAAATACCGTCGAACCAGACCTGGAAGGACCTCGAGGCCTATCGGCGCCTCTGGCCGCGCAAGCTGGTGGTCAAGGGCATCATGCATATCGACGATGCCAGGCGCGCGGCGGAGATGGGGGTCGACGGCATCCTGGTGTCGAACCATGGCGGGCGGCAGCTCGACCGCGGACCCTCGCCGCTCGAGGTGCTGCTGCCGATCACCCAGGCGGTGGGCAGCAAGGTGACGGTGATGTTCGACAGCGGCGTGCGGCGCGGCTCCGACATCGTCATCGCGCGCTGCCTCGGCGCGCGCTTCGTCTTCCTCGGCCGCGCCACGCTCTATGGCTGCGCCGCCGGCGGCGTCAAAGGCGCCACGCGCGCCATCGACATCCTGCGCGACGAGATCGACCGCGTCATGGTGCAGATCGGCTGCCCGAGCTTCGATCAGCTCGGGCCGGCCTGGCTGATGGCGAACGGCTGAGCAGACCATTATTGGCGCGCCGCTCGAGCTGCAATTAGGAGAATTGCCCGCCCGGTGCGGGCTCTCGCGGTTGCTGCGCAACCGCTGGCGCCCGCCGGCGACGACGCCTACGGCGTCGCGCCGTGGACAGGCGGGGCGGCGCGGCTTATATAGCGCGGCATGCGCGACATGCGTTTTCTCAAGATGCACGGGCTCGGCAACGACTTCGTCGTGCTCGACGCGCGCGCCCGGGCGCTGGCGCTCGACGGCAGGGCGGCGCGCGCCATCGCCGACCGCCATACCGGCGTCGGCTGCGATCAGCTCCTCGTCCTGGAAAAGCCGAAATCGCCGAGGGCCGACATCTTCATGCGCATCCGCAACGCCGATGGCGGCGAGGTCGAGGCCTGCGGCAACGGCACGCGCTGCGTCGCCGCCCTCGTCATGCGCGAGACCGGCAAGGAGCGCGCCGTGGTGGAGACGGTGGCGGGGCTGCTGGAAGCGCGCGCGGCGAGCGGCGGGCGCGTCAGCGTCGATATGGGGACCGCCCGCATCGGCTGGCGCGACATCCCGCTGGCGCGCGAGTGCGACACGCTGCACGTGCCGCTGTCGCTGGGCCCGCTGGTCGATCCCGCCTGCACCAGCATGGGCAATCCGCACGCCACCTTCTTCGTCGCCGATGCCGAGGCGATCGACCTTTCGGTGCTCGGCCCTCGACTCGAGCGCGACGCGATCTTCCCCGAGCGCGCCAATATCGGCGTGGCGCAGGTGCTGTCGCCGACGCGGTTGCGCTTTCGCGTCTGGGAACGCGGCGCCGGCGTCACGATCGCCTGCGGCACGGGCGCCTGCGCCGCGCTGGTGGCCGCCGTGCGGCGCGGGCTCGCCGAGCGCAAGGCCGAGATCGTGCTCGATGGCGGCTCGCTCGAGATCGAGTGGCGGGCCGACGGGCATGTGCTGATGGCCGGACCGGTGGCGGTGAGCTTTACCGGAACGCTCGATCCGTCGCTGCTGGACTGAGCATGCTCGAGGTCGTCACCTTCGGCTGCCGGCTCAACGCCTTCGAATCCGAGGTCATCCGCCGCCATGCCGCGGCGGCGGGGCTTGGCGACGCGGTCATCGTCAACACCTGCGCCGTGACCGCCGAGGCCGAGCGCCAGGCGCGCCAGGCGATCCGCCGCGCGCGGCGCGAGCATCCCCGCGCGCGGCTCATCGTCACCGGCTGCGCCGCGCAGATCGCGCCCGAGCGCTATGCCGCCCTGCCCGAGGTCGACCAGGTGCTGGGCAATGAAGAGAAGCTTCGGCCGGAGAGCTACGCCGCGACCGGCGCGCGCATCCGCGTCGACGACATCCTCGCGGTGCGCGAGACGGCGGCGCATCTCGTCGACGGCATCGATGGACGCGCCCGCGGCTTTCTTCAGGTGCAGCAGGGCTGCGACCATCGCTGCACCTTCTGCATCATCCCGCAGGGGCGCGGCAACAACCGCTCGGTGGCGCTGGGCGAGATCGTGGCGCAAGCGCAGCACCTGGTCGAACGCGGCATCCGCGAGATCGTGCTGACCGGCGTCGACATCACCGGCTTCGGCGCCGATCTGCCCGGCAGGCCGCGGCTCGGCCAATTGGTGCGCCGCCTGCTGGCGCTGGTGCCGGAGCTCGAGCGGCTGCGGCTCTCCTCGCTCGATCCCGCGGAGATCGACGCCGATCTCTGGCGCCTCATCGCCGACGAGCCGCGCCTCATGCCGCACCTTCATCTCTCGCTGCAATCGGGCGACGACCTCGTGCTGAAGCGCATGAAGCGCCGGCACAGCCGCGCAGACGCGCTTGCCGTCTGCCGGCGGGCGCGCGATCTCCGGCCCGGCATCGCGCTCGGCGCCGATCTCATCGCCGGCTTTCCCACCGAGAACGACGCCATGGCCGAACGCACGCTGGCGCTGATCGAGGAAGCGGCGATCGACTACCTCCACGTCTTCCCCTTCAGCGCGCGGCCGGGCACGCCGGCTTCGCGCATGCCGCAAGTGCCGGGCGCGGTGGTGCGCGAACGCGCGGCGCGGCTGCGCGCGGCGGGCGCCGCGGCGCTGGCCCGCGCGCTCGCCGAGCGCGTCGGCCAGGAGGCCACGGTACTTATCGAGCGGCCGGGCTTTGGCCATAGCGAGCATTACGCGCCGGTGCGCTTTGCCGGCGCGGCGGAAGCCGGCAGCCTGCTGCGCCTGCGCCTCCTGTCGGCGACGGCGAGCGCGCTTTCGGGCGAGACGGCGTGAGCGAGGAGCGGCGCGGCTGGTTCACCCGGCTCAGGGCCGGGCTTGGACGCTCCTCTTCGCGCCTTACGGAGGGGATCACCGACATCTTCGCCAGGCGCCGGCTCGACGACGCGGCGCTGGGCGAGCTGGAAGAGCTTTTGATCGGCGCCGATCTCGGCGTCGGTCTTGCCGAGGAGGTGACGGGGCGGCTCCGGCGCACGCGCTTCAACCAGGCGGTGGCGCCCGAGGAGATCCGCGCAGCGCTTGCCGAGGAGGTGGCGAAGTCGCTGTCGCTGGTGGAACGGCCGCTCCGGCTCGATCCCGCGATAAAGCCGCTGGTGGTGCTGGTGGTCGGCGTCAATGGCAGCGGCAAGACCACGACCATCGGCAAGCTTGCCAAGCAATACCGCGATACCGGCAAGAGCGTGATGATGGCCGCAGGCGACACCTTCCGCGCCGCGGCGGTGGAGCAGCTCAAGATCTGGGGCCAGCGCACCGGCGTCCCGGTGGTGGCGCGCGAGACCGGCGCGGACGCGGCGGGCCTCGCCTTCGACGCCTTCGAGCAGGCGCGGCGGGACGGCGCGGACGTGCTGCTGATCGACACCGCGGGACGGCTGCACAACAAGGCCGACCTGATGGCGGAGCTGCAAAAGATCGTGCGCGTGCTCAAGAAGATCGATCCCAAGGCGCCGCATGTGGTGCTGCTGGTGCTCGACGCCACGGTCGGGCAGAACGCGCATCAGCAGGCCGAGACCTTCCGCGACATGATCGGCGTCACCGGCATCGTCATGACCAAGCTCGACGGCACCGCGCGCGGCGGCGTGCTGGTCTCGCTCGCCGAGAAATACGGCATCCCCGTGCATTACATCGGCATCGGCGAGAGCGCCGATGACCTCCGCCCGTTCGAGGCCGAAGCCTTCGCCCGCAGCCTGGTCGGGCTCGAGGCGTAGGCGGTTTCGCCGGTGGGCCGGCACTACGTCATCGGTGTACACCGTCGACACAAATTCCGCCTGCGCCGATGGCGTAGCGTCGGGCCGGAGATCGGCTCGGATGCAATGGTACGACTGCACCCCTCCAGCGCCAAGGCTCGGCTTCGCCCGGACGCCGCGGCGCCGACGGCGCCTGTGGTCCGTCGAGGCTTCACCGACGATGATTTCGCGGCGGATTTTCGGGAATGCGGGCGCGCTCGGACTGGCTGCGCCGCCGCGCAGAGCGGTGAGACTGGCGAGGCGTTTGTCCGGAAACGGAGCCAGAGTCACTTTCAGCGCAGTGCGCAAATGACTCTGGCTCGTTTTCCTCCGCGCTCGCGGAGATCGCAATCGCGGCGACCTCTGACGGCCGGGCCCTTTGACCTCTGGCGAGGCGCGCGCCGATCAGGCGCCCGCCCCGCTGATGATATCGCCGAAGCGCACCCAGGTCTTGCCGTCCCATTTCTGGAGCTGCATCTGCCGGATGGGATGGTAGTTGGTGGGGCTGGTGTTGAGGTTGATACCGGGCAGCCCGGTCGGCAGCTCGAGATCGTGGAGGTTGGTCGCCTGCTTCATCACGTTCTCGCGCGAGAAGTCGCCGTCGCACTGCTTCAGCACCTGCAGCATCGTCAGGCTCACGCCATAGGCGTAGACGTAGTTCGCATCGGTGAGATCGGCGTCCGGCAGGTTCTTCTTCATGAAGTCCCGCCACTGATTCATGCCGGGATCGTCTTTCCAAGTCGGATCGGTGGGATCCTTGCCATAGCCGGCGGTAATAACGCCGACGCCCTTTTCAAAGCCGGCGGGCTGCATCACCGCGCCCACCGAGGACGACACGTTGGTGACGAAATGCAGCGGCTTCCAGCCGATGTCGTAGACCTTGCGGATGGTCTGCGCGGCGAATTTCGGCGTCGCCGCGGTAACCAGCGTGTCGACGCCGGCGCCCTGCAGCGTCACGATTTGCGAATCGATGGTCGTGTCCGTCGTCTCGTAGGACAGTTCCTTCACCAGCATCGTGGCGTATTTGTCGCCGAGCACGTCCTTGACGCCGGCGAGATAGTCCTTACCGAAATCGTCGTTCTGGTAGAGGATGCCGATCTTGGCGCCGGGCTTCACGCTGAGGATGTACTTGGTGTAGATCTGCGCCTCGATGCGGTAGCTCGGCTGCCAGCCGATGGTCCAGGGATAGTCCTGGTAATTGCCCCATTTGTCGGCGCCGGTGGCGACGAAGAGCTGCGGGATCTTCTTCTGGTTGAGGTATTTCTGGATCGCGGTGTTGGACGGCGTGCCCAGCGTGTTGAAGAGGAAGGCGACGCCGTCCTGCTCGACCAGCTTGCGCACCTGCTCGACCGCCTTGGGCGGGGCGTAGCCGTCATCCTCGGAGAGGAACACGATCTTGTGGCCGGCGACGCCGCCTTGATCGTTGACCATCTTCCAGAAGGCGGCCTCACCCTTGCCGATGACGCCGTAGGCCGAGGTAGGCCCGCTATACGGCATGGTGTTGCCGATCCTGATCTCGGTGGCGGTGACGCCGGGCACGTCCGCGGCGAAGGCCGGAACCGCCAGCGCCAGCAGCGCGGCGGCCGTCAGCAATACCATGGATTTCATGTTGCTCTTCCTTTACTCTTTTCGCGACAGCGCACCCCGCGCCGGTCGAAGCGGACGGCAGCGGTGTTTCTGTCAAAACGCTAAACTGCGGAACCGATCACAATCCCGCCGCTCGCCAAGGCGCATTGATTTAGATCAATAGCGCCGCTGCGTTTTCCGCAATCGTGCTCAACGGGGTTGGCCCGCGTCGACTTCTCAACCGACCAACTGAGCGTTCTGGCCCGAATTTCTCACGCCCAACGCTCGCGCGCCTTCTTTGCGCTGCGGCGTGAGAATTACGGAGAATTACGGCGACAGTTTACTGAATTCGCCGGGACGATCTGTTTAGTAAACTGTCACCGTAATTGCCGCCACCGTAATTGCCGCACCGTAATTGCCCGTAATTGAATCCTCGACCGCGCTGGCTGCCTCCCCCCGCGCGGGTCTATGCTTCCGCCGCGCAAGACCCAGGGGAGGAGACACCGATGAAACGCAGGCTGCTCTATGCCGGGGCGCTGGCGCTGGCCGCCGCTTCGGCGGCGCTCGCCGCGGACATGCCGCCGCTGCGCGGCGACCGCTTCAAGCCCTTGACCTATCAGGAGCTGAGCCCGGAGCAGAAGACGCTGGTGGAGGCGCTGCTGGCGGGGCCGCGCGGCTCGCTCAACGGCCCCTTCAACGTCATGCTGCGCAGTCCCGATCTCGGCGACCGGCTGCAGCGCGTCGGCGAATATGTCCGCTTCAAGACCTCGATCCCGCCGCGGCTCAACGAGCTGGCGATCCTGATGGTGGCGCGCGAATGGACGGCGCAATACGAATGGCTCGCCCATAGCGCCTACGCGCTCAAGGCCGGGCTGCCGCAAGCGGTGGTCGAGGACATCGCCGCCGGACGGCGCCCGGGCAAGCTCGCCGATGACGAGGCGGTCGTCTATGGCTTCACCCGCGAGCTCATCGACACGAGGCAGGTGAGCGACGCGGCCTTCAACGCGCTCAGGGAGAAATTCGGCGAGCGCGGCATCGTCGATCTCGTCGGCCTCATCGGCTATTACCACACGGTGTCGATGCTGCTGAACGTCGACCGCTATCCCCTGCCGGAGGGCGCCCCGGCGCCGCTGCAGGCGCTGAAGCCATAGGAGGGATCGCCCCTCTCCACCGGCCGGCGCGGGATCATCGCCCGAGCCGGCGCAGAAGCGCGTCGGGCTCGAGGGGCAGGCGATCTCATCGAGAGCCTTGGACAGGGAGGGGGACAGCGGTAAATTGGGTAAGCTTGGATTACTGCGAGCGGCTCAAGACCGCCTGACCGCCGCCGTCTAGCCCTCAATCCGCCATAGTTTTCGATCTTACTCGCGTCGGCGCCTGGCCGGCCGCGAGGAGGGTCCCCGTGTGGCGCGTTCGTATGTTGCTGCTCCTTGTCCTCACGACCTGCCTGGCGGGGCATCGCAGCCACGCCGCATCGCAGGATGCGGAATTCGACGCGGCACGGCAGCGCGCCACCTTCTTCGCCTGGTGCACGGGGGCGCCGATCATGGTGCCGACGCCGACCTACGGGAAGCTCGCGGCCATCGATGACGGTTGCGCGCGGCTCGCCGAGGCGCGGACCAAGACCTATCGGGAGTTGCGGGACGCGGCGCTGGCGAATCAGGGGCACCGGCGAGGGTTCACTTTCGGCGACATCGCCTTCAGCTTTCCGTTTGCCGTCTGCCGCGAGATGACGGCGCGGCGGCGGGGCCAATATTCCCTCGACGTGGCCTGCTCGTCGCGCGACCAAAGAATGGTCGATGCGGCGCTCGACCTGCCCGGCCTCTTCGATGCCTATCGACGGCAACAGATCGAGACTCCCAATGCCGAGATCTCGCCCGCTCCGTGGAACCAGCAGGCGAAGGACCGCATCGCCAAGCTTCTGGCGGTCGACCCATTGGCCATGAACCTGCGCCGCTATCTCGAGAAGATCGGCTGCCGATGCGACATGACGCGCGCCGGCTCGCTGAGCTGCTTCCTGCTGTTTCAGGAGACCGGCTACAAGGAATACACGCGATATCTCCTGGGCGTCACCTGGATGATCACCTTCAAGGTCGCCGGTAGGGGCGAGGCCATGAACGTCGAAGCCTCGGTCGAACAGCATCTCATCCCATGACCCATCCTAATTCCAGTCACCGGCGCATCGGCGGCCTCAGGGAAGCCGGCGTGTGGTGCGTCCGCCTGCTGCTGCTCGTTGCCCTCGCGACGGGCATCGCGGGCCGCGCTAGCCACGCCGAGTCGGGGGATCCCGGAGTCAGCGTGGCCTGGTGGCGCACGCAATTCTTCGCCTGGTGCACGGGGAAGCCAGTCACCCTGTCGTCGCCCACTTATCGCAAGCTGGCGGCCATCGACCGCGGCTGCGCGCAGCTCGCCCAGGCACGGGCCGAGACCCGCCACACGCTGACGGAGATGATGCTGTCCTATTATCCGTACTGGCGGTTGTCTGATCTCGACGATATCGGCTTCGCATTTCCGCTGGCCGTGTGCGGCGAGATGACGGCGCGACGGCTGGGCGGCGATCCGATCAATGTGGTGTGCATGCTTGTCGAACCGCGAATGGTCGATGCAAAGCTCGACCTGCTCGGTCTCCATCAGGCTTACCTCCAGCAGGAAATCGAGCATCGCGGCGCCGAGATCTCGCCCGCTCCCTGGACGCAAGAGGCGAAGGACCGCATCGTCAGGCTCCTGAAAGCCGACCCTTCGGCCATAGGCTTGCGCCGCTATCTCGAGAAGATCGGCTGCAAATGCGAGGCGGTGAGCGGGAAGCAGGAGCGTTGCTACCTCACCTTCGGCATGGTGGGCTATCTGGATTGGTTCAATTTTACGGCCGGCGGCGACTGGACGATCACGTTCAAGCAAAACGATCGAGGCGAAGCGACGTACATCGACGTATCGCTCGAAGAATACCTTGCGCCTTGACATAACGGCCTTCGCGCCCGCGAACCAGGAAAATCCGCTCAACCGCAGCCCCCCGTGAGGAACGTCCGCGAACGAGGCGCATCCTCGCGGGGGCGATACGCTTTATCCAGCAGGAGATCCGACCATGCCTGACGCGCTTCAGCCCGATGGGCAATGGCACATCGCTTCGCTGCAGAAGAACATCGCAGGCTCCGCAGGTCACAATTATGTCGCGCTGATCGACCCGCAGGGAAACATCGTACGTCAATACGATGGCGTGCCCAGTCAGGAGCCTACCGCGAGGGCAACGCCGGGCAATTTCCTCACGGCCCGGGAGACATTCGGTCCCGATCAAGTGTTTCCGAGCATGGCCAATCAAAATCTTTTCGAAAGGGGCTCGTTGGCCCGTCCGGTCGTATTTCGCAATGGAAAAGGGGAACTCGTCACCAATCTTGCCGCAGACCTCATGACAAAAGCCGACACGCCAGAGAACGCCAAGGCGATACTCGACCAATGGAACGCCGCCGTGGCCGCAACCAATGCCGATCTGCAGCACGGCCAATTTCTCTACGTGTTGGGTGATGTCGACAGCGACTCCGTGTGGGCAACCTTCCTGCGGAAATTGGGCATCCCCAAGGACGAGGTCATTCGATATGGCGGTACGACGCAGCTTGCTGTTCCAGGCACGAAGGAAGACATTTCCACCGCGCCAAGCAACAATTGGCAACAAGGACAACCAGGGCAGGCCGAAGATTATCAGCGGCAATTCGACCAAAAGAATCCCAAACGATATCCCCTGAATCAATTCGGAGATGGGAGATTGGCGAACGCCGATCCCGCATCATCCGATTTCCGGAGCGCGCCGCAAGATTCCCACACCCTGCCTCCGGCGGATCGGAGCTGGGGGGCGCAGACCAACGCGAGTTTCGACCCGTCCGAGACGCGAGCCTCCGGTGCTCAGCCTTTGATCACGCCGACATCGGCCCTGCGCACGGCCATCGAGCAGCGCGCTGAGGGGCTCGGCATCGGGTATGCCTCCTACATGCCGACCAGCGCGCTCCTCGCTGCGATCCACCAGCGGGAGGCGGACGAGGCGCAGCCGCACGAGCTCGGTGACGTCGCCGACCGCATCGAGAACGAGATGGACACCATCGGCCTGCCGCTGCTGCGGAACCCCGAGGCCGACGCGCCGCCGCCGCAGGGGCTGGCGCCGCTGACGCGGGGCGCGATCGAGGCACGCGCCGACCGGCTCGGCATCCCCTACACCGCGGCCACGCCGAGCGACCAGCTTGTGGCCGATATCCACTCGACCGACGCCGCGGCGGCACCGCCGGCCGCCGCCGCCACGCTCGCCAACCACATCGAGCGCGACATCGACCAGATGGGAGCGCTCGCCAGTCTTCCCGGCTTCAGCGAGGAGCAAGATGACGCCTGAGACCAGCCTTGAGCGCAGCCACGCGCGGATCGCCCATCTCCACCGCCTGGCGCTGGACCGCCGCCTCAGCCCGGAGCAGCAGCGCGTCCGGCGCCATCTCGTCGTCTCGCAACGCGCGGCGCTCAAGCTGCGCCTGCGCGCGACCGCCCGGGAAATCGCGAGCCGGCGGTCGCCATAGATCGCGGCTCGAAGGAAGAAAGGGAGCCAGTGTCACTTTCAACGCAGTGCGCAGGTGACCCTGGTTCCTTTTCGCTGCCCACCTCATCCTCAATCCTTCTCCGTCCTGACCTGCCTGCGCGAAGCCGACCTGCCTCCGCCGAAGCGAAGCCGCTTCGGCTTCGCGCAGGCAGGAGCGGCTTCGCTTCGGCGAAGGCAGGAGGGCGGAGAAGGACTTGCTGCTTCGGC
>Ga0187784_10001152_pt1 | contig 20747 bp, 13 predicted proteins | sample 1015_SJ02_MP15_2_FD_132964 | JGI IMG/M metagenome (GOLD analysis project Ga0187784, IMG submission 132964) | Tropical peat soil microbial communities from peatlands in Department of Meta, Colombia - 1015_SJ02_MP15_20_MG | ecosystem: Environmental > Terrestrial > Soil > Wetlands > Peat | place...
ACGAGGAGGATCCTCCGGGGAATCTCTCATGATCGAACCCGTTCCACGACTAGGCGATACGATTGACGATTATTGCCCTCGTTGCCGCCTGCTTCTGAACCACGCCGTGGCAAGCCTGGTGGACAATCAGGTGGTCAAAGTCGTTTGTCAGACTTGCCATAGCGAACACCCGTACCGTCACGCGGAATTACCTCCGAAGAAGAAACCAACCGCCCGCGCCGCGCTATTTGAGCAGGTTTTGGTGAAGACGACATCCACACCCGAAGCCGATTCCGAAGCGGCCGCTGAGGAACCCGTTCCGGTTGAGCCCGAGCCGCCGAAGAAAAAAAAGGGCGCCGCTCCGGCACGCTACATCTCCAGGCATAAGACCAAGCCTCTCCGTGGGTAGACGGGTTACAGGTGCTGCTCAGATTGTTTGGGTCACAATGTGGAGCTCGCGAGGTTTGTCGGGATCCAACCCCTTCACCTCGGCGAGCAGGGCCGCGAAAATCTGCCCCGGCACAATGTAGGGGATAGGCGTGTAGATTTCGGGGACAGGATCGGGGATTCGAATCACTCGAACGGCCCCGCGTATACGCGCATTCGAGGAGGAAAATACCAGGGTGTCCGCTCTCAGCGCGCGGAGACGCGCGGTCAATTCCAAAAGCTCACGAAATGTCTTGCCTGGCGGCATGAAGACCAGCGCGGGAAAGTCCTGCTCGATCATGGCAATCGGTCCGTGAAGGAAGTCCGCAGACGAGAATCTTTCCGCAACGACATAGCAAGTTTCCATCAGCTTCAAGGCCAACTCGAAGGCGTTGGCTAAGTTAATGCCGCGTCCAATCACCACGCACCGGCGCATGTAACGGTAGCGCTCGACCAAAGCCTTGATTTCCGGCGCCAATTTGAGCGCCTGTTCGACCCGGTGGGGAATCTCGCTAATATCCGCAAGGGCAATTCGAGAGCTCAGACTCGAGGCTAACAGGTAGAGCAGCAGCAGTTGGCCGGTGTAGGTCTTGGTCGCGGCCACGGAGCGCTGCTTCCCCGCATGGACAAGGAACACCTCATCCACCAAACCGGCCATCGTCGAATGGGCTTCGTTGGTGATGCCGAGTGTGTAAGCGCCCAGCCGTTTCGCGGATTCGAGCACCAGATTGATGTCCGTCCCTTCGCCCGATTGCGAAATGCCGACCACCAAAGTCTGGCGGAAATCCAATCGCGCGCGATAGAGGGTATGGACCGATGCAGCACTCAAGGAGACGGGGATGCCCGTCGTTATCTCGAGCAGGTAGCGTCCAAACAGCGCGGCATTATCGGACGTGCCCCGTGCCACCAGAACGGCGAGCCGGAAGTTCTGTTTGCGGGCGAAGTTCGCGAATGCCAGGGCATGGTCGCGCTCCGCGGCCAACGTATGTTTGAGCGCCAGAGGCTGTTCCAGGATTTCCTTCATCATTTGAGACATAAGGCACCAGAAAAAGGAGAGGAATCATCTACCTAACTCGCGCGCCATCTCCAGAGCGCCTTCGACGGGTTCACGCTGCAAAAGGCGCACGCGCGCGGAAGGCATGCGCTGGTGTACGCAGCGCGCAAAACTGCGCCGCAAGGTTGGGCTGGAGCGGAAGACGCCGCCGGCGCACACGACGGGGATCATTCGGCGACGCCCCAGGCGTCTCGCCAACGCCAGCGCCAATTGGGCGAGGTCGCAAGCGGCTTCGGCCAAAAGGCGTCGCGCCACTCGGTCGCCTTGGCCGGCCGCCTCCAAAACCAGCGGGAAGAGCGCGGCCACTTGCTGGGGGTCGAGGTTTTTCAGCACGATTTGTGTAATGTCAGTGAGCTTCAGAGCGCGGCAAATCCCCAGGGTGAGCAAAGTTCTCTTGCCCCGCCCGTCGAAGTCGCGCAGAGCGGCATTGATGGCCTTACGTCCCAAGTCATAGCCCGATCCAGGATCGTCAAACGAAGTGCCCCAACCCCCAGCGCGCAGGGTTTGCCCTTGGGAGTCGCGCGCTAAGGCGATGGAACCAGTCCCAGAGACCACGATCATCCCGACCGCGGTTCCTAGGGCAGCGTGCAGGGCAATTGCCGCATCCGTCGTCACGAGATAATGCCGCGCGGGGATGGACTTGCGCAGCCACGCCAGAAGCGGGCGGGTTACCGCCGCACGGTCCACTCCCGCCACACCGGCGCAAACGGCCACGAGTGAAGGTTTGTGGTGACGCCGTCCTCGAGCCGCGCCCTTAAGCCCCGGCTCGTCGCCGCCGGGCCGAGTGGAAACCCTTTGTAGAACCGCCCGAGCGGCCCGTAAGATCTCTTTCTTGGTTGCCTCAATCCCCACTTTAAAGGGGTTCGATGGCCCTGCTTCAGCCTTGGCAAGAATGTGCCCGCGCTCGTCACCCAGGCAGGCTTGGGTGCGGCTTCCACCGCCATCGATACCAAGGAAAAGAAGCATAGCCGAGAACTTGCGCAACTATTATGACCGATTGTTGGTGCTTATTTCCAGTTTGCAGTAAGGCAGTGGGCAGATGGCCAGTCGGCGGGTGGCCGTAGGCAATAGCCAGCGTGAACGATCCACACGCAAGACTGCTATTGCCCACCTTCCCACCTGCCTATCTGCCCACCTGCCCAGTGTTTTTTCCGGACCCGGCGGCCGGTTTTTTGCGTATATTCGGATGGAGAGGTATGGCCTATGTTGCGATTGCTATGGGCTGTGATGTTGGCGCCGCTGGGGGTGTTGGCTGCGGGCGACCAGCCTTCGCCATCTGTGGAGGAGATCATGGCCCGCGTGGCCGCCAACCAGGACCGGGACCTGCAGGCGCGCGCCGAATACGTCTATCAGCAGCGCATTCATGTGGCTTCCCTTCGGACCAACGGCAAGCTGGCACGTGAGGAAACAACGGATTACCTGGTCACTCCCACGCCCCACGGAACGAAGAAAGAATTGAAACATATCGAGGGGCGTTACTGGCACAAAGGGAAGTACCTGGAATTTCACGGTGAACCTGTGCCTGAGTCTGACAGCCTGGATGGCAGCCTCGTTCACGACTTTTGCGTTGACTTTTCCAATGACCAGTCGAAAGACGGCTTGGGCCGCGATCTCTTTCCGCTGACCTCCACGGAGCAAAAGGATTATCGTTTCGAGCTGGCGGGGCAGGAGATGGTTCATGGGCGAAAAGTGTACCGCGTGAATTTTCGTCCGCGCGACAAGGACGAACTAACTTGGGCAGGCCAAGCGCTAATCGACGTCGAGGAGTTCGAGCCCATGCGGGTATACACGAAATTATCGCGCAAGATACCGTTCTTCGTCAGAACCATGCTGGGTACCGATCTGCCCGGGCTGGGCTTCAATGTGGAGTACCGGCGATTTGACGAAGGGATTTGGTTTCCGGTGAGTTTCGGTACTGAATTCCGCCTCCGTGCTGTGTTCTTTATCAACCGCGACATCACCGTATCCCTGGAGAACTCGGCGTTTCAGCGAGCCAAGGTTGACAGCAAAATCCTGGATTTCCAACCGGTGAAGTGAATTCCTTTCCCTGCCCGATGACCTTCGAACCCCGTCCTGTGCTCGCTGTTGACTCCTTCAGTACTTGACAAGGCATCATTAGAATCGTCTAATGAGTTCAGTAAGACGTGAGTGTATGAGTATTTTTAGTACGCCGGACTCTTAGCTGAAGGTGAACAAGCCAGCCGTAAACCGTTTTGACTCTCTCAGTAAGCCAGTAGGCAAGCCGCCTCATGAACTCGCCAGACGTTCGGTCTGGAGTTGCCCTCTGCTCCATGCTGGGGAGTTATTGCCGGCAATGGACTGAACATGCCACATCTTATTCGCGAAGACGCCTGAGCGAGTCAGGCGGTCCGCTTTTGGGGCGTGGCTGGTTCTTGGAGGACGCATGGAATTGCGAAAAGATCCCATTACGCAGAACTGGGTGATTCAGGAGGATGGTGAGCGTCCCTGGCCCAGATTTGCTGCCTGCCCCCTATGCCCCGGCCAGGAAGCCCTTTCCCCTCAGACGATCTACTCGTATGGGAATGGAAACGGCCAATGGCAGGTGCGCGTAACGCCCCACTTGCGCCCCCTTTACCGAATTGAAGGGGATGCACAACGCCGGGCGGAAGGCATCTACGACAAGATGCGTGGTTTGGGCGCCCACGAGGTTGTTGTGGAATCGCCGAATCACGATGCCTCGCTTTCGCATCTGAGTGACGATGAAGTTGCGCAGGTCTTGCGCGCTTACGTGTCCAGAATTGCCGACCTGAAGAAAGACCACCGCTTCCGTTACGTTACCGTATTCCGTAACCAGGGAGCCTTGGCAGGGCAGGACCTGGAGCACCCACACTCACAGATTACAGCCACTCCCTTCATCCCCAGAAGGGTGGTCTACAAGCTGCGATCATTCCAACAGTACTATGCGCTCAAAGAACGATGTATTCTTTGCGACATTGCCACACAGGAAATCTCCCACCAAATGCGGACCATCGAGTGGGATGATCAATTCGCCGCGTTTTGCCCATTTGCCTCGCGGGTGCCTTATGAGACCTGGATTCTGCCCCTCAGCCATCATTGCTCCTTCGAAGAGGACCTCATCACTTGGGACCGCCAACTACGCTTAGCCCGCTTTCTGAAGTCAATTCTGCGGCGGCTGGAGTCGGTGTCGCCCGCTTATCACTTGGTCCTTCACACCACGCCCAACGTGGCCGCAAAATACGACCGGAAAGAGCACTGGATGACTCTGGCGGAAGATTCCCATTGGCACTTTGAGATACTGCCGGCCAGCCAGCCAAAATCCAAGTCGTATAGTGTGAAAGAGGTTTACTACAATTCTGTGCGGCCCGAGCTTGCGGCGGAAGAGTTGCGCGCCGCAGGCGCAGAAATCCGTTCCAAAACCTAGCCTTTCCGTCTCGCCCAGGAGCCCCCGGTGTAGCTTGCCCACGGAGGCGGGCGAGTGTCTAGCCGCTGCGCTTGGATCGGGCAGAGGTGGTATGCGTCGTCTTGTGGGGCAACTGTTCCCTCTTGTCGACGCCCAGTTCGATGACGGACTTCAGATTCTCGAGGTAAAATTTCCAGCTCGCTACCGCCTTCTCCAGGGCCTCGCTGGTAGGGAAGCCGCTGTGACTGAGTTCGACAGCAGTTTGCCCGCCTTGGGGAAAGAGCTTGATCCTCACGTTGGTTACCACGGCTTCGTTGGGTGGCTGCCAGGTAAGACCCAGGGTGTTACCCCTGATGAACTCCGTGACCACGCCGCTCCACATGTCATCCGAGCCGGTCCACCGGAAGTGGTACTGTCCTCCCAGTTGTGGGTTGATGATAGCTTGGTTCGGAAACCAGCTCTCCAGTTTCCTGGGATCTGACAGGTAATTGAAAATGCTCACGGCGTCGCTGGAAATCGTCACCCGCAAGGTGGCCGACCGCATCACACTGACGGGGCTCGGTTCTTCGCTTTTGGCCGCGCGCTTGGTGTGTTGTGCGGTTGCGAAGCCAGTTGCGAGCAGCCAGAGAAGCATTAAAGTAATAAGCCGGATTCTCATTTCATTCATCCCTCCTGGAGATCTCGCATACCCCCATAATACAATATCCGCCGTTTTCACTCCACGCGAGCTTTGAGGTGCGGGCCGCCGCGACGGGCTGCCATTCTGTAGCGCCGATCCCGCCCCGCGGGATCGGCATCGTGTTGCTTCCCCCATGTGCTGACCCCGCCATGCGGGGTCAGCGCTTCGCCGTGCTGTCATGCGTCTGCGGTTGGCAGGGCGTCCATCCCGTAGCGCAGGGCTTCGCGCTGCATCAGGCGTGTCAGTTCCAATTTGATTTCCCCTGGCAGGCGCGAGGGCTTGTACCGCTCGAGCAGCCGCGATACCTCCCGTGCGGCGCGCTCCCTCAAAGTCACTCGCCCCCCCTCGAGCCATCCCCCCAGGTTGGCGCGATCGATGACCGGGCCAGGGAATGTAATCTCTTCGCGCAGGTGGGCGCGGGTGTGGTCGGCGATCAGGAGAGACCTTTCACGCCGCAATTCCTGGAAGAGGGGAAGCGCCGGGAAATCCTCCCTCGGCTCGATGCCGCGCAGCAGGCGGTAAGTCATGCCGCAAATCTCGTTATCGACGACCAACTTCTCCAGGCTCAGGCAGCTCTCAAAATCCAGCATTCCTGGACCCGAGATGCTGTTGATTCCGGACAGCGCCGCTAAGAGCGCGCCCATGCCCGCTTCCAGGCCGGCCTGCGCGTCCAATTGCTTTGCGTCACTGAGGGCGATGTAACTCTGGGTAGGCATGCCCAGGCGCTTCCCGATCTCGCTGTTGGCGCAGTCCAGCATCATGGTCTCCATCGCCCCCATCGGCGTGGTGCCGAACCGCATGTCGAAGATGGCGGGCGAGCCGCCGTATAACAGCTGATGGCCCGGATTCACAAGCTGGCTGATCACCACCCCACTCAAGTTCTCGGCAGTCTGCTGGATAAGGCTCCCCACCAGCGTGACGGGCGCCACCAGTCCGGAAAGCGGCATGGATATCAGTTCCACCGGGATCGACCAACGCGCACAGTCCACAAGATTCTGGCTTGTCACATCGCTCCACTTGAGCGGCGCGGTAGGGCAGGCGGAGAAGATGGTCAGGGGCTTGGCTCTGAGCGCCGGCTCGTTTCCGCGCACCGCGACTTGCAAGTCCTTCATGATCTCGAACCCTTCGACCGTAAAGGCCCCGGTGACTACCGGCTTCTCACCGTATAGGAGGCTCAGATAGAGCCGGTAGCTGTCCGAGATCTTGTCGTGAACATCGGCGGGGATCAGGGCGGTACTTTGAGAAGCGAGGTGTTGAAGGCCGCTGGTTACCTTCACGTAGCGGATGTAGTCCCCAGTCGTGGGTCTGCGCAATTCGCCGCTCTCGTTATCCAGGATGTTGAGTGCGGTCGAACCAGGCGTGAAATATACATTGTCACCCCGAAAGTCATGGGTTTCGTTCCCCAGGACGTCGTAGAGTTTGAAAGCGTGAGGAACGGTTCCAAGCGCCTGGTCGATGAGGTCTTGGGTGAGGCGGGCGTTCCAGTTGGCTTCGTCCACCTCCGCGCCATGGTCAGCCAGAAGGTTGAGTACGGGCTTATTGTGAATCTCGAAGCCTAGCTTCCATAGTAATTCGCGGGCCTCCGCGATGATTCTATCGATCAGTTCATCTTCGAGCAGGCTAAGAATTGGTCTCATGCGTCTCCTCAGGAAGGGCTGGTAGCGCAGACCTGCTTTTTAGGTCTGCGGCCCTTCGGCCCGTTGCCCACCCAACTACGGTTCACCCCCCATTCCGCTGGTCAGGGGGAATAGATTGTACTCGAACTGCCCGTCCCGCGTTGCTGGATTTTGTTCCCACTCCCACCACTTCGCAAACCTGCAAAACGCCGCATGAACAGTGGGTTTCCGGCCACTTTTTGGCCATTTTTGCGCTCAAAAACCAGTTCCTTTTGCACCCCTCAAAGAAGCTAAGTCCTTTGTTTGCCACAGATAGCCCAGTTCGTTCTCCTGAAAAAACACCTTTTTCATTTCCTGTCGACTTTCCCTCTTCAACGGACAAAGGGCTTCACTCAGAGGCGCAAAGTACGCAAAGGCCGCAGAGCAAGGCAAGCAATGACATTTTGCCGGGCTGGAAAGAGGGGCGACGGACTTCTTGGCGTGGTCTGTGTGGTCATGGCAGAGCAGCCCAACACTCGTGATCTAGGCTATCATTTTAAGCATAGCTTGTCAAGGCTTTTTTCGAGGGGTAGCGCGGACCTCCGGTTTTGAGGTCCGCGGTCTTTCCCGGCCGATCTGACAAGGTGCAGCGCAGAGTCTCGTCGTCCAGCACCTCTTCGGATTGTGTAAACAAAATCAGGCGAATAATTCGGCTTCGTGTGCAGTTTGCTCCAGGACGCGCGGGCTAGGGGGCACAATTCGCGACAAAAACCATCGGGACGTGTGCCCCAGCCATGGAATTTGAAGACAGAGCGCCTTGAGAGGACGGGGTACCTTCGAGATTCTCCCGTCGGGGCATCGCAGACCCCACAAGGCGGGGTCCGCGGCAGCCCCGTTCAATCAGCGGGGTTCCCACGAGGTTATAGACTCATATGAATACGGAGCGCCCCCCCAAAAATGCGCGGGTATGAATCCTAGCCGGGAATTAAGACGTTCAAAGAACAACTTTGGGGTTTCGGCGAACGCTTTGCATAACCCAGCGGCGAAGTCGTTATCCGCGTAAGCTCGGTCGAACAAGGGGAGAACGCGCCCCCCATAAAACCGGCCAAAATCCGGCCATACGCGAACATCCTCTCCGGCTTGGCGAAGTTGTACCGCCTTCAAGCACATCACCATTTGGGCCTGGAGGTAAGCATCGACGGCTTCGTTCCCAGCGAGACCGGTGGCCTCCGTCACTTCAGCACTTCCGAGTTCGTTTCTAAACAAATCATGGATCGTGGGTGCATTGCGACCCATCGCCTCGGAGTGGAAGAAATACGGGTGGTCGAAGCCGTAGCTGAAAAGGGGGCGTCCCGAGTGGAAGTACCACTGGAACTTGGTAGTGAGCAGCTTCTCGAACAACGACCAGGATTCACGGTGAAGGGCGATAACCGAGGCGGCCATATAAAGGAACCCTGCCTGCACGTGGGGCACTCCGGCGACAGCCTTGTAGCCTGGTGTGGCGTTGGTCATCTGTGTTATAAACTCCAGCATCTGCCTGAAGCGAGGAAAAAGGTCTGCAGCGTCGCAGCGTGCAATGGCTAAGGCGAGTGCTGTGATCGAAGGCTGCTCGCGGATGAGGTTACGCGCCGCATCAGCGGCCACCTGCGGACTATCCTTCACGCTTTGGTAGGTCGAATCCCATGCGAGTCTGAGCTGTTGCTGTGCTTCGTCGAACTGCAGACTCACTTGCATCGAATTGCCAGCGGCGATTGCCTCGACGAATCGAGCGTATGACTGGCTTACACTTTCAGCGACGCGCTCCACGAAAACCTCCTTACCCAAGCCCTTGCGTTTTCCTCAGCTACCCGGCGCACGCCGAAATGATCTGAGGATTTTGCGGACGATTGTCAGTAACTCGTCACATGTTTGAACGCGGGCGAACGGGTCTTCTACAATTACCTTCGCTAGAATCTGGTCCTGAATCACGCTCAATCGCTCGTCATCCCGCAACTCCTGCTCTGTGAACGCCTCTGAGAGTTTCTCACGGGGTAGGTGGCGTGCAGTGAGCATGTAATGCAGGAGCTTACCCAGGGCGTAAACGTCCGCAGCAAATTGGATGTCACTGATGCCCCCGGCCTCCTGCTCGGGGGCCATGAACCACTTCGCTCCAACTGACTCGCCCACGTCGGTGATGCGATCGGTCTCAGCAGTTTCTTTTAACAAACAGATGCCAAAATCGGAGACCATCGGCTCTCTGCATGACGAATCCAGGAAGAGAACATTCGCTGGCTCTATGTCTCTGTGTATCACGCCCTCAAGGTGAGCGACCGCAATTCCGTTCGCAACGCCAACAAAGGTCTCCAGACACAGCTCCACTCGACCTTGGTAAAGGTCAGTCAGGTCTTCCAACGACCATTTGGCCCGTGGCATCACTATGTACCCTTGCACACCGCCCTCCGGCTCGGAGAGCCCTAGCAGATTATGGTCGATTATTGGAATGATGTTCGGCGCTTTCTTGGCCGATAGGAAGCGTGAATCTCAACCTCTTGTATGAACCTAGCCCGTTTCTTTGGTCTGGAGAGGTTGAGCACCTTCGCAGCGGCGAACTCTGGACCTTCTCCCCGGGTTGCGAGGTAGATTGAGCCCTGGCCGCCCCGTCCGAGCCGCTCGCCCAAAGCCCACGGCCCGACCATTCTCTGTGGCTGTGGCATTCCATTATTGTGGCTCGCCGGAATCAGTTTTGCAACCCAAACGCGGGCGGCTGTCGCGTCCCGACAGCGGATGGCGCATGCATCTGGACGGCTTTTACCGCGATCAATTTGACGTCCCGGCGGTTCATTATGGAAAATGCACCAACTGTGCCGTCTCACACACGGGCCCAAGGCGAAAAGCGACGGTTGTTCCGAGGGTTTCCCGCCCCTTGAGATAATTATGGCTGGCTGGAGCAAACCCCGTCTTATGGGGTATGTCCTCTCGAAGGGACCCTGCCAAGCGGGTAGCTCAATCCAGACGAGTCATAGGCAGGACCGATGTATCGTGCAGGAAGTAGTACCGCGCGCTTGACCACGGCCAGCCGCCCGGGGACTCACCAACCCGCGTCGGAAGTGCGCGGCGGGCCGCACTCCAGAGCTTCGCTGATGCCAGACACGCCTCCCTCGAGCACCCGCCAATAGGTTTTCGCGCTGATAAAATAATTTGATTTGGGCCAAGGGTGTACCGCTTCTTATAATATTAAGTGTCGTCGCCGCATATAACGCTCAAAAACACAGGAGGAGAATTCCATGCCTAGGTTGCTAACCCGGCTCCTGCTCGGTCTGGTGCTCGCGGTTGGATTGATGGCTGGTCGAGGGTTCGCCCAATCCTCAACGTCGCCCGATACCTCGGCCCCGTCGTCGCAATCCGGAACGACTTCCGCTACTGCCGACCGCCTGGCCCAGCTCGAGCAGCAGATTGCAGACGCGCGCAGCTCTGGCGACAACGCCTGGATGCTGACCAGCGCGGCGTTGGTTCTTTTGATGACCGGACCCGGTCTGGCGCTCTTTTACGCCGGGTTGGTTCGAAAGAAGAACGTCTTGGCTACCATGATGCAAAGCTTCACCCTCATGGTGCTGGTAACCGTGCTCTGGGCGCTTTTTGGTTATAGCTTGGTTTTCCATGAGGGCGGGGGATTTCTGGGGAACCTCGGGTACGTTTTTCTCAGGGGCGTTGGCTCTTTGCCTAACGCGGATTACTCCGCCACCATCCCGCAACAGACTTTCATGGTCTACCAATTAATGTTCGCCATTATTACGCCTGCCTTGATCACCGGGGCCTTTGCGGAGCGGATGAAATTCAGCGCCATGGTGCTTTTCATGGCCTTGTGGTCCGTCATTGTCTACGACCCCATGGCTCACATGGTCTGGGGAAAGGGCGGCTGGCTCAATGCCGCGCTGGGCGGAGCCTTCCCCACCCTTGACTTTGCCGGGGGCACCGTGGTGCATGTGACTTCCGGCGTTTCCGCGCTGGTCTGCGCGCTTTACCTTGGCAAGCGAGTGGGTTATCCGAAAGAACCCATGCCGCCGCACAGCGTCGTGTTGAGCTTCATCGGCGCCTGCCTGCTTTGGGTGGGTTGGTTCGGATTCAACGCCGGAAGCGCGTTGTCGGCCGGAAGTCTCGCCAGCAGCGCCTTTGTGGCCACGCACTTCGGTGCTGCCGCTGCTGCCTTGGGCTGGGCTGCGGCCGAGTGGCTCACCCGCGGGAAAGCCAGCGTGCTGGGTGCCATTTCAGGGGCAGTGGCCGGGTTGGTGGCCATTACGCCTGCGGCGGGATTTGTCGCGCCTATGCCTGCCCTAGCCATTGGGCTAATCGCTGGCGTGCTCTGTTTTCTTATGGTATCCAAGGTGAAGGGCCTCTTCGGCTATGATGATTCTCTCGACGTGTTCGGGGTTCATGGCGCGGGTGGCACCGTCGGGGCGCTGTTGACCGGCGTTTTCGCGGCCCAAGCGGTGAATGCGGTTTTTAAGGACAGCCACGGCAATGCCTTGCCGGTGGGCTTGATTGACGGTAATGCCCATCAACTCTTGAACCAGTTGGTGGGTGTCGGCTTGGCTTGGGCGCTCGCCATTGTCGGCACGCTCATCATTTTGAAGGTGGTTGATGTGGTGGTGGGTTTGCGCGTTACAACCGAGCAGGAGATTCAGGGTCTGGACCTCTCTCAACACGGGGAAGAAGGCTACAATCTGGAGGTTTGAAGTGAGCGGTAGCGCGGGCGTCTCGCCCGCCGTGGCGTGGGCATCCTGCCCGCGCGCGGCAGCGGGACGCTCCCGCCACAGCGGGCGAGACGCCCGCGCTACGTGGAAGGACAACTGCCAATGAAAAAAATCGAAGCGATTATCCAGCCCTCGAGGTTCGATGCGGTCAAGGAGGCCCTCCATGATATCGGCGTGGAAGGCATGACGGTCCTGGAAGTGCGGGGGCACGGTCGGCAGAAGGGACACACCGAGTTTTACCGTGGCAATGAGTACACGGTTGATCTGCTTCCCAAGATCAAAATCGAAATGGTAGTCCCTGACAACCTCGCCGAACAGTCTGTTCAAGCCATTCTTAAGACGGCAAAGACGGGGAAGATCGGCGACGGAAAGATTTTTCTGACGCACGTGGACGACGCCATCCGCATCCGCAACGACGAGCGCGGCGATGCAGCCCTTTGAGTGAGGCCGGAAACCGGAAATTAGAAAACGGAAAATGGGGTTGCTCGCCAAGCCCTCGGCGCGCGAAGGCGCGCATTGCCCTCTCCCTTGGGGAGCGGGACACCCTCTCCCCAGGGGAGAGGGCTGGTCATTCGCTTCGGACCCCCGGTGTCCAGCGGAAGATACGAGACACGTTCAGCACTTGGGGAGAGGGCTGCGATTCCAACTTCTACCCCCCGTGTCCAGCCGAAGATATGGGCAGAGGACCAATTTCCGAACTTAAGCTTTCGGATTACTACACTGCTGAATCCCTCAATATCCAACAAGAGTTTGAGAGGACCGGCGATGGCTTGGCCGTCTTGCGCCGGCGCTCGTACGCTGTAGATGCGGTGGTCACTGGTCTCTACACCCGTCTCTTTTCCCCACAGCCTGATGGACCACAGAATTTCTGCCTAGTTGCCCTCGGCGGCTATGGCCGCCGGGAGCTCTTTCCACATTCGGATATTGACCTGCTTTTCCTTACGGAAAGCAGTGGGCAGGAATCCTCCCATAGCGACGCCATGGCGGCCATCCTGCGGGAACTTTGGGACTTGCGGCTGCGCATTGGCCATAGCACGCACACGCTGGCGGAGTGTGGCCGGCTTTATCGCGATAACCTTGAATTCAACCTCGCACTCCTCGATTGCCGCTACTTGGCAGGTGACCCTCGGCTTTATGCCCGCCTCCATGACGACGTATTTCCGCACCTGGTGGCTCGCGACCATCAAGACCTGCTTCGCAACCTGGCGGACAGGACTCGCCAGCGCCACGCGAAGTATGGCGATACCATTTTTCACCTTGAGCCCGACATCAAAGAAGCTCCCGGGGGCCTTCGGGATTACCACGTTTGCCGATGGCTGGGACGCATCTCCAAGCTTGAAAAGCGTAAGGACTGGGACGCCCCGGAGGATCTTTGGCCCGCGCATGGGCGTGCCGAGATCGCTATGGCTTTCGAGTTCCTTTGCGCCACGCGGTGTTTCCTTCACTATCTCCGAGAGCGTAATGACAATCAGTTGAGTTACGAATGCCAGGACCGGGCATGCGCGCGTGGAATTGCGAGCCAGCCACCCGCACCGCGCACCGCTGCGGACTGGATGCGTATCTACTTCCGCAATGCCCGCTCCATTTCCCGGCTCACCATGCACCTGCTGGACGATAGCGCCCCGGCGCGGGCAGGAATCTATGGCTTATTCCAGAATTGGAGGTCGCGCCTCTCCAATGCGGATTTCTCGGTCCTCCGGGAGAGTATTTACGTCCGCCAGCCTGCTGCCTTGGCGAACGACGCTGCGCTGTACTTGCGCCTGTTTGAGATGGTGGCGCGGCACGGGCTCGAACTCAGCCGGGAGGCAGAAAGAGCGGTTACCGAAGCGCGAACTTGCGTGGTGGCCAACCCCTTGGATCCCGCCCTGTTTTGGAGTCGCTTTCAGCAAATACTCCTTTTCCCTGAGGCGGCCAAAGCCTTACGAGAAATGAATCGCCTGGGCGTCCTCAGCGCGCTCTTCCCGGAGTTCCAGGTGATTGATTCTCTTGTCATCCGGGATTTCTTTCACCGCTACACGGTGGACGAACATTCCTTCATGACCATTCAGAACCTGCACGCGCTTGCTTCACCTCGCTCGAGGTTTCAAGGCCGGCCCAATTCCGGCATGGGCGCGGAGTGGGAAGATAGACTCGCCGAGATCCTCTCGGAATTGGAAAAACCGGAACTTCTCTACCTCGCGTTGCTTTTCCACGACGTTGGCAAAGGTACGGAGGCGCCGAACCACATCGAGGCAAGTCTTCAGGCGCTGGATGGGATCATGGCACGATTAGGCCTCACGGCGGGGGACCGCGCAACCGTCCGGTTCCTGGTCGCCAGCCATCTCGAGATGTCCGCCACTTTGCAGCGCCGGGACATATTCGACCCGGAAACGGTGCGAGAATTCGCCGGGAAAATCGAGACCTCCGAACGGTTGAAGATGCTCTCCCTGCTGACCTATGCCGACATCAAGTCGGTTAATCCGGAAGCCTTGACGCCCTGGAAGGCTGAACTGTTGTGGCGGCTCTACGCCTCGACGGCGAATCACCTCGCGCGAAGCGCGGACGAGGAGCGGCTGAGGCCCAGCGTCGCTACCGCATCACCTGCTGAAAGGATTCTGCCTCTGCTGGCGCCTTCTGCGACCCGAGAAGAAGTCGATAGTTTCCTCGAGGGGTTCCCACGGCGATACCTGGCAACCCATTCGCTCGAGGAGATTGCGCCGCACTTTCAGTTGGCTCGGCGGCTTGGCCGGGAGGCGGTCCAAATTGATTTGAGAACCTCGGCAAGTCTCCTCGAGCTCACCGTCGTCACCCCGGACCGGCCTTTTCTCTTTGCTTCAATCACGGGGACGCTCGCGGCTTGGGGGATGAGCATTGTGAAGGCCGACGCTTTTGCCAATGCTGCGGGGGTGGTTCTGGACACATTCAGGTTCGTGGACCTTTATCACACCTTGGAATTGAACCCTTCTGAGGCTGACCGCCTCAAGTCGAACCTGATCGACGTCCTTCAGGGTAGGATGGAACTCGCTAAGCTCATGAGGGGGCGCATCAGGCCTGGGACCCCGCAAAAACCCAAGGTAACCATACCCACCCAGGTCCGCTTTGACGACTCGAGCTCTTCCCACAGCACCCTTCTCGAACTGATCACTTACGACCGCCCTGGCTTGCTTTACCAGGTTAGTTCCGTCCTCGCTGAGCTGGGGTGCAACATCGAGATTGCCTTGATCGACACAGAAGGGGAGAAGGTGATCGATGTGTTCTACCTTACCTCACAGGGCAGCAAGCTCCGGCTCGAGTTGCAGGAAGCCATCGAGAAGGCTTTGTTGCCGAAGCTCAGATAGGTGTCGGGTGCCAGGTGTGGGGCGTCGGGTGCCAGGCGTCAGGTTCCATATCCTCTGGAATTAAATGAACAGCCCTCTCCCTGGGGAGAGCCACCTGTCAAGTGCCAAGTTCTCTGGAAGTGAATGGACAGCCCTCTCCCTGCGGAGAGCCACCTGTCACGTGCCAGGTTTTCTGGAAGTGAATGGGCAGCCCTCTCCCTGGGGAGAGGGTGTCCCGCTCCGGCGTCTTCACCAGCCGGAGCGGGACGGGTGAGGGGTCACTTCCTCAGTTGGGCATCATCCAAGCAATTCTCTTTCGCTATGTCTTTCCACATGGTGCTTGGCGGAGATGACCCACTAGCTCGGGGGTCGGCCATGTGCAAGCAGTAGTCATCGACAACCCTGTTTTGCATCAGAAACGGGTGGCGAAACTCTGCCTCCAGCCTTGGGCCCCGCCGCAAACACCCTGCCGCATTTTGAGCTTGGGTTGGGTTGCGCCGCAAGAGTTGGACCCCGCGGTCAAGCGGGGGCTATAAAAGGGGCGAGGCTTTAGCGGGACAAGTTGGTTTGGGAACGGAAGTAACCCCTCACCCGGCCCGCGACGGCTGGTGAAAGCGCCGTCGCGGCCCACCCTCTCCCCAGGGAGAGGGGTAGAAACCGGAATGCGGAACCCGAAACCCGACACCTGGCACCTGACACCGACACCTAGAACCTGGCCCCTGACACCTGAAACCTGGTCCCTGACCCCTGACACCTGAAACCTGGTCCCTGAAACCAGTTTTTCCTTCCCGCCTCGCGCCAATTCAAAAAAATTTGCGAAAATTGAAAATCTTTTCTTGACGTCGGCTCACCTCTTACTTTAATTTTGCGGAAGAGTCGGAAAATTCGGATTTCCGGGTCGTCAACATTCCAGTGCGACACGCTTCAAGCCTCGGGGCGCGATCAGACAGGAGTAAAAATGAGGGCGAAGGTATTTCTTGGTGGTCTACTCGGGCTCCTTCTCTTTGTGTTTGCAATCGGCGCGGCCTGGGCTCAAACTACGGGCACTCTTCGCGGTACGACTACAGACCCCTCCGGCGCGGTTGTGCCGGGCGCAAACGTCACAGCCATTCAGAATGACACTCACGTTGCCCGCGCCACCACGACGAATGAGAGCGGTGACTACGAGTTTCCTGCCCTGCCTGTGGGACGCTACACCGTGGGAGTACAGTCCGCCGGATTCAGGGAAGCCCGGCTTAACGAGATTGAGGTAAGGCTGGGTCACGTCACCGTGGTCGACGTGAGGCTGGAATTGGGTCCGGTGGCACAGGTGGTGACGGCCGAGGCTGCCGCGCCCCTCATCGAAGTCGCCAGCACACAAATTGGAGCGGTGGTAAACGACGTGGCGGTTGTCGAGCTTCCCCTCAATACTCGGGATACCTATCAACTTCTCCAGTTGCAGCCCGGTGTGCAGTCGCAGCTCGGATCGGACCTCTTCTATGGCAGCGATCAGCCGGGTGTGGTTTCGGTGAACGGGGGACGCGGCCGCTCGAATAACTACACCGTGAACGGGGGTGAAGCCAACGACCAGTTTGTGAATCTGCCCGGCGTGCAACCTTCGCCCGATACCATTGAGGAATTCCGCGTCCTGACCAATACTTTCGACGCCGAATTTGGGCGCAATTCAGGCGCCGTGGTCAACGTGGTGACGAAGTCCGGCACCAACGCCTTGCACGGTGACTTGTATGAGTTTTTTCGCAACAATGTGCTCAACGCGCGCGGTTTCTTTGACGCCTCAATACCCGATTTCAAGCAGAATCAGTTTGGCGGCACCCTGGGCGGACCCGTCCGGAAGGATCGGACCTTCTTCTTTAGCTCTTATGAGGGACGCCGAATTCGCCAGGGAACTCCTTCCCCTGCCTTTCCTGTACCCACCCCTGCCGAGCGGAGCGGCGATTTTTCCGCCGGGCAGCCTTTCGCGGGAACCTTGAGCGACCCCAACGGCACGGTGTCCGCGCTCCTCAACTCTCGCCCGGGCTGCGCGGCGGCGGTTGCTGCGATGCATGGGGCGCAGATCGTTCCCGGCACACCCTACTCGGCCATCTTTCCCAACAACTATATCCCTCAGGCGTGTTTTGATCCCACGGCGCAGGATTTGATGAACCAGTTTGTGCCCTTGCCCAACTTGAATGGGACGGAGTACCAATCCGTCCCCACGGCGAGTGAGTACGATGACCAACTCACCGGCCGCATCGATCACAAGATCAGCGACCACCAGCAACTCAACGCTTATTACTATTTTGACGACCAGTTTTACACCCAGCCCTTTTCCTTCTTCCAGGCGGCGGGCGCTAACGTCCCAGGGTTCGCAGGTCTCTACAACAGCCGATACCAGCAAGTGACCCTCACCCATACCTGGGCGGTCAACCCCACCGCCGTCAATGAGTTTCGTTTTGCCGCCTTCCGCGAGGCACAAGGGGAGTTCAACCATCCTCAGCACACAAACTTGGTCCAGAACTCCTGTGCCACCGTGCCGGCGGACCAGTGTTTTTCAAACCCCAGCAATCCCTCGCTCGGCATCACTCCTCATTTGGGGGCTGCGCACGAGGGTGTGCCTTTCATTTTAGTTTCCGGCGGATTTGTGATCGGGAACAACTATGAGGGGGAACTTCCCCAAATCGGCAATACGTTCCAGGCGATGGATAACTTCAGTAAGGTCGCCGGCCCGCACAGTCTGAAATTCGGCGCCGATGTTCGCCGCCAACGCTTCGACCAGCTTTTGTACTTCAACGTCAATGGCGATTACTCCTTCTTGGGTGGCGGCCCCAATGATCCCGGATACAGCGATCTCTATCCCAATTATCTTCTCGGCCTTCCCGACTCGTATTTGCAAGGTTCGGCGCAGAACGAAAGCGTACGCAGCACTTCCCTTTATTTGTACGCGCAAGATAGCTGGAAAATTCGACCTGCCTTGACCTTGAACTACGGCCTGCGCTGGGAATTGAACACGCCCATCGCGGATGTCGGCAAGCGTACACAAACCTTCCGTCCGGGACAAAGCACCACCGTTTTTCCTTGCCAACTCAGTCCCAACAACCCCTTGGTGGGGGCGTTCGGAACCACCGATTGTGGACCGGGGAGTCCGGGTGAGTCTGTCTTCCCGCTAGGGTTGGTCGTGCCGGGCGACAAGGGCATCTCCGACGCCTTGACCCAGACCTATTACCGCGCATTCGCGCCACGGATCGGCCTTGCCTGGAGCCCCTCGTGGAGCGATGGGGCACTCGCCAAGATTACGGGAGGGCCCGGGATGACGAGCATCCGAATGGGGTGGGGGCTTTTCTACAATCCCATCGAACAGCTCGTGCTCGAGCAATTCAGCGGTGAACCTCCATTCGGAGGGAGCGTCAACCTTTCTGAAACCCTCTTCAATACCCCCTTTGAAGGTCAGAATGGTTCGATTTATCCGAATCCATTCAATGGAATACTCAATCCGACGCGGGGTCAGCCGGTCGACTGGTCCTCATTCCGGCCCATCCTGATGTTTGGAGAGCTGCAACCCAATATCCGCGCGCAATATGCCGCTCAATATAATTTCAACATCCAGCGCGAGCTGGCGCGAGACATGGTGCTTCAGGTGGGGTATGTGGGCTCGCAAGGGCATCGCTTGTTGGCTACCCACGACTTGGACTACGGCAACGCGCAAACCTGCCTGGATTTGCAGAGCCTCTCAAACTACTACGCCAATTCCAATCCTGCGCTTTCCTCCAGCCTGGCGTGTGGCCCGTTTTACGCCGATAGCGCCTTCACAATTCCGGCCAATACCATTCCTTCCGGGATGAGCGTGCATCTTCCCTATGGGTCAGTGCCGGTGGTGTCAGGGCCCAACAACCCCGCCATTACTTTGGTAGGGCTGCGTAAGTATTCATCGCCGTTTTGCCAGCCGACTACGGGCGTCGGATGTCCGCCGGACGGCACTCCCGTCTTCTCCAGCATTTTCGCGCAGGACACCATCGCTAACTCGAGCTACAACTCGTTGCAGATATCCCTCGAAAGGCGCTTCTCCAAAGGCCTCCAATTCCTTGCCGCCTATACCTGGAGCAGATCATTTGATGAGGCCTCGAGTTTCGAGAATACACTCAACCCGCTCTGCTTCCGCTGCACCCTGTCCCCTTCCTTGTTCAACGCCAACCAGCGCTTCGTGCTGAGTTACTTCTGGGAGTTGCCTGTTCCGAAAAGGCCAGGGTTGGTGGGGAAGGCTGTGGAGGGCTGGGGCCTATCGGGCATCTTCAGTTTGCAGAGCGGCTTTCCCATCCGCATTACTTCCTCAAGTGACCTGGAACTCGAGAACAGTCAGGATTTTGAGTATCCCGGCGAGCCTGACTTGGTGGGTAAGTTCACCACCCAGAACCCGCGCAAGTCCGGTTGCGCCCTTGGAACCGGCCCCACGGCTGGACCCGGCGCACCTGCTTGCCAACTCGTAGCCAACCAGTTCTTTGACCCCAATGCGTTCGCTCCCCAGGCTCTGGGAACAATCGGGAATGCTCCGCGATCGATTTGCTGCGGCCCGGGAATCAGCGATGCCGACCTGGCCTTGCTTAAGACCACGCGACTCGCGGAGCACAAAGAGCTCCAGTTCCGTGCCGAGTTCTTCAACGCCTTCAACCACGCCCAGTTCTATGTGCCGGATGGGAACATCACGGACGGGCCCACCTTTGGCCAGGTGGCCAAGGCCCGCGACCCGCGGCTGATCCAGTTTGCCTTGAAACTGTTGTTCTGACGAGTTAATACTTCAGGACAGCATGGACATCGTACTTGCTGAGTTTGGCGCGACCCTTGAGGAACTCGAGCTCAATTAGAAACCCGAGGCCTACAACTGTTCCGCCCAGTGATTCGATGAGCCCCGCAACGGCTAACGCCGTTCCGCCTGTGGCCAGCAAATCATCAATAATCAATACTTCTTGTCCCTGGCTCACGGCGTCGCGGTGGATTTCCAGGGAGTCGGCGCCGTATTCGAGGTTGTAACCCGCACGCGCGGTCGCGGCTGGAAGCTTGTTTGGCTTTCGCACGGGAACAAATCCAGCGTTAAGCCGGTAGGCCACCATGGGCGCGAAGATGAAGCCGCGAGCCTCAATCCCAACTACGCAGTCGATCTTGCGCCCTACATAATGGTTGGCCAGCGTGTCTACGGCGGTATGAAGCCCAAGCGGGTTTTTGAGCAGGGTGGTAATGTCGTAAAAAAGAATGCCGGGCTTGGGGAAGTCCGGGACTTCACGAATCAAGCTCTTAAGATCCATCCGCTTTCCTCCGTGAATTTGGGTTTGTCGCGCTGCCTTGCGGATTTCCGATAGTCGATTGGCGATCGAGAACGCGCCGTGCCAAATTCTTCGATTTCAATCGACAATCGGCAATCGACAATCGGCAATTCCAGGCCCGCTGCCTACCGCCGACTGCCCTCTGCCGACTGCCTACCGCCGACTGCCGACTGCCCACTGCCGACTGCCTACCGCCGACTGCCCACTGCCGACTGCCTACCGCCGACTGCCCTCTGCCGACTGCCTACCCCCGACTGCCGACTGCCTACCGCCGACTGCCGACTGCCTACTGCCGACCGCCGACTGCCTACCGCC
>Ga0187784_10001153_pt1 | contig 20740 bp, 22 predicted proteins | sample 1015_SJ02_MP15_2_FD_132964 | JGI IMG/M metagenome (GOLD analysis project Ga0187784, IMG submission 132964) | Tropical peat soil microbial communities from peatlands in Department of Meta, Colombia - 1015_SJ02_MP15_20_MG | ecosystem: Environmental > Terrestrial > Soil > Wetlands > Peat | place...
CCCACGGCGATCGAGCGGGGCAAGAAGCACGAGGGCATCACCGCCTTCATCCTCAACCTCAAGAGGCCGGGAATCGACGTTCGGCCGATCAAGGACATGGCGGGCGAGGAGCTCTTCAACGAGATCTTCTTCAGCGACGTGCGCGTCCCGGCCACGTGGCGCCTGGGCGACGAGGGCGCCGGCTGGATGGTGGCCATGGGAACGCTCGGCTTCGAGCGCGTGGGCATCGCCTCCCAGATCGCCATCCTGGCCGCCGACCTGCGCGCCGTGGTCGAGGCGGCCAAGTCGGTGAATCCCGGCGCGCTCGAGGATCCCTCGCTGCGGGACCGGATCGCCAAGCTCTGGACTGAGATCGAGCTTGCCCGCCTGCTCTCTTTGCGCGCCCTCTCCAAGATCATGAAAGGAGAGAAGAATTGGCCCGAGGTCCCCTTCGCCAAGCTCTCGTGGTCGTCGATGGCCCAGACGCTGAGCGAGCTCGCTGTCGACCTGCTGGGCCCGGCCGGGGTGCTGGCCAAGGCGGCCCCGACGCCGTCGACCGGGGCAAGTGGACCCGCCTCTACGCCTTCCAGCGCTACTCGACCATCGGCGGTGGCTCGACCGAGATCCAGAAGAACATCATCGCCGACCGAGCGCTCGCCATGCCCGGCAAGTCGCGGGCCTGATCCGGTCGCGACCGCCCACCGCCATGGGGCCGCAGCCTCGATGAGCGCCGACCCTCGCGCCACCTGCATCATCGGCGTGGCCCGCCACACCTGGCACCCGGCCGACGTCGCTCCGCGGGGCGCGCCCGAGCCACTGGCGATGTGGGAGGACATGGCCTGGGCCGCCGCCACCGACGCCGGCGTCGCCGACGCGGCCGGCCTCCTGGGTGCCCTGGAAGGAATCGACGTCGTCTACTCGCAGTCCTGGCAGTACGACGACGCCGTGGCCCGCCTGGCCGAGCGCCTCGGCGCCGAACCGGCCCGGCGGCGCTACTCGGGCATCGGCGGCTCGGTGCCTCTCGTGCTGGCGGCCGGGGCGGCCCGGGAGATCCGGGACAACCGCCTCGACCTCTCGCTGCTCGTCGGCGCGGAGGCCTTGGCCACCGTCCGCCGGATGAAGAAAGCCGGCACCGAACCGCAGTGGTCCTACAAGCCGGCCCAGAAGCGGCCGTTCCCCATGGACATGGCTTTCGACCCCTCCGAGATCAGCCACTCGGTCTTCGAGGCCTACCTGACCTTCGCCCTCTTCGACAACGCGCGCCGGGCCCACCTGCGCCGGCCGTTGGCCCAGCACCGCGCCGAGTTAGGAAAACTGATGGCCGCCATGTCCGATATCGCGGCGGGCGATCGCAACCGGGCCCACGCCTGGTTCCCCGTCGCCCGCACCGCCGAGGAGGTGACCGTCCCGACTGCGGACAACCGCATGGTGGCCTACCCCTACACGAAGCTCATGACCTCGATCATGGACGTCGACATGGCCGCCGCCGTGATCCTGGCCAGCGCCGAGAAGGCCGATGCGCTGGGCGTCCCCGAGGACAAGCGCGTGTACCTGCGCGGCTACGGCTACGCGGAGGACCCGGCGAACGTGGCGGGCCACCCCGAGCTGTGGCGCTCCCCCGCCATGGCCGCGGCGGCCCGGACCGCCCTCGACGGTGCCGGCATCGGCGTCGACGACGTGACGCACCTCGACCTCTACTCGTGCTTCGCCAGTTCGATCTGCTTCGCCCTCGACGTCCTGGGCATCGCGGAGGACGACCCGCGCGCGTCGGCAGTGACCCAGACCGGGGGCCTCCCCTACCACGGTGGCCCGGGCTCCAACTACGTGACCCACTCGCTCGCCGCCACGGCCGAGACGCTGCGCGCCGACCCGGGTTCGCACGGCGTGGTGAGCGGCGTGGGCATGCACATGCAGAAGCACGCCTACGGCGTGTGGTCGACCGACCCCGGCACCGGCACTGTGGCCGACCCTGCGCCGTACGAGCCGGCAGCCCGGCCCCTCGGCATCGTCGGCTCGCCCCAGGGCCCCGCCATCGTGGCCGCGTATTCGGTGCTCCACGGTCGGGACGGTCAGCCGGAGCGGGTGCTGCTGGTGTGCGACGTTCCCCCGGGCGCAGCGGGCGCCGCGGGCGCAGTGGGCGCAGTGGGCGCCGTGGGCGACGCCGGTGCGCGCTGCTACGCCTTCCTCGACGCCGGCCTCGAGGGCCTGGCGTGGGCCGAGTCCCACGAGCTGGTCGGCCGACGGGTCACCTTACGGCCCGACGGGCAGCACAACCTGGCCGTGCTCGGCTGACCACGTGCCGGACGACGAGCGGGTCATGGTGGCCGGCGTGGACGGGTGCCGGGCTGGGTGGGTCGTGGCCACGCTCCCAGCCGGGGCGCGGCGCCGGAGCAAGCCCCAAACCCTGGCAAGGGCCGAATCTAATGCTGAGGTTGACGTTGAGGTTGATCACGTTGAGGTTGATGACGTTGAGGCTGACCCCGAGGTTGAGGTTGAGGTTGAGATTGAGATTGAGGTTCGGGTCGACGCGGAGACAGACGTGCAAGTCGAGGTCGTCGCCGGGCTCGACGCCGTCCTCGAGCGACTGACCTCGGGGTCCCTGGCCGTCGCCGGCATCGACATCCCGATCGGCCTGCCCGAACGAGGCCCCCGGGCTTGCGACGCCGAGGCGCGATCCCTACTCGGCCCACGACGCAGCTCGGTCTTCCCCGCTCCGGTCCGTGCCGTGCTGGGGGCGGCCACCTACGCAGATGCCTGCGCGGTTTCTCGGGCGGCGAGCGGGAGAGCCGTCTCGAGGCAGCTCTTCAACATCCTGCCCAAGATCCGCGAGGCCGACGCTGCCTTGGCGCGTGCGCCCGGCGTGCGCGGACGCCTCTTCGAGATGTGCCCCGAGCTCAGCTTCGCCATGCTCGCCGGTGCTCCCCTGCGATTCCCCAAACGCACGGCGGCCGGCCGGGCCGAGCGCGTGGACGCACTGCATCGGGTCTTCCCGACGGTCGACCTCACCGGGATCCCCACACCGCGAGGTGCCAAGCCCGACGACGTCCTCGACGCCTTGGCCGGTGCCTGGACGGCGCGGCGAGTGCTCGCCCACGCCCACCTCACCCTCGGCGGGGAGACGGACCCCACCGGCCTGACCATGGCCGTGCTGGCCTGAGCCGCTGCGCGCCGGAGCATGGGCGCTCGCGCTCAGATCAAGGTCAGCCCGCCGTCGACGGCCAGAACCTGGCCCGTGACGTAGCTCGCCTCGTCGGAGAGCAACCACACGGCCGCCGCCGCCACCTCCCACGCCGTGCCCTGCCGGCCGAGCGGCACCGGGGTGCGCGCCCGCGACGGGCGGCCGGCGGAGGCGGCCCGTCCGAGCGGGGTGTCGATGAGACCCGGGGCCAACACGTTGGCCCGGATGCCGCGCCGCGCTCCCTCGAGGGCGACCTGGCGGCACAGGCCGATGAGGCCGGCCTTGGAGGCGTCGTAGGCGGGGATGCGGCTGCCGGGCCGCAGGCCGGCGACCGAGCCGACGAACACGATGGAGCCGCCGTCGGACAGGCCGCCGGCCAGGGCGCGGCGCACCAGCAGGAAGTGGGACCGCAGGTTCAGGGCGAACGTGCGGTCCCAGTCCTCGGGCGACGTCCCGGTCACTCCCAGGCCGAACCCGGTGCCGACGTTGAGGACCAGGCCGTCGAGGCTCCCCGCCGCCGTGCCGCCTGTGCCTCCCCCTTGGGGGACGGCCCGCGCGCACCCTTCCTCGGTGGTGACGTCGGCCACCACGACCTCGGCGCTCCCGCCCTCGCCGGCGATCATGCTCCGGGTCTCCTCGGCCGCCGTTTCGTCTCGGTCGACGCACATGACCGAGGCACCCTCGCGCGCCGCTCGCCGCGCGATGGCCCGGCCGTTGCCGACCGGTGCGTCGACATCGGGCGAGCGCTGGGTCCCGGCGCCCACCACGGTGATGCGGCGGCCCTCCAGCAGGGCGGTCATGGCGAAACGGACCCCGGTCAGTCCCCCGGCCCACCGGGAACGCGGCGTGCCCGTTCCTCGGCCGCCGGCTCGAGCTGGACCCGCAACGACCGCAAGACGCTGGTGAGCATCAGGTAATGGGCGATCAGCAGCAGCAGCTCGATCAGCTCGCTCTCGCTCAGATGCGCCGCCAGGTCGCTCCAGGTGCCGTCCGACACGGCGCCGGCATCAGCCGTCTCGTCGACGGCGCGCAGCGCGGCCCGCTCGAGGGGGGTCCACGCTACGGCGTCGACGTCCTCCGCGCCCAGGGCGGCGATCTCGTCGTCGGTGATGCCCTCCGCCTCACCGAGCGCGATGTGCTGGGCCCACTCGTACCGGCCGCCGAAGCGAGAGGCCGTGCGCAGGATCACCACTTCGCGCAGCCGTCCGGGGAGCGTCCCCGCCAGCAGCGCGCCCCCGAAGCCGAGCCAGCGCCGGAACAGCTCGGCGTCCGCCCGGGCCAGGGTGGTGAAGATGTGGAGGGGCTCCTCACCGCCGCCGGGAAGGTGTTCGAGGACCCGCGCCAGGTCGCCCCAGTCGGCGCGCGGCAACGGCGAGATGCGCGGCGCGTCGCTCTCGCCCACTCCCTGCCTGGGGGTCACTGACGCATCGTAGGCACCATCGGGCCCACGGGGACTCCCGACGGGCGCTCAGCGAGACGGTCCGAACCCCATCGGCGACGGGCCGGCCCCGGGGAGCCGGTGCACGGTCTGGGCCGGACGCCCCACTTCGTCGACCAGCCCATAGGTCAGTGCCTCGCGTGCACTGAGGAAGCGACCCCGTTCGAGGTCGTGCTCCACCTCGGCCGGAGTTCGCCGGGCTGCCGCCGCCACACGCTCGCAGAACCGCCGGCGCTCGGCCGCCCGCAGCTCGGCCCACCGGGCCACGTCGCGCACGTGGGCCTCCAGGCGCGTCGGTGGCTCGAGTAGTGCGAAGCGGGTGCTCGGCAGGGCGGAGCGGTACGAGCACACCGCCACGACACCGATCGCGCCCCCCGCCACCTGGCCCAGGCACAGCGCGTGGACGGGGACGCCCATGAGCTCGATCACGTCCATGAGCGTGAGCGCGGGCGCCAGGGCCGCCTCCCCGCAGTCGACGCGCAACGTCACCGGGTCGTCGCCGTCCGCGTCGAGGGTCATGAGCTCCGCCGAGACTCGGGTCGCCGAGAGGTCGTCGAGGGCACCGTGCAGCAGCACCACCCGCAGGTCCCCGAGGCGCCGGGCCAACGCGTCGGACAGCGGCTCTGCCGCGGCTCTGGCGCCCACCGCGTCCGGGTGGGCCGGAGGCAGCCACGGCCACTCCTGCTCGCGCTCACTCATGCTCGATCCTCCATTCGAGTCGCGCCCCTAACGCCGCGGTGTAGCGCTCCACGGTCGAGAGCCGCACGTCGAGGTCACCGCCCTCGAAGCGGGCCACGGCGGACTGGGAGGTGCCCATGCGCGCCGCCACCTCGGCCTGGGAGAGGCCGAGCTCCCTGCGGAGGGAGACCAGCTGGCCCGACACCGACCGGCGGCGCTCCGCCATCTCTCGGAATCCCGGGAACACCGTGGGGTGCCGGCGAGCGCTCATGGGGACCATTATCTCATATTTGAGATAATCTCCGGAGAACCGCACGACGAGGAGCACAGGTATGACCACGACGACCAGCCGGGAACGCGCCCACCAGGTCCTAGTGCCCACGGTGATCGAGGAAGGCAGCCGGGGCGACCGGGCCTTCGACATCTACTCGCAGCTGCTGCGGGAGCGCATCGTCTTCCTGGGGCAGGAGGTGGACGACCAGGTGGCCAACCTGGTCATCTCGCAAATGCTCTTCCTCGAGGCGCAGAGCACCGAGCGGGACATCTACCTCTACATCAACTCTCCCGGCGGCGTGGCCTACGCCGGCATGGCCATCTACGACGTCATGCAGCACGTGGAGCCCGACGTCTCGACCATCTGCGTCGGCATGGGCATGTCGGCCGCCGCCATGGTGCTCTCTGGTGGCGCGGCAGGGAAGCGGTTCGCCCTGCCCAACGCCCGCATCATGATCCACCAGGGCTCCGCGGGAACCCGCGGCGCGCCGTCGGACATGGAGATCCAGCTGCGCGAGGTCCTGTCGCTGACCCGCCGCATGTCCGAGATCATCGCCCACCATGCTGGTCGTCCGGTCGAGCAGGTGGCGCAGGACATCGAGCGCGACCGCTTCATGAGCGCGGCCGAGGCGCGCGACTACGGGATCATCGACGACATCATCCTGCCCCGCCGGGGGCTCTGTGCCCCCGGGGTTGCGCCGCTCGGGGTTGCGCCGCTCCTCGAGAGCGCCGGCGCCTGACGCCGCTCACCGCACGTCGCAGGCGTTGCACCACTGGGCCTAAGGTGGTGACACGGGTGTCAGCACCGGCACCGAGGGAGGGAAGCCATGCGCACGGAAGACATGATCCTCGTCAGTGTGGACGACCACGTAATCGAGCCCCGCGGGATGTTCGACGGGCTCCTGCCGGCCAAGTACCGGGACAACGCACCCCAGCTGATCCGCCGTGATGACGGGACCGACTTCTGGTCCTACGACGGCAACGAGATCCCCAACGTGGGCCTCAACGCCGTCGTGGGGCGGCCACCCGAGGAGTACGGCATCGAGCCCACCTCCCTCGACGACATGCGCGTGGGCTGCTACGACGTCCACGAGCGGGTGCGTGACATGTCCGTCAACGGGGTCCTCGGCTCGATGTGCTTCCCCTCCTTCCCTCAGTTCTGCGGCCAGCTCTTCGCCCGGCGCGAGGACAAGGACGAGGCCCTGGCCATGGTCCGGGCCTACAACGACTGGCACATCGATCAATGGTGCGGCGCCGAGCCGGGTCGGTTCATCCCGCTGTCCATCCCGGCCATCTGGGACCCGGAGATCGCGGCGGCCGAGGTGCGCCGGGTGGCCGCGAAGGGCTGCCACGCCGTGACCTTCTCCGAGAACCCCGAGCGCCTCGGCTGGCCCTCCCTGCACTCGGACCACTGGGACCCCTTCTGGACCGCCTGTGCGGACGAGGGCACGGTCGTCTGCATGCACCTGGGCTCGTCGTCACAGATGGTGGTCACCTCGGCCGAGGCGCCGATCGACGTCATGATCAGCCTCCAACCGATCAACATGGTGCAGGCCGCCGCCGACCTCACCTGGTCGCCGGTCCTGCGCAAGTTCACGGACCTGCACTTCGCCCTCTCCGAGGGCGGCATCGGCTGGATCCCCTACGCGCTCGAGCGCATGGACTACGTCTACCAGCACCACCACAAATGGACGGGTCAGGACTTCGGGGACCAGCTGCCGAGCCAGGTCTTCTTGGACCGGGTCATCGTCTGCTTCATCGACGACGCCTTCGGGGTGGCCAGCCGCGAGTACATGAACATCGACAACATCACCTGGGAGTGCGACTACCCGCACTCGGACTCCACATGGCCCACCGCGCCCGAGTCGTGCATGAAGTACCTCGACGGCGTGCCCGACGGAGACATCGACAAGATGACGCACCTCAACGCCATGAAGCACTTCCAGTACGACCCCTTCAGGGTGCGGCCGCGCGAGCAGTGCACGGTCGGGGCTCTGCGAGCAGAGGCAGCCGACGTCGACATCTCGCTCGTCTCCCGGGTCCGCGGGCACACGCAGACCAACGAGAAGGGCATCGTGAACATCGCCCAGTTCACTTCGCATCTCGAGCGGGACCGCCCCGGAGGCTGAGCCCCGTCCATCCCGGCGACCCGGGCCGGCACCGGCCCGCAGCCACGCCGAGCCCCCGACCACGCCGAGCCCCCGACCACGCCGAGAGAGCCGGAGCCATGTCGATCGACTACGTCACCGGTCACGACCACATCGTCACCATCACCATCAACCGGCCCGAAGCGCGCAACTCGCTCGACATGGAGCACTTCTTCCAGCTCCGCTCGGCATGGGACCGCTTCGGCGAGGACGACGACGCCTACGTGGCCATCGTCACCGGCGTGGGCAAGGACTTCTGCGTCGGCGCCGACCTCAAGACCTACATCCCGCAGATCACCGAGCTCCAGTCCAAGATGCAGGAGGGCAAAGTCGACGAGATCGGCGGCTACCGCCTCGACGACGGGGTGCGCGCCGTGCTGCGCGGGACCAAGCTCTACAAGCCGATCATCGCCGCGGTGAACGGCACGTGCGTGGCTGGCGGCATGGAGATGCTGGGCGGCACCGACATCAGGGTGGCCAGCGACACCGCCACCTTCGCCGTGATGGAGCCCAAGCGGGGCCTCTTCGCCGGCGGGGGCACGACGGTACGCCTGCCCCGTCAGATCCCCTTCCCCGCGGCGATGGAGTTCCTGCTGTGCGCCGACCAGATCCCGGCCGCCCGTGCGTTCGAGATGGGCCTGCTCAACGAGGTCTGCCGGCCTGCCGACCTGATGGACCGGGCCTACGACTACGCGCGGCGGATCACTGCCAACGGGCCCTTCGCGGTGCGCAAGACCAAGGAGTCGGTGTTGCGGGGCCTGGGCGTCGACATGAAGGAGGCCTACCGGATCGAGTCGGAGATCTCCGGCGAGGTCTTCAGCAGCGAGGACGCCAAGGAGGGGCCGCGCGCGTTCGCCGAGAAGCGGGCGCCGAACTGGAAGAACCGCTGACTGGAAGAACCGCTGACCGCTCAGCCGGCCTGCGCCACCGCAGCCCTCTTCGACGCCCGCCGCAGCGCCAGCAACGAGGGGAAGCCCACCACGAAGGTCTGCAGCCGCCAGCCCCGGGCCCCGAGCCCGCGCCGGCGCGCCACCCGGCCGGCGACCAGCGCCTCGCCGGCGTGGATCACCGCCGTGCCGACCAGCACCGTCTGCAGGACCTCGCGGGGCGGCAGCGCCTCGCCCGTGGCCTCGTTCGCCGCGTCGTAGGCCGGCTTGCGCAGCGCCAGCACCGTCAGCACCACGATGCCGCCGTCGAGGAGGAGGAACCACAGCCAGGACGGCCGCAACACACCGGAGCGCTTCGCTCGTGCCATGGCGCCCGTTCTAGCCACCCGGGCCACCCCGGGGCAATCGCACCGGCACGCGGCCCGCACCCCGGAACGTCCCCGGCGTCGACGCCGCCAGCTGCCCGCACGCGGCGTCGATCGCCACCCCCCGTGTCGTGCGCACCGTGGCGTTGACCCCCAACGCGCCCAGCTCGTCGCGGAACGCGCGCACCTGGCCAGGCGGCGTGCCGACGACCGGGTACCCCGGAGTGGGGTTGAGCGGGATCAGGTTGACATGGGCGCGCAGCGGGCGCGCGAAGGCGGCCAGCTCCGCGGCGTCGGTGTCGCGGTCGTTCACACCGTCGATCAGCGCCCACTCGATCGACAGCCGCCGTCCGCTGGCCGCCACGTATTCGGCGCACGCCTCGGCCAACACCGCCAGCGGGTAGCGGCGGTTGATCGGGACCAGCTCGTCGCGCAGGGTGTCGTTGGCGGCGTGCAGCGACACGGCCAGGTTCACCGGCAGGGTCTCGGTGGCCAAGCGGCGGATCCCCGGCACGATGCCGACCGTCGAGATGGTGACGTGCCGGGCTGACAGCCCGAGCTGGCCACAGAGGCGCTCGACCGCCGACCACACGCGCTCGTAGTTGGCCAGCGGCTCCCCCATGCCCATGAAGACGACGTTGGACAGACGCCGGGGCCGGGCCGCCCGGGCCGCCATCACCACCTGCTCGACGATCTCGCCCTCGCTCAGGTGGCGCTGGAACCCGGCCTGGCCGGTGGCACAGAACTGGCAGGCCATGGCGCACCCGGCCTGCGTGGACACGCAGGCCGTGACCCGATCGGGGTAGCGCATGAGCACGGTCTCCACGCGGGCACCGTCGACCAGCACCCACAGCCACTTGGTGGTCTGGCCCCGGTCCGCCGTGCGCCGGGACTCCTCTCGCAACGCCGGCGGCAGCGCCTCGCCCAGCGTCCGGCGCAGCGGGGCGGGCAGCTCGGTCATCTCCTCGGGCCGCTGCAGGCGGGCGTGCAGGCCGTCCCAGACCTGGCGGGCGCGGAACGAAGGCTCGCCCGGGAGCAGGGAGGCCAGCTCGTCCCACGTCAGGTCGTAGGGCGCGGGCACCGGTTCAGGATACGGGGATCGCCCTTCCCTCCCAGCCGGGCACCTGCCGGGCACCTGCCCGGCGCCCTGCTATACTGAACGAACATCCGTTTTTTTACGGAGGAGGTGAAGCCGTGCACGCCGGAAGGCCCAGTCGCACCGCCTGCCAGAACGCCCTGTTCAGGGCCCTCGAGTCCCGCCGACCCGCCGGCCAGCGCGTTGCCGACGACACCCTGGCCGCCGACTTCTTGACCCCCGAATTCCGCCTCGTCGCCGAGTTGGCCAGGGTCCCAGCCCTGCGGCGGTCGACCGAGGCCTACATCGACCGTCGCTGGCCCTGCGCACGGGGCGGGGTCGTCGCACGCACCCGGCTGCTCGACGACACCGTCACGGCCGAAGCCTCGCAGGCATGGCAGGTTCTCATCCTCGGTGCAGGCTTCGACTCGCGCCCCTACCGCCTGCCCGCTCTGCGCGACATGGAGGTCTTCGAGGTGGACCACCCTGACACGCAGGCGCTCAAGCGGCGGGTCCTCGGCCGGCGTGGGCGTGCACTGCCCCGCTCGGTACACCTGGTCCCGGTCGACTTCGGCCGGGACGACACGGCCCAGGTGCTCGAGTCGGCCGGCTTCCGCACCGGCGTCCCCACGCTCGTGCTGTGGGAGGGGACGACCAACTACCTGCACGCCGAGGTGGTCGACGAGACGTTCTGGCTCCTGGCCTCCTCGATCGGCCCCGGATCGCCCGTGCTGTTCACCTATGTGCACGCCGGCGTGCTCGACGGCACCGTCGGCTTCGAAGGCGGTCCCACCACCATGCGCGCCGTGCGCAAGGTGGGCGAGCCGATGACGTTCGGGTTCGACCCCTCCGACGTCCCCGGATACCTCGGCGACCACGGGTTCGACCTCGAGTGGGACGTCGAGGTGTCCGAGCTCGGCCGGCGCGGCTACTGGGACCACCCTCCTTCGTTGCCCGCCTACTACCACGTCGCCCTGGCCCGGAGGCGCTGACCGGTGCCCAAGGTCAGCGAGGCACACCTCACGCAGCGGCGCCAGCAGATCATGGCAGCCGCCCTGGCCTGCTTCAGCCGTCAGGGTTTCCACCGCACGACGATGCAGGACATCGTCAAGGAGAGCGGCCTCAGCGCCGGAGCGTTCTACACGTACTTCGCCTCGAAAGAGGCCATCGTGGTCGCCCTGGCCGAGGAGCACCACCGGACCGAGGCAGCCGCCTTGGCCGGGGCCGACACCGCTACGGACTCCGTCGACGCGCTCACCACCTTGGCCCAGGTGTCGCTGGGCCGGCTCGACAACGCCGAGGAGCGCCAGTGGCGCCGGGTCACGGTGCAACTGTGGGCCGAGGCGCTGCGCGACCCGCACATCATGGAGGTCACCCGCAGCGGCCTCGACGGGCCGCTCGAGGTGCTGACCGACGTCATCGCCCGCGGCCAGCGGGAGGGGACCCTTCCGCCGGGCCCCGATCCGGGGGCGACGGCACGCGTGTGCGCCGCCATCTTCCAGGGGCTGGTGCTCCAGCAGGCGTGGGAACCCGAGCTCGACGTGTCCTCCTACATCGAGGCCGTGCTCGCCGTCCTTGCCGGGCTGGCGACGGCCGCCGCGGGGGCCCAGTCCGTCACGACCGGCTGACTTCGGGACCCGGGCGGGGAGGCAGTTGCGGCCGGCGCCCCGATCGTGCTGGCCTGAGCGCCATGAGCGAGACGACGCAGGACGGAGCTGACCCGATCGGCGACCGCCTGATCCGGCGCATCGAGGACGGGATCTGCTGGATCACCATCAATCGGCCCGAGGCCGGGAACGCCCTCACCCAGTACATGCGCGACCAGATCGCGGCCTGGGTCCGCGACGCGTCGGCCGACCTCTTCGTGCGCGTCGTGGTCATCACCGGCGCCGGCGACAAGGCGTTCTGCACCGGGGCCGACCTGCGCGGCGGCCAACTGCCGCCACGGCCCAGGCCCGACGACGCCCCCGAGACAGAGGTGGGCTCGGCGGCGCGCACGATCCGCGACGGGTGGCAGGCCCTGGTCACCGCCGTCTTGGACTGCGAGAAGCCGGTCATCGCCGGCGTCAACGGCACGGCGGCCGGAGGCGGCATGCACCTGGCCCTGGCGTGCGACTTGGTGATCATGTCCGAGGAGGCCAAGTTCATCGAGGTCTTCATCCGCCGCGGCATCGCGCCCGACGCCGGCGGGGCGTGGATCCTCACCCGTCTGGTCGGGATCCAGAAGACCAAGGAGCTGTTCTTCTTCGGTGACGACGTGCCGGCGGCCGAGGCATACCGCATCGGCCTGGTGAACCGGCTGGTGCCACGGGGCGGGCTGGCGGCCGCCGTCGAGGAGTGGGCCGGGCGGCTGGCCAAGGCCCCGACCAAGGCCATCTGGGTCTCCAAGTGGCTGGCCAACCGCGCCCTCGACGTCGACCGGGCCACCGCGCTCTCCGAGGAGGCCGTGGGCCAGGAGCTCGTCACCTACACGGCCGACATGAAGGAGGGGGTGGCCAGCTTCGTGGAACGCCGGCCGGCCGAGTTCAGGGGCTGGTAACGGCGGTAGCGGAGTGCGGCGGCGCCGGGCCGGACCGGGTACCCGCCGACGGGGGGCCCTCCCGCCGGGCCCCCCACCCGGTCTCAGGGCGAACGCGGCCGCGTGGTGGTCGTGGCGGCGGACCCCGCCACCGTGGTCGTGGTGGCGCTCGTCGCCGGCCCCGTCGTGGTGGTCGCGCTGCCCGTCACGGCCGTGCTCGTCGTGCTGGTGCTCGCCGTGCTCGACGTCGTTGTCGTGGTCGTTGTCGTGGTCGTGGTCGTGGTCGCCGGCGGGGGGGTCGTGGTCGTGGTGGCCGGCGACTGGTTCCCTCCGAAGATGTCGCGCACGCTCGTCCCGGTGCGGGCGCCACCGAAGATGTCCGAGAGCGGCTTGCCCGAGATCAGCTCGACGGCCGTGACGAAGCCCAGGGCGAGCACGAACACGACGGCCGCCGCCGTCGCCATCGCCTTCCAGCTGAAGCGCGACGTCGACCGCGGCGGTGGCCGCAAGGTGGGGCGTGGTGCCACCGGGGCGGACGACCACGTGGCGCGCAGGCTCTCCGTCGGCGGGGCCCCGGCCGCCGCGGAGATCTCGAGGCGCTCGGTCTCGGGGGCCGCCCCTGCCCCGGACGCCATCTCGACGGTCTCGGAGGCTCCGGCGGTCGGCTCCGTGGTCGCGCGCACCGACTCGGTCGGCGCCGTGGACTCCTCCGGTGACGAAGTCGCGCCCGACGAGCCGGTGGTCCCCAGCCGTCGCAGCAAGGGGGAGCCCTCGGGGGCCTGCGCGACCTGGCGCATGGCCTTTTGGCCGCGCTCGATCGACTGCGACACCAGCGCCGTGGCCGTGGTGGCCACCATGGAGCCGACGGCCACCCCGACGATGGTGCCGGTGACGCCGAAGCTCGAAGCGATGACCGCGGCAACCACCGCCCCGGCCGCCGAGGCCAGGATCTGCCGGAGAGAGAATTTCACGCCGCAGCCGGCCCGACGCCGCGGCCGGGCGCGCCCCCGGTGGCCCGGGCGATGAACTGCCGGGCGCCCGAGTCGAGCACCCAGTCGTGCCCGAAACGGGCCACCGGGTAGGCGAGCACCGCCACCAGCCGCAGCGCGCGGGAGCCCGGGGCCAGGGTGCTGCGCAGCGTCGCCACCGACCCCGGCGCGGCGTCGCCGGACCCACGGGCTGTCTCCAGCGTCAAGGTGGCCTGGCCCTGCACGTCACCGCGCACGCGTGCCCCGACGAACGACGGCGGCCGCACGTGTTCGAGCGCCACGTCGAAGCGCACCGGGTACGGGACGGGCGGCTGCACCTCGCAGTGCCACTCCTCCCCCGCCTCGAGCGCCCTGGCCTCGAAGGCGCGCAGCCAACTCCACCAGCTCCGGTAATTGCGCACGTCACTGATGAGCGCCCACACCTCGTCGCGCGGGAGCGGCAGGGCGTACTGGTGCGTGGTCGTCATGGTGCCGGAGATACCCGGCATGACCGCTCCTACTCCCCCACGGCCCCGTCGATCGCCTCGCGCAGGAGATCCGCGTGGCCATTGTGGCGCGCGTACTCCTCGATCATGTGCACCATGATCCAGCGCAGCGAGACGTCTCTCTTGGTCCATGCCGCCCTGTCGTCGAGGGTGCCGGCGGCCGCCACGATGTGCCGCGAGGCCTCGCACTGCCGCTCGAAAAGCGCGATGTCGTAAATGGCCCGGGCCGGGTCGAGCTCGTTGAAGTCGGCGTCACGGTCCTGGTCGAGCACGATAGGGCTCGGCGCCTCGCTGCCGGCGAAGACCTTGTCGAACCAGGACCACTCGACCACGGCCATGTGGCGCACGATGCCCAGGAGCGACAGGTTGGAGGTGGGCACGGCCCGACGGGCCAGGGATTCGCCGTCGAGCAGCTCGCACTTCCACAGCAGCGTCGCACGTTGCCAGTCCAGCCAGGCAGTCAGCATGGGGCGCTCGTCGCCGTGCATCGGAGGATCGGTCCGGGTCACCGCGGGGAGCACCGGACCAGGCTAACGGCTCTCACGACGCGTGCCCCGGGGAGGATTCCGGGGTGGCCCGGGGAGGATTCCGGGGTGGCCCGGCGAGGATTCCGGGCGCACCAGGGCCAGTAGCGTGGCGCCGTGCGTGAACGGTGGCTGTCCCGGCGGGCCGTCGGGCTGCACCTGGCGGCCGTCGTGGTAGTGACGGGCTGCGCCCTCGCCGCGTGGTGGCAGATCACGCGGGCCGAGGACGGGAACCAGCTCAGCTACTTCTACTCGGTCATGTGGCCGGCCTTCGGCATCCTGGCCGTCTACTTCTGGTGGTCGCTCATCCACACCGACTTCGAGTCGGCCGGTCGCCGGGGAGTGGAGCGCCAGCAGGCGCACGAGCAGGCGCGCGCGCGGCTCGCACACGGCGCACACGCCGTGCAGGCGACGACCGAAGCCCCGCCTGCAAGAGGCGGGCCCGCCGCCGGCCTGGCGCCGTTCGTCAACGCCGACGAAGACCCGGAGCTCGCCGCCTACAACGCCCGCTTGGCCCAGCTGGCGACGCAGGGCCCCAAGACCTGGCGACGCCGGTGAAGCGCCTCACCGCCCGGGGACTGCGCGGCGCCCTCTTCCGCTACCAGCTCATGGCCAACATCGTCGGGGTGCTCATCATCCCCCTGTTCCTCTTCACCGGGCTCCACTACGGGTTCGGCGGGTTCAAGGCCGAGGTGGCGGTCTTCGGCGTCTCGCACGGCTACCTCTACATCGTGTATTTGGTGACTGCCGCCCTCCTGGCCTTCACGGCCCGGCTCCCGATCCCGTGGTTCCTCCTGATGTGCGCCGCCGGCCTCGTGCCCGGCCTGACCTTCGTGGTCGAGTGGTTGGTGGTGACGCGCAAGATCCACCCGATCCTGGCCGAGCAGGAAGCCGCTGTGGCCGTCGCCGACACGGGGTACCTCTAGGTCAGCCCAGCCGCTCGATGACGGTGCCGTTGGCCTGGCCGCCGCCCTCACACATGGTCTGGTAGCCGAAGCGGCCACCCGTGGCCTCCAGCTGGTTGAGGAGGGTGCCCATGAGGCGCACGCCACTGGCGCCGAGCGGGTGGCCGATGGCGATGGCGCCGCCCCGCGCGTTGTAGCGGTCGGGGTCGTAGCCGAACTCCTTGAGCCACATGAGGGCGATGGCGGCGAAGGCCTCGTTGCACTCGACGGCGTCGAACTGGTCGACCGTCATGCCCGAGCGGGCCAGGAGCTTGTGCGTGACGGGCACCGGCGCCGAGAGCACGATCGCCGCGTCCTCCGCCGTCACGGCGAAGTGGGCGAAACGGGCCCGGATCGGGAGCCCCAGCGCCTCGGCAACGGCCCGGTCGGCGACCAGCATGGCGGCTGCGCCGTCGGTGGTCTGCGAGGCGTTGCCGGCGGTGATGTCGGGGGCCGTGTCGGGCTCCCAGTGCTGCGCCGGAGGCAGCGCGGCCAGGGTCTCGAGCGTCGAGCCCCGCCGGATGCCCTCGTCCTGACGGAGGAGGTCACCGGTCAGGCTCCCGTCCTCGGCCTTGACCGGGACGGCGACCGCCTCCCGCTCGAAGTGGCCGTTGTCCCAGCTCTCCGCCGCCCGGCGGTGCGACTGGAGGGAGTAGGCGTCCATCTCGGCGCGGCTGATCCCGTAGCGGTCGGCCAGGACCTGGCTGACCCGGAACTGCGTCCAGAGCCGACCGTCGACCTGCTCGAGGAACGATGGCGGGAAGGGGCCGGTGCCGCCGCGCGCGTTGGAGGCCATGGGGACGCGGCTCATCACCTCGACGCCACAGGCGACCACGAGGTCGTAGTGGCCCGCTGCCACCCCGGCGGCGGCGAAGTGCACCGCCTGCTGCGACGAGCCGCACTGGCGGTCGACCGTGGTCGCCGGCACGCTCTGGGGGAGTCCGGCCGAGACCCACGCATTGCGGCTGACGTTCGTGCTCTGCTCGCCGGCCTGGGTCACGCAGCCGGCGATGACGTCGTCGACGCGCTCGGGGTCCACACCCGTGCGCTCGAGCAACGTGGTCAGGACGAACCCGAGCAAGTCCGCCGGGTGCCAGTTCGCCAGCGCGCCGCCCCGCTTGCCGAACGTCGTGCGCACCACGTCGACGATGACCGGATCTCCCAAGGGTCTCCTACCTCTCTGCGTCGGTGACCTCTGCGTCGGGCTCCCCGCCCGCACCGGGGCCGTCGTCCGCGTCCGCAGTCTCGCGGTCGTGGCGACGCCGGAGGTGGGGCAGGTGCCCACGCAGCCGGCGGTCGTGGGCCGCACCCGCTGCATCGCTCTCGGCTTCGGCTTCCGCCACACCGGCCAACGCCGCCTCTTCCCGGCGGACCATGAGCGCCTCCACGGCGGCGGAGGCACCACCGGGCTCGCCCTCGTAGACGACCGAGCCGTGATCGAGCACCACGGCCCAGGTGGCCAGCTCGAGCACCCGGTGCACCTGCTGCTCCACCACGACAAGCGCGGTCCCGTTGCCGTTGATCTGCACGAGGCCCTCGTACACGGCGTCGACCACGACCGGGGCGAGCCCGAGCGAGAGCTCGTCGGCCACCAGCACCTTGGGCGGCACCACCAGCACCTTGGCCAAGGACAGCAGGCGCTGCTGCCCGCCCGAGAGGGTGCCGGCCGTCTGGCGGTGCCGCTCCCCCAAGATGGGGAACGCCTGGTAGGCCCGTTCGAGGTTCTCCGCCAGCTTGCCCCTACCCCCGCGCTGGCGGAAGGCCAAGGTGAGGTTCTCCTCTACGGTCAGCGTCGAGAAGACGCCCCGGCCCTCGACCACGTGGGCCATCCCGAGCCGGGCGATCTTGAAGGCCGGCAACCTGGTCACGTCCTGCCCGTCGAGCACCACCTGGCCCTCGGTCGCCGCGACCAGCCCGGTCACCGTGCGGGCCACGGTGGACTTCCCCGCCCCGTTGGACCCCACCAGGGCCACCACCCCGCCGGCGGGCACGCGGAACGACACGTCGAAGAGGGCCCGGTAGGGCCCATAGGAGGCGCTCACGTGCTGGACCGTCAGGACGTCGCCACCTCCCGCCGCCACCGCCGGAGCGCTCGAGGGACGGGCCGCCACCGTCATACCGCCCCCATCTCCCCGAGGTAGGCCGCCCGGACGGCCGGGTCGGCCATGACCTCGTCGAAGGTGCCCTCCGCCAGCATGGCGCCGAGGTCCATGACGACGGTCCGGTCCACCACTTCGGCCACCATGGCCAGGTCGTGCTCCACCAGCAGCACCGCGGTGCCCCGCTCACGCTGCACGGTGCGCAGCACCCCGGCCAACTCGGCGGTCTCGTGCAGGTCGAGCCCCGACGAGGGCTCGTCGGCCAGGAGGATCTTCGGCTCGGTGGCCAGCGCGCGGGCCACCTCGACGAGCCGGCAGTTGCCCAGACCCAACGCGTTGACCGACGTGCCGGCCAGGTGGGCGATCCCGACCAGCTCGAGGATGGCGTCCACCCGCTCTGTCTCCTCACGGGTCGGCTTGCTCAGGTTCAACAGGTCCCGCCACAGCCTCCCCTGACCGCGGCGGGCGCGCTCGGCCACCATGAGGTGGTCCTGCACCGACATGTCCGTGAAGACCTCCACCTTCTGGTAGGTGCGGCCGATGCCCAGCCGAGCCCGCTTGTAGGTGGGGAGGCCGTCGAGGGGCACGCCGTCGAAGACGATCTCGCCTTCCTCGGGGCGCAGCTGCCCGCACACGCAGTTGAACAGCGTCGTCTTGCCCGCCCCGTTGGGCCCGACGAGTCCGACGCTCTCCCCGGCATGCACGTCGAAGGTGACGCTGCTCACCGCCTGGACGCCGCCGAACGACTTGCACACCCCGCGCAGGGACAGGAGCGGTGCGTCAGCCATTGGCGTTCGACGTGCTCATGGCGGCCTGCGGGAGCTCCTCCGCCCCCGCCGGCGACCCCCGCCCCCGAGAGAAGAACAGCCGCTCGAAGCGCGCCGTCGAGCGCCGCTTCTGGTACTCGAGCACGCCCTCGGGGTGCGACGCGTACGTCAGCGCACCGAAGGCGAAGAGAGCCACCGTCAGGCTGGAAGCACCGATGCGCGCCGGCAGGACGGTGGTCAGGACCTGCTCGGTGACGAAGAAGCCGATCCCGGCCTGGATGGCCCCCTCCACCGTGGTGACGCTGGTGGTCACGACCAGCACCACCAGGACGAGGGAGATGTCGGCGTTCCAGTCGGTGGGCGAGACCACCTGCTGCTCGAGGCTGTGCAGGAGACCCCCCACCCCGGCGATGGCGCCCGAGAGGGCGAAGACGATGATGCGCTGCCACGACGGGTTCACGCCCAGGCCCGCGGTCGCCGTCTCGCTCCCGCGCATGGCGGCCAGGTTGCGGCCCACCGTCCCCTTGCGGACCAAGAGCACCAGCACGACGGCGACCACCAGCACGGCCAAGGACAACAAGAACATGGCGTGGCCGTCGAAGCCGAAGAAGGCGCGGGTGCCCAGCCACTTGGCCTGGATGCTCACACCCTCGGGACCCCCGGTGATGGAGGTTTCGTTGAAGAAGGTGGCGTCGAAGAGCAGCGCGGCGGCCAGCGTCATGAGCGCCAGGCCGAGGCCCTTGAGCCGCAGTGACAGAAGAGCCAGCACGACGGCGACCGCCGCCGCCAGCGCCGCACCGACCAGGCCGCCCACCAGCAGGTTCAGGCCGAGGTGGTTGGCCAGCTGTGCCGCCGTGAAGGCGCCGACCCCGGCCAGCGTGGCCTGGCAGAGCGAGAGCTGCCCCGCCATGCCGGTGATAAGCGTGATGGACAGGAGCACGATCGAGTAGGTCAGCCCGTTGTTGAACACCGTGGCCCACGCATCGGGCATCCAGGTCAACATGGACACACAGAAGGCGGCGAACAGGACCCACCACAGGACCCGGATGATGCGGTCCATCTGTGGCGCCCGGGCGGTGGCGGCGATCGGCGGCGGCGGCGGGTCGATCGTGGCCATCGGGTCCCGGCTGGCGTCGAGCTCGCGCATCTTGGGCAGGAAGACGAGCGCCCCCACGAGGAAGAGGAACGGCAGGGAGGGGATGATGGCGGCGTAGAAGAAGCTCGTCGTCGGGATGTAGCCCTGAAGGAGTGTCGTCAGGATCCCGATGAAGACGGCGACGGCGGCGGCGATGGGGATCGAGCGCAACAGCGCCCAGGCGGCGGCGGCAATCGCCGTCACGGTCAGCGTCACGTAGTCCTCGGACGTGAAGGCGCCGAAGTTCGGGGCGAAGAGCACCCCGGCCAGGCTGGCCATGAAGCTCGACACGATCCACGCGATCGCCACCACCCCGTTGGCGTTGACCCCGTCGAGCTGGACCAGGCGCCGGCTCTCCACCGCAGCGCGCATCTGCAGCCCCAACGTCGTGTAGCGCAACAGAATGGTCAGCAGCACCAGAACGACCACGGTCACCGAGATCGTCGAGAGGTAGATCCCGTTGACCGGCGTGCCGAGGAAGGTGAAGTAGACGACGTTCGGGTTGAAGAAGGGCACGATCGTGGCCGTGGCATCGAGGTTTTGATTGCCGAAGACCACCGGCAGCAGCGAGGGGATCCCGACCAGGAGGGCCAAGCTGCAGACCATCTTGGCCGTCGAATTGGCGTTGGGTATGTGGCGGAAGAGGAGCCGATCGAAGGCCCACCCGAGGAACGGTCCGAACACGACGACGGACACCAGGAAGGCCTCCCAGCCCGACCAGCCGTGGTACTCGGTCAGCCAGGTGAAGATGAACGCCGAGGCGAACGCCTGCGCGCCGAAGGCGAAGTTGAAGACGCCGGTGGCCTGGTAGGTCAGGACGAGGCAGACGGCGACCAGCGCGTAGGTGCAGCCGTAGGGGACGCCCGGGAGCGCAAAGTCCAAGAAGTGCTCCATGCTGGCGCCCGACTACCTACGCCGACCCTCGTCGGGCCCCTCGCACCCCCAGACCCCTCGATCAGGACGGCCCGGGGGTGCCGGCCGGGACGGGGAACACCGGGTTGGCCTTCGGGTTGACCGACTCGAAGCAATTGAAGACGTTCTGGCCCTTGTTGAGCGACGCGAGGTACTGCGTGCCCTTGGCCACGATGTAGGCCGTGCAGTAGGGCGGGGCGTGGCCGTTGTGGCCGCCGACGGCCCAGTTGACCGGCGCCTGCAGGCCGGCGGCGGTGAAGGAGGTGATGGCGTTGGTCTGCTTGATCACGTTCGCCCACGTCAGGTTGTTGCCCGCCGCCTTGACGCCCTGGACGAAGAGGGCGGCC
>Ga0187784_10001155_pt1 | contig 20740 bp, 20 predicted proteins | sample 1015_SJ02_MP15_2_FD_132964 | JGI IMG/M metagenome (GOLD analysis project Ga0187784, IMG submission 132964) | Tropical peat soil microbial communities from peatlands in Department of Meta, Colombia - 1015_SJ02_MP15_20_MG | ecosystem: Environmental > Terrestrial > Soil > Wetlands > Peat | place...
GCGACTTTATGGCAGAGAACTCTGGGAAGTCGCGCAATTTCAAGTGGTTGACGCGGTTTGGGCTGCTTGTGCTGGTATTTTCCGGGCTCGTCGCACTATTCCCAACTGGACTTCGCCGGGTGTTCAAATCGTTAGCCCGCTTGTTTCAAAGAGCGTCGCTGCCATCTCTCCTAGTAATGGTTTTACTTTTACTTTGGGGATTTTTTGTATTTTTAGGCGTTCTGTGGGTCTTCGGCGCTTTGGCGTCCGCATATTACGAATATACGAGCCATTTGGGTGTAATTCGGCGCCGCTCGAAGCGCGACCCACGGATAGACATCAAAAAGCTTCTCGACCATCGCTTCTACAAACCAGAGAAAGATACCACTGAAGCCGATGTTCTCGTGTTCGGGCATACGCATATGCCGGAAATCCGGGAGGTTGACGTAGGCACCAGAACTAAGTTGTTCGTGAACAGTGGATCCTGGATTCAATATCCTGGCGATAGATATGATACATTTGTGTACATCGACCGAGACGGGGTACTTCTTCTCCGATGGGACGGAGAGAACGTGCACGAACTTCCTCTGACAGAGGGTATTGTAGCAGCTAAATGGCCTCTTAATCGGCGGAACTCCGGTTCAAGTTGAAGCGTCCGAATGCTTTGAGCCTTTGGCCGCTCGTCACTTAAGAAAAAGCTTTGACGTGCCGGATCACTTGCTGCGTGTGACGGGATTGTAGCAGCCTGCAAGAAATACCCAAAAATTACGTTTGTGCGATTTCGTATCCATAGTTTGAGCAAAGATTATTCAGACTCGATTTTAAAGGAGAACAGGAGGCAAACCCTGTTGCATAAATTGTTGGCTGAGAATCGGGGCACAGGTGAGATGCACGCAGTGGCCTCTGATGCTGATATAGCGCTTCGAGTGCGCTATGGCGGCACTCCAATCGATGACAGCGGTGCGAAAAAACCGTGGGGTGAATTAGTAGTTCGTACTCACAGAATTGAAAGGCTAACCGATAGAATATTCGCCATCGCCACGACGCTGCTCGTCTTAGGTATTCAAGTCCCCGCGCGGCCGGCTAGCGCGACCTTTGCGGAGTTTAGCACCTACGCGAAGTGTGTTTAAAAAGCGCGACCAACGACAATCAAGCGATGAAGTAAGTGAAGTCGCAAGGTCGCGCAATCAGGAAGTAGTAAAAAAGAGAAGCTGACTTCATCATCCTTTCTTTATGCTCTTCTGAGTGTAGCACTAGCGGGGTTAAAACGTGCGGACTTTGCGAGTCGCGAGAGCCCAACCGCTATCTGTCGCATGATAGACATCATCGCCAGCGAATTCTGCTCGGATCCTGTCATACCACCGCTCGTAGTCTCCCGTCAGTTGATAGTGAGTCCACGTCTGACTGATGAAGCCACTGGAATCACTCTGTAATTTCAGGATCTGTGTCGTCCCGCTGTCGCCTTTTGAGTCGCACCAGTGCGCAGTAAAGGTTATTTCTTTACCTTCTACCCCATTATGATATTGATCAGACAGGAGAGCCCTCAACGGTCCGCAGCATCGGAGGTCTTCGCAAACCCTATCTTTCGCTGGCCATTCTAAAGTCAGTGTCGTTCCGATCCGGGCCTTTATCGTCACTGAGTTGCTGTGTGATCCCATTAACGGTCTGTTGCTAGGCGGCGTATATTCGGCGTAGTAGGTTAGATCCGCGGCGTCAGAATAGAGCTCTTTCACGGTTGCCCCGCCATTTGGCTCTGTGATCACGTCCATTTTCGTCGACGCACCACTGCCATCATTGCGCCATATGGCGACTCTCTCAAATTGAACAGGCAACCAGATGCACAACGGATCGAATTGCTGGAGCCTCACAGCCAAGTCGACAGGTTGGTCGATATGGGGATAGCTATTCGTGACGCTAAGTTCCAGTTTCGTTCTGCCTTCGCGCTTCAGACGCTTCAGTTCATTTCGCAAACGCTCAGGCACTGAGGCGTGTGAAGGTATCGGCATTTTTGTTCCCTCACCCGCTAAGCGCGTTGAATCAATGGCAAATTCTTATTTGGGCGTAGTGCAGGGGGGCAAAAGATCACGCAGCTGTCTAATGGAATATTACAGGACCTCTCGCCGTTTCCACTGTACCTACGGCATCAAGACGGTATCAATAATGTGAATGACACCGTTAGTGCCTTCAATATCGGCTTCCTTTACCACAGCACCGTTCACCTTTATCCCGTGGCGCAACCGGTGCTCCTCGATCGTGAGCGTTCCGCCCTGAAGGGAGGTCACACTCTTCAGCTTGCGGAGGTTAGCGGCCATGAGCTTCTGCGGCACCACGTGATATGTCAGCATAGTCTCTAACTTGCCAGGGTCTTCAAGTGCGCCGATTATCGTGCCGCTTTGAAGCTTATCGAATGCCTCGTTGTCCGGAGCAAAAAAGGTGACTGCCTTGGCACTTGCGAGAGAATCTACTAACCCTGCCTGTTTTATCGAGTTGTGCACCCTTGAGAGTTCAGCAATGTGCGATGTCAACTCGACCACGCCTAAGTCAAATTTCAACCTGATCACCTGGTTAGTTTAAACAGAGTCAAGCAACTCGTTAAGATTCGCACGTTTAAAAAACTTTGGCGCAGCAATATTATTTGGAGTACGAATTTTCGCCCTTATGGTCGACAAGCTTTGTTGAAGGATTTCCTACAGACATCAACGCTGAAATCCGTAATAAGTGGTAAGGAGCCCTATACAATGCGTGTTGAAGAATCCAAACAACAATGCAGTCCAAAAAATGGGCTCGGCCAGATTCGGACCGGCGACCTCCGCCGTTTGAAGCCGGATAAGTTAGACCTTTCTGCGTCGTTTTCTAACACCAAATCGGATGCGATATGACCACGAGAAAAGCTAAAGCTCATTTTTGAAGCGTCTGATCGATGCGCCACAGATAGTCATCTCGAATTAAAAAAAGAGGAGAGAGACAAGGCTACTTTAATTTCAGCTTTGTCATCCTCTCTCCGGGGCGTGGCTCTCGCTTCGGCACGGTAAGCGTCAGGATTCCCATATCCATGGATGCTTCGACCTTCGAAGGGTCGATTTCTTCAGGGAAGAAGATAGTCCGGCAAAATGCGGTGTACGACCGCTCTCTGTACAGGTAGGTCTTGGATTGATCCCCGCTCTCAGCTTTCTTTTCTGCCTTCAGCGTCAAAACGTCCTTGTTTAGCTCAACGTCGACGTCGTCCTTGTCAAAGCCGGGCAGTTCCACGTGGAGCACATACTGATTGCCTTTGTCAGTCACATCTATCAAGGGCGAACGAGTACCCATCCAATCGTCAAACGACTGCCTGAAGTCATCGACATCTGAATCAAGCCCTCGCTTGAGTTCTGACGTCTTTTTGTCGAACCGCACTTTGTCCTTATCCCACCAGTCTGCGATAGCACGCTTCGCGCTCGCGGAGGATTTATCAGTCTTCGTGTCTGCATTTGTCATATTATTCCCCTCCTTTCTCTTATTTTACCTAGAGGTTTTCAGCAGCCTCAACTCCCTCTGCCAGCAATGCGCCGACAGTGATCAGTGCTTCAGGGGTTAAGAATCCATTAGCCAGAACAACGCCGTCTTGCGCGCGCACAATCTCGGCAAACCGCTTGGCCCACACGTGTTCAATGAGGAAGAATCCAGCTGCCGTGCCCTTTGGCATTTCAGCTACTATCTCATCGATTTGCGTCTGATCCAGTCCAAACTCGTGCTCAGCAACTGCCTCTGCGCCAGCTTCTGCGCCGACCAGCTCGCCGAGATCACCAGCCGCGCCGAGGCCGATGAGCGCCCCGACTGCGGCGCCTAATTTTAGCCTCTCTTCTTCTGGAAGGTCAGTAATGCCTACCGCGGCAATATCTCCGCTGTCGTCCTTGAGTACTGCCTGTGCTCCTATTATGCGTATGAGTCCTTTCTTACCAAGCTTGGATACCTCCTCGAGCAGGTCTCCTCTAAGCTTATCGACGTCTGGAAAACCCAGCGCTACCAGTTGTATTGGTCCGTATTCTACCATGTTTTTCTCTTTCTCCTGAGGTGTAGCAGCCAATGCTTTCTATGCAAACTCCAGCACTGGCATCACCTCCATTTACTATCGATATTAAATTAATATCGATACAGTATCGTATTATATTATTATTGATAAAGGTTTCGCTTTTTTCTTAATCTTGATCTCATGCTAGTAATTCGGAAAGTGGCACCTACGTCAAAAGTGAAGCGCAACCGCAGTGCATTTCATAAGAACAGGCATCCACCAATGCTCTCTCCCATGTATCACAACAGAGCATCCAACCTTTTTGATCTACGCGGTTTAAACCACAAACTATATACATTTAAAATAATACGATCCTGTATCGATATTCCTATATGAACGATGATCGTGCGCTTAAAATCAAAAAATCTAAAGGAAACACCAACACGATGACTGTTGAAGAACCCGAACCCCCCCGACCTGTTGGCCGCCCGCGGAGTGCTGAGGTGCACTCTGCGATTCTCAAGGCAACGGTTGAACTATTTGCCGATGAGGGATTCGACGGCATGAGCATCGAAGCGGTAGCTCAGCGGGCAGGTGTCGGTAAGACTGCAATCTACCGGCGGTGGTCGTCAAAGGAGGCTCTCGTTCTTGACGCGATGAAAGTGCTGCGTGTGGAGGTTCCGGTCGTCGACACGGGGAACTTCCGCGAGGATGCAACAGCGTTTTTACGCGACACTGTTCGTGCGTACTCACGCACGGCAAACCTGTTGCACGTGAAGTTATGGCTACGAATTGTCGGTGAGCTCTACGAACATCCTGAAATGTTCGGCACGCTCTACGCCCAGCTCTTTGAGGAACGCAACCAGCAGCTCGAGCTCCTGATTCGGCGGGCGCAAGACCGCGGAGAGGTACGGCAAGACGTTGACGCGACGTTGGTAGAGGATCTCGTCGCCGGGCCGATTATCATTCACGCGCTTCTCTCCATCGTTCGACCCACGAATTGCACGCTCAATGACTTGACCGAGATGATTGTTGACGTCGTATCGTCTGGAATTGAGCCCCATTCTTAGCCTCCTGTGCTGTAGTGCTGCTGGGAGATGACTGAAAAACCGCCTTTGTTTCAAGAGAGCATTTCGTCTTTCCGTCTGTTTCACCCTCCGCGCTTTTTGAACCAAAATTTTACCAGCAAGGTGGACGCTTACCACGCGCTCAGACAATAGTGCAAGCACTACCTCGCTTGTTTTCGTGCAAGAGAAATGATCTCGGGATCGCGGATGTAAGCGGCTCCTTTGATAAGCAACTCGTAAAGCGGTACTTGTTCAAGGAATAGCAAATCAAACCCTCTTGAGAGCTATAGCAAGAACAACAGATAACTCGGCGACCTGCGAGAGTACCGCAGTTAGGTCGTCCCCTCCCCTTCTTTGCTCTCATACGTGATTGTCTGCACGCGCCTCGAAGATCTGCGTGACGACCGTTATTCGAAACCCGCTCCTGTTGCCTTACCGGTTATAAACAGCGAAAAATAGCGTATGCGCTCGCTCAAACGTGCTATGTTTTTTCTGTTGTTACCGCAAATTTATTGTGAGAACGCCCAAAGTAGAGCGTTTATAAATCTCTAAAGTATTCGCATGCGCGTTAGCAGCAGATCGGTATGGACGATCGCCTGAAGGAGCCGACTACGCTGTGAAAATTAGATTGCTACTCGAACAGCACAAGGTGTGCGCCGAGATGGCACGCCAATGTAACAGTCGTCGGGCGGACGCCTAGCTCAACTGAGAACTTCACTGGTTGTTTAAGACCTCATAGAATAATCACTTGTTTAAGCATCTGCACGTGAACTCCAGTGATATAAAAGCAATGTATCATACGTTAACACACGCAGCTTACGGAGTGGCGTATTTAAACAGTTTGCCAAGTAAATTAAGGTGCTAGGTCATCTTAGGTAAGGCATAGCGCCTAAAGTAAGTAATGGTAAACGTGCGATAGGTGCTTTGAACAGGTGCATAGAAGATGGAACTGAAAAGAATCCCCGCAACAATGGCCACCCAGCACCCTGACTCGGCGTCGACGTACGTTCCTGTACAGAAAGAACCGGAGGAGGCGCTGGACGCTTTGAAGCCAGTAGATAGGGGCGGTTTTGGCATCGACGAGTACATGATCGACTTTGAGGGCAAAATGACGCCCTACTTGCAGCCATCAGAAATCGCGCTCCGGCTCGTGTCTGAAGGTCTTGAGCCAGGAAAAGACGTGTTTGTGACACCGCGCATACCGAGTGTCACTCAAGAGACCGTGTTTCGGCAACTTATGGCCCTGATGTCGATAATGGAAGCGATATACCGCGTACATAATCTCATTCAGGAGCCGCATATAGTAGAGGTCATCCACCCGATGAGCGAGAGCTCGGGCGAGCTCCTCGAAACGCGGCGAAGAATTTTGGGCGTGGTGAGCCTGACCAATATGGAGTTCAACATCGCTATCCAGCCCGGTTGGATACACCTTATCCCGCTCGTCGAGGCCGTGCCCCAACTGCTCACCATCTCCAACATGGTGTGTGACTACGTCACCGGGTGCCGCAAGCTCGGCTTACAAGATCAAACGCTTCGTGTCATGTTAGGACGGAGCGATGCGGCGCTTGACTATGGGCATATCGCGTCTGCGCTTGCGGTCAAGCTCGCGATAGCGGACTGCTACGCGTGCGCTGAAGCGTTGGACATGACAATCGCTCCCATTCTAGGCTTCGGAACGCTTCCGTTCAGGGGGCACGCGAGTCCCGCCAACGCAGGCCAATTATTAAAGGAGTTCGCGGGAGCTAGAACCATCACCATTCAATCGAGTCTTCGCTACGATAGCGACAGGCAGGAGACCATTCGCTTTGTCGAAAAGATGAAACAAGGACTTCAATCGGATCCTGTCCCTGTATCAACAGAAAAACGGAGAGAGGCCCTCCTTCTGATCGGAATGTGCACGAAAGAGTACCTGAAAACGTTTTACCAAATCATCACGCCCATCAAGGCTATCTCCGACCTATTCCCCAGCCAGAGAGATCGTTTGAAGCGAAAAGGTCCGGTAGGCTATTCCCGCGACGTGCCAAAGCCTGCCGACCTCGCTGCCTGCATCGATGACAAACCTCTATCTAGGGAACTTCGACGCCTGCAGGTCAAAGAAAGTCTGCCAGATTTGCCCCGGGCGATCACATTTACGGGTGCGCTCTACAGCATCGGCCTCCCGCCCGAGATTATCGGAACAGGAAGAGGGATGCACGAAGCGGACACGCGGGGACTGTTGGATGCTCTTTTGCAGGAACACTGCGAGAGCATACACACTGACCTACGCTTTGCCAATCGATTCGTCAATCTGGACATCGCTAAAAAGTTTATCCCGTATGCAGCCTTTAAACAGGTCTCTCAGGACGTACACTATCTCAACGAGTACCTCACCGTCGATGCGCACAGCCCGGATCTTCTTTACACGACGTTGATGGAAACGATCGCTCCCTCGCTGCAGCAGCTGGTCAGCGGCAAGCATGAACTCCTTGTGGACGAGGTAACGCAGCTCGGACTCATTGAGAGCTGTCTGCTGAAAATGAGCCAAATAAGGGGGGCCCTCGGCTGATTGTTATTGAGCGCAGCCGAAAAAACACAAACGAGCAACATCAAATAATCACTAAAAAAGGTGGTGCTATATGGAACGTCCTGAAAACTCGCCAAACGATCGACGTTTCAAAATGGATGATGGCGCGACGATATTCGCGCGAATCGAGGATAAGAACGACGGCAAGCCGATCGTCCTGGTCCACGGCTGGGGGTTGAATCACAAGATGTGGAAGTTTCAACTCTCGTATCTCAAGGAGCGCGGCTATAAGACCGTCTCTATTGACTTACGCGGCTCCGGACAGTCTATTGACCCTAAAGAAAATTATACCTACGAGCGGTGGACGAATGACCTGGACGCGGTGATGCAGGAGCTCAATCTGAACGACGTAACGCTCGCGGGGCACTCAATGGGCGGAGCGGTTGCCATGTACTATGCGGCAACGCATCCCGATTCGTGCGTACAAAAACTTGTGCTCATCGCAGCAGCGGGGCCGTGCATGGTGAAGGGCCCTGATAACCCTGACGGGCTTCCAGAAGTCTTCTTTGATGACCTCATCGCCTTGCTGAGAAAGCGAAGTTTTCGTGCCTGTCAAGCCGTATTTGACAAATTTTACGGAACTGCGTTCCCAGTAGCACGACGCACCGCTCACCTCGAGTGTATTCCAAGATTTCTTGACATGTTTCTTAGAACCCCTCATAAGGCGTTAATCGGTGGGCTTAAAGAGCTGCGGGACGAAGATGACACGGAGGCGATATCGCAGATCAGTGTAAAGACGACGATCTGCCATGGAAAACATGATCTGGTCGTGCATCCAAGATTGGCACAAAAGCAGCAAGAGCTCATCAAAGGCGCATCGCTCATATGGTTTGAGAACAGCGGTCACTATCTTTTCTTAGAAGAAGACACAAAGCTCAACCGAGAACTCAACAGGCTGCTGGAGATATAGTGGAATAATTCCCTCTTTGAGCGTCTGTACGTGCACATTGGCGCGTATCAAAACAAGGTGTCGCGAGAGAAGCATACGCCGCCTTCTTGTATGAAAAAGGCCATGTTCCGAGTAATTGTCGTCAACCGATGTCACATCAGTTGACGGCTCTGTTGAGTCCCTCCCAGGAGTGTCGAGCTATGTGATAGATCGCGCTCAATCATCTATTGATACAGTAAACAACGTTTATACTTGAGCGTGTGTTGAAACTTTGCCCTCAACAGCCCCAGCATCTTGTAAGCACGGGGGTCCATGTAATGCTCTGTGCTTGACGGGGGGAAGCTCAAGTTTTTTTTGATTTAGTGTCGCTGAAACCATAAACTATTTATAATAAGATACGATACTGTATCGATATTAATTAGAGGCTGCGTTACGCGTTTAATGTCGAAGGTAAATTTGAAAGGAGAACCAACACGATGACTGTTGAAGAACCGGAACCCCTCCGACCTGTTGGCCGCCCGCGAAGTGCTGAGGTGCACTCTGCGATTCTCACCGCAACACTTGAGCTCTTAGCCGATGAGGGATTCGACGGCATGAGCATCGAAGCGGTGGCGAAGCGAGCGAGGGTCGGCAAGACGGCGATCTATCGACGGTGGCCGTCGAAGGAGGCGCTTGTTCTTGACGCGCTAAAAAAACTGGATACGAACGTCTTGGTCGTAGACACTGGAAATTTCCGAGAGGATGCAACGACGTTTTTACGCGAATACGTTCGCGCTCACTCAGGTATGAGCAACCCGCAGCACCTAGAACTAGTGCTCAGGATTGTCGGTGAGCTCTACGAACGCCCTGAATTATTCAGCACGCTCTATGCCCAGCTTTTTGAGCCGCGCAATCGGCAGCTCGAGCACTTGGTTCGGCAAGCACAGGCGCGGGGCGAGTTACGACGAGATCTCGATGCGTCGTTTATAATGGAATTAATCGCCGGCCCGATCATTGTTCACGCGCTTCTCTCCAGAGCGCACCACACAAACGGCACGCTTGATGAGCTGATCACCCTGACTGTTGACGCTGTTTCATCCGGAATCAGGCCTCATTCTCAACCTGATTTGCCGCGGCGCTCCTGAGGAGATGGACTATGAAGGACGACCAGATGTGCACGTTAAACGAGACCCAAACGCCCCTGCTGAACGCGTTAGACATCGCGCGCAGGGTCAGGCACAGAGGAACGTATGTCGTTAAAGGAAAGCGTGACGCTCAACGAATCGCTCATTTGGTTTGACGTTTCCGATCTAATCGACTACGTCAACAGCACGAGAAGCGATGACGGCGGTTACTGCTATTATCGCTTCAACGAATCAGACGCAGCTGACACGTTTTACGCGGCGCATGCTTTAACTGTGCTCCATCATCCCGCTCCCGGTGCTTCAAAGACGGCTTCGTTCCTACAGCAGTTTCAGCCGAGCGACGGCTCGTTCCTAAGCACAGATGGCGCTGATTATGTCCGGCATGGATTATGTCTTGTCAATAGCGCGCGCGATTCGACCCGAGCACCTATCTGCTTGATAGAGAGTCACCCGGGATGCACGCAAGGCGAATTTAAAGCGTCGAAGTGCCTGTCTGCCGATGAGCGAGAGAAGAGGTACCTGAATGGATCGTAGCTCCCTTACAAACATCGTGCGCAGCCCGTGGTTCATCCAGCTTATGGTGTTTCTGGCGGTGCTTGGCCCTGGCATCATCACCGGGATGGCTGACGACGACGCCGGTGGCATCGCGACGTATTCTCTGGCAGGCTCTCAGTTTGGCCTCACTATGTTGTGGACGTTTATTCCCATGACCGTAGCGCTGGCCGTGATACAAGAAATGGCCCAGCGGATGGGGGTTGTTACTGGCAAAGGACTTGCAGAGCTCATACATGAAAAAATGGGCATTAGAATCAGTTTCTTCGTAACGATAGCATTGCTCGCTGCAAACTTCGGGACAACGCTCGCTGAATTTGTCGGGATCTCATCCGCCGCGTCCATTCTCGGCGTGCCACCCTTTGTATCCTTGCCCCTCGCCGTCATCTTTCTTTCGTGGCTCGTCATTAAAGGAACCTACAAGATTGTTGAGCGCGTCTTTTTGTTCACATCCGCACTTTATGTCACGTACATCATCTCGACGTTTCTCGCTCATCCCGACTGGAAGGCTGCCGCTGTCGCGTCTGTTGTCCCACAGATCAGCCTCTCGCAGGCGTACATCCTTATGCTCGTAGGACTGGTCGGCACGACGATCTCTCCCTGGATGCAATACTACGCCCAATCGTCGACCGCTGACAAAAAAATTCCCCTCGCACATCTCAGGGACTCACAAATCGATGCGGTCAACGGATCAGTCTGGTCAAATGTTATTTCGTGGTTTATCGTCGTGGCGTGCGCAGCGACGATCTTCGTGCACGGCATTCCCGTAAACAACGTCGCTGACATCTCGGCAGCGCTCGCTCCACTTGCTGGCAATTATGCATCCGTACTCTTTGCCTTCGGCTTTTTGAACGCGTCACTGATGGCGGCAAGCGTGCTCCCCCTCTCAACGTCGTACGCGGTCTGCGAGGGGTTAGGCCTTGGGCGGGGAGTATCTAAGAAGTTTAGGGAAGCCCCGGTATTTTTTGGGCATTATTTTGGCGTTATTGTCCTTGCTGCAGTTCTTATCTCCTTGCCCGGCGTGCCCTTCCTTTCGGTGCTGTTCCTCTCACAAGTCGTCGATGGGATCCTTCTCCCGTTTGTGCTGATCTTTGTCCTCATCCTCGTCAACGACAGGGACATTATGGGAAAATACGTCAACAGACGCCTCTTTAATTATATCGCATGGGCGACGGTCATGATCATGATAGGGCTCAGCGTCACGCTCGTCGTCACACAGTTTCTGCCGAGCTCCTAGAAGGTATTAGAGATGATACTGGCGTAAAAAACTGTGCGATCGAATGTGGTGGAGGGATAAGAACGGCTGTGATAAATCTGAGTGAAATTATAAAGAAGCCAGTGAGCGATGCTCACGGCAATAAAGTGGGAAGGCTTGTCGACGTTATCGTATCGACGGATACCCCACACCCGATCGTGATGGCGCTGACGGTGCGAATACCACATAAACACACGATTAACGTTCCGTGGACACAGGTGGGAGGTTTAGGAAAGAAGATCACCCTTAAAGTCGGACGCGACGAAGTGCAGCCGTACGACGTACAGGAACGCGACGTGCACTTAGTCAGCGATGTTCTCGATGGACAGGTCATCGACGTAAACGGAAAGATGATGCGACGCGTCAACGACGTGCAGCTCTCTACGGTACACGACGCGTGCCGACTCATTGGAGTTAACGTCGGCGTTCGCGGAGTGCTGCGTCGGTTCGGAATGGAAGCAATTGCAAACAGAACGCGAGTTCGGATCGAGAGGAACTACATAAGCTGGGATGTCGTCGACGTGCCGCACAGCGGGCTGGCAGTCGTGAAGCTAAAGGTGCCTAAGCATCAAATAGATACGTTTCACGCCGCGGACGTTGCCGATATCATTGAGGAGCTGAACGAAACTGATGCGCTCTATCTCATCAACGCGCTCAGCGAGGAGGACGCCGCGGATATACTGAAAGAAACGAGTCCCGAACGTCAGGTCTCGCTCATCGAAGGGATGAAGACCGAACGTGTGGTCGCGATCCTTGGAGAGATGTCGCCGGATGACACCGCGGACGTACTCGGAGACCTTCCGACGGACCGCGCGAAAGCCATCCTTGACCAGATGGCGCCTGATGAATCTGAGAACATTCGATCCCTCCTCAACTATCCAAAGGATTCGGCTGGCGGCATCATGACAAACGAGTTCATCGCAGTCAGCGCAGATCTCACTGTTCAACAGGCGACAGAGGAGATTCGATCCGGCGCGGCAGACGTGGAGACCGTCTATTACCTGTACATGACCACAACTGAGGGGGCGCTTGTAGGCGCGGTCTCGCTCCGTGAGCTTCTGCTCGCACGCCCCGAGGAAAAACTCGTCGCGTTTATGCACACCGACCTCGTTTCCGTCAACGAAAAAGATGGCCAGCGCGACGTCGCAAAGAAGATGGCCAAATACAACCTCCTTGCGCTTCCAGTCGTCGACGACAAGAACGTGCTGAAAGGGATTGTTACCGTCGACGACGCACTTGACGTCGTTTTGCCGGCTGCGTGGAAGAAGCGGGTCTCTCGAAAACGCGTTAAAAATCAAACTGGTAGAATTTCTCGCTCCTCCAATTTTTTCATCTGATACCCTCGTAGCGAGGCGCGATCATTCGCAATTAAAATGAGACACCGTATAACGAGTGTCGTGCTGAGAGAGCGTTGTCCTCTTTTGAGCACGCTCCTCTCACCGAGCGTACTCCGCACGACGGAACTCGGCCCTACCACGTCTTCGATCGGCCACTTAAGGTTTTCAGGCTTCAGCTTCCATTGAAGCTCCCGACAGCACGCTTCGAGCTCGTCATGATGTCTTTTAAGCTCACAGTAATAGGTTTCCAGCCCGTCCACGCGTCGTTTAAAGGAGCCATCTCAGGTTCCGTCATTCCTTCACTCCAAACGTGCATTTATGCGTCAGAGGATAAGCCAATATCAGGAACGATGGGTACCGCTCCCGTATCTGATAATGCCGCGAGCTTTGTTAGTTCATCGCTTTTGATAAGATGCTGTTTAGTTGATGTAGCGAGATCTTTGGTGCCATTTCTCTATACGGGTTCATCGTAACGGGATTCGCTCGTATTCGATATGGAGCGAAACCTTTATAATCTATAATATAATACGATACGGTATCGATATAAAACTAATATCGATCGTATCGTACAGAGGTGTTGGCTGTCGATTGTGCACAACGCGTTTGGCCGCTCCACCTCGAACGGAAAAAGAGAGAGATCCAAGCCAATAAGAACGGAGACGAAAGATATGGTAGAAAGAAAAGAGAGTATTGAAGCTCCTACGAGCAAAAAGCGCAGTCTCGAAACGCGGTGGGAAAAAAAGCGGTCTGAACTCAAGCAGTCGTTTGATGATTGGATGAGCGCCGCCGAGCCCTATGTCGATGTAGCTGACGAAGGCAACGAGTATGTCATCCACGTCGAACTGCCCGGCTTTGACAAGGACAACGTCGACGTTGAATTAAACCAGGACGTTTTGAGACTGAAGGCAGAAAGGAACGCTGACAGTAAGGAGCAATCCAAGCGATACCTGTACCAAGAGCGGGCGTACGCTTCGTTCCGCCGGAACATCTACTTCCCTGAAGCAGTCGACCCTTCAAAGGTCGAAGGAAGGATGGACAAGGGAATCCTGACGCTGACCGTGCCAAAGCGAGAGCCAAGCCCTCAAGAGAGGATGACGAAGCTGCAGCTCAAGTAGCTTCGACCTCTCTCTTTATTTTTAAGTGCACCAATTGAAACGGAGGCACGTATGAGTGCTCTGAGTTGCTGTCGCGCGTCGTCGCAATCAATAAGGCAGGGAACGAGACGGGGCGAGTAGATGACCCCCTCGTACTGTCCGTTAGGAAAGAATTAATAGAGCATCTTGTGTTTAATGTGAGGTTATCCACGGCCGACAACAGGATCGTATATAACCCCTTCTCATTCGTCAATACGGTCATCTTTGGGGTCCTATTGGCCATCGTCGCCGCGATCGTCTTTATCGGGGCTTTTAATTCGGCCTTTGAGATCCTCGGATTTTCTGCAGGAGCAGTCATCCTTATATTCATCGCAACACTCGTCGGCAGCTTTATTAACATTCCGTTGTTTACGGTGGCGTCAGACGAGTCCGTCGAATCCGACAAGTATGTCACTGTCTTTGGTATGACGTACCGCATACCCGGGGCGAGTGAGGGATCACAGGAAACAACGATCGCCGTGAACGTCGGCGGGGCGCTCATCCCGATAACGGTCTCGCTGTACCTATTGTGGCAGTTTCCCGGCACAATCGGGTTTGCCGTGCTCGGCGTAGCGCTTGTCGCGGTCGTCGCGCATCTCATCGCACGACCCGTCAAAGGAGTGGGAATCGTCTCTCCGGGATGGATAGCGCCCGTCGCCGCCGCCGTTTTTGCGCTCGCAGTATGCGCCTCGGTCTCATCTGTCAACCTGTTCACTTTAGCATATGTTAGCGGTGTCCTCGGCACCCTTATCGGCGCGGATGTCACGAATCTCAACGCAATAAAAGACCTTAGGGCTCCCGTTGCTTCAATTGGCGGCGCGGGAACCTTCGATGGTGTGTTCCTCTCGGGAATTATAGCGGTCTTGATCGCCGTGTTGTTTGCATGAGGGAACGAATCGTCGGTTGTAGGGATGGAAAAAGGGGAGAGATAAACTCATAGTGTTGGGAATCGCCGCAGCGGTGGCTGTGGCGTTGGTCAACACCACCTAGCCTTTTGCGACCGTTATCGTTTTGACGCTCGTTCTCGGCTTTATCTTGCAGTATCCGATCGCGTGGCTCGAGCGACGGATGCTCCGACGGCAGACGTCGATACTGATGTGCTCGGGCTGAGCTTTGGAGCGCTCGCCTCCCCTCCTCGACGTCATCTACATCTTTCAAAGCGAGGTAGCGCGGCTTGCGGGCTCATCAATGAACGTCAATACCCTCGTTAGTCAGGGCTTGGGAGGTCAGATACCGAGCATCAGCGCGCGGGTAAATGACCTCGGCGGTGATCCCTGCACTCACGGACATCCAGACAGAGCTCGAGGAGGATGACATCCACGCCGAGGTCACCCACACGCCAAGCACAAGGGCGCACTCACTCGGCTCGAGTGCAGTGCACTTCGGTGGTGTCGCCCTACGCAAGGGAGGACCATAGTTTTACTGCGACGTCTCTGTTCGGGCCACTCATGAGGGGATGGAATGTCCTCTCAATGCTCGCGTTGTGTATCGCGGTCAGAGACAAGGAAGAAAGGCCTTGCGGCCCGGCTTGTATGACACAAAAGCGCGTGATTTAACAGGCGAGGACATAAAAGCGGACTTCGCAGCCAAGTACGAAGAGGCGTCGAGTATCGTAATCGCAGAGGCGTGACTGCACGAAGCCGGGTGGTACCTCCTTTCGTCACGCTCGGGCACGGATCGTCCCGCTTGAGACAGATCCAACCTCACTAGCTGCAACAGGGCAGCTTGACGAGAAGCTCCGCTAAATTCGCGAGGGTATAACAGAGTGCCGTCCTGTACATGCGGTATCGCTCCGATGAGCCCCCCGCAGCGATCCGGCGGCGCTGCGGTTCGCCGTTAGCATACTATACGGCTGGTACTCCGAGCCCCTCGTTTTGGACGTCACGATACGATACGGAGCAAGCGCAAGACCGTATATCGCAGGCCCGATCATGAAGCCAAGCGGCAATCGTGTGGGCGGAGGCGGATAAAAAAGGAGTATACTTTCACGACGGCACGGCACGCTTAGCTAACCTGTGACATGGCACGATCACCAAATCACCGATTATGGTAGCATATTATTACTATAAATCTCCCGACTTACGCTCTAGCAAAAGGTTCCCTTTCGGTCGTTACCGACTGAGGAAAGAAGTGGACAAAAGAAGAAAAAAGAAGGGAAAGGTGCGACGTTTACGTTAACATTCTGCTTCGCGAGGGTGGCAATCAAGTGGCAGAATAGAAACAGATCAAAAAGACGTCGGGAGCTACTCTCACTAGAGCAACGTCACCTGAGCTTCACGCTTCTGTTGTGTCTCAGCTGCAGAGTGTTCCAGGGTGCTATACGCCCCCATGATGTCGTCAAAGAGCGCCCCAACCAGATCGAGGCTGAAGTTCTCCCGAATGACTATTCGCATGACGGCGACGTCCTGCGCGTTCTCGGGGAGACGGTACGCGGGCACGATCCACCCTTTTTTCCGCAACTGGTCAGATAGCTGAAAGACCGTGAAACCGGCGTCCTTTAAGCGCGGTACAACGATTGGGAACATCTGCTCCTTGTTGACGATCTCAAACTTATCAGTCTCCTGGAGTTTTTCGGCCAGGCGACGGCTGTTGCTTATGGCGTTCCGCATTATCGCCGTGTAGCCACGTTTCCCAAGACGGAGGATGTTGTAGTATTGGGCGATGATCGTGCTGCTTCCCTTCGAGAAGTTGAGGGAGTAGTTGGACATCTCCCCACCAAGATAGCCCACCCGGAATACCAAATCATCGGGAAGGTCAGTCTTGTCCCGCATCACCAGCCAGCCGATACCTGGGTATACCAGGCCGTACTTGTGGCCTGACGCGTTGATCGACCGTACCTGCTCGAGTCGGAAGTCCCACTCGAGGTCGGGGTATACGAACGGCGCTACAAATCCGCCAACGGCGCCGTCGACGTGGAGGGGGATGTCCCAGCCTTTGTCCTGTCTGATCTCGATGAGCCGATCGTTGATCTCCTTGACCGGATCCATCTGTCCGGTAAAGGTGGTGCCCACCACCGCGCCGACGCAGATGGTGTTCTCATCAACCTCGTCGGCGACTTCGTCCGCATCGATCGTGTAGACCTCCTCCTGGAGGGGGATAAGCTTCAGCTCGACGTCGAAGTAGCGCGCGAACTTCTCCCACACCGTATGCACATCAGCCCCCATGACGATGTTGGGGTTGTCAAACGGCTTTCCCTCGGCCTTCCGACGATTCCGCCAGCTCCACTTGTGTGCGAGGAGACCGAGCATAATCGCCTCTGACGAGCCGATTGTGGCCGTCCCGACGGACTCGCAGTCCTCCGGGGCATGGAAGAGGCGGGCGAGCATGTTCACGACCCACTCCTCCATAGCGGTCGTCTGCGGGTACTCGTCGTTTTCGATGTCGTTCTTGCCAAGACTCTCCGCGATCAGCAGATCGGCCTCCGGCTCCATCCACGTGGTGACGAAGCTCGCGAGATTGAGGGTGGGATCCCCGTCGAGTCTCAGCTCGTCGTGGATCAACTGGTATGCCGCGCGTGCGGGCATGCCGTCCTCCCGCATAATGTACTTGGGCACGGGCTCACAGAAGTAGCGGCACCCGAATGCCGGGGTGTAATGGGTCTCCGATCTTTCCTTTTTGCTTAGATCCACCTTCTTGGCTAACATGACAACTCCTTTTTTGCAGACAATGCCGCGTCAAAGACACGAGACGGACGTTTAGTCCCGGCCTCTAAAACGGCCCTACTCTTTCTCGAGCTCGCCTGGTTCTTCCTCTTTGGGCACCTTTTCAGCGTGTTTCCGGACTCTCGGCATCTCCTCAACTGGAGCCCTAAATGATAGCGATTTGCCCCTTGACGCGGACTTATTATTCCACTCGTACTTTTTGCCCCCAGCTCCTTCAAGCGCCCCCGCCACGTTGATGATCACATGAATGACGGGGCTCCTATAGAGTGTTGTCTCATACTCTCTGCAGTCTTCTGGGAAGCGTTCAAGCCCTGTGCGAAGAGACGAGCGAGTCCAAGTCTCAGTCTCGTACATGTGTGGAATTGCTCTGGAGGCCTGTTCGGTGTAGGGGCGAGACGAAAAAGAAACGTTGGCAGGCAACATCCACGCCCTTCTTAAACAACACGACGCGCCCTTCTTAAACAACACGACGAAATATGGATTACCCGCAGATGTGCCCCCCAAACAATTATGGGAGTTAATCGCTGAGGCAGACGACACCGTGCAACAACGGATGCAGAATGTATCCGGTGCGACAGGGCGTGACATCGAAACGAACACATTTGAAGATGAAAATGCGGTGCGTCAGTTTTTCACCGGTGCTGGATTCACGATCGAAGAATATCCGTATCAAAAGTTCTCGAAGATCTGTCTTCGATGAACCTCTCGAAGTTTACGCGAGAGGAGATTCTTGAGATTCTGCAGATGCTTAAGACGTTGATTTTAACCGTCCGCTCGAGTTAAAAGCCGCTTTGCACGTATTTGTGCACCTGTTCCCTAGCCACTGACTCATCCTTTCTTTTTTGGATTCCTTCGATTTATGAGGCCCGTTCAGAAGCTGGCGGTAAAAACTCGCATTTTCGCTTTAAAAAGCCTTTGGATGCACGCTGCGGTCATAACTGCAAGAATGGCGCAACCAAAGGGATCGCACAAGGAATCTTCATTTCGAAGGTCATTCTTGGTTATACGCGTCGTCGTAGATTTCGAGCACCGAAATCGCAAGCTTTTCTGCGTTGTGTGCACACTTCACTGCTGCAACACGTCAATGATCTGGCGAACGGCGTGCTCTAACGCGTCTCGCAGCCGTATAAAGTGTGAATATGACAGGCACAAGTACGAATACTAAAAAACTTCCTGCTGGACTTATGAAAGAAACCATCATTGCTACTATGGCCAAAACTGGCAATGCAAGGTTCGATCGCCTGATGTAAACGGCGTAGGGCATCACCTTTTCAGCGACGAATCCTTTCCTTGATGCGTAAGACCAGTTAGCATACCATAAGAGACCTATAACAAGCATATTGACATCAAATATGAGTTGCGCAAGCTGAAATTCGCCATATTTACCGATAATTGACGTAGAAAATGGCACAATGGCTATTGACATGAGCCAAAGGATATTTATCCAGAGAAGCGTCGTGTTGCTGTGTTTTATTATGTAGAATATATGGTGATCCATCCAAAAAACAGCCAGAAGGATAAAGCTGACTACATAAATGAATATCTGCGGCAGAATACTTGTAACGTACGCGCTGAACGCAGCGGGAGTTACAGGGGCTTGCGTGGGTACTGCGATACTCAAAACCAGCAAAGTCATAGCTATAGCAAATATCCCATCTGTCAACGTTTCAATTCTGCCCGTAGGAATTTTCGGCGCGGGTATTTCGTGCTGGTGCATCGGCATCTTCATGTAAATTCTCTTGCTTAATCTTGCGTATTTGGTCCCACGGGCGGGGGAAACCAATAATATAAAAAATATTCACTACGAAAATATCACTTCATCGTCCAATCTCACGTTTTGCTATCTGATCATTCGCTTGCCAAGAGAGCTTAAAGAACTGGCAGGTCGAATTGCAAGTGTCTATCAAACAGAGATTGATGGAGTTCACGGGTTTTTTATTGCGCCGCATTTAGACAAATAAGACAAATACGTCAAGAATAAAAGACGCATAGATACCCCTATTTTAGCCTCCGCTTGCCAAAAATCCAGTCTGGAAGTGTTACAACGACAATTGAGCGCTGCCAAGCCTTGCTCTGCCATCATCGGGCACGAGCCACTGCGCGATACCCCGACAGGATCCCTATCAAGAGGCCCAAAACGAGTCCCAGGGCGACACCTTTAGTTGACGCGAAATAGGGGAAGAAGTACGTACCAAATATCGCAGTGCCCACCGCCGTACCGATAGCGCTAAAGATCATGCCCATCTTTTTGGTGCTCCCGGCAAGTGCCCCGGCGACAAGCCCTGCGATGAGTCCAACTACCGCGCCGAGACGTGCACCATCGATTATCCCTAATGTGCCGCCAAAGGTGACGCCGCAACGGGTAAACGCGATCCACGCGGCGGCCGCCCCCAGGACGCTGTAAAATACCGTGTGAAACGCGGCTGACCAGTGGTGGGGATATAGCACCAGCCCAATGAGTGCGCCCAGGACACCGCCGGTGATGCCGCCGACGTACAGTCCGGCAAGGGCGTCGAATGTCCAAAAACCGACGATGCTCGCAATCCAGCTCAGAATCACGCTCACGAGGAGGTAGAGTACGAGCTCGAAGACGCCGCCGAGAATGGCGCCCAGCAAGAGACCTGCCACTAGTCCGAGTAAGATGGCAACAAGGGTTCCACCGAGGGTTCTGGGTGGCATACGACTTTCCCCTCTGGCTTAGCGCTCGTAAGGGTTTTTAAGCATTCCGCTTTAGCGATCTGATTGTGTATTATGAGATAGCGAGTGAGTTGGCTGATAGCCGGGGCTGAGCGAGGTTGCGCCAGCGATAATGGAGATGATTCAGACGCCCAAGCCAGTGCCATAGACTTTGGGGTCACATCTGAAGAAAATATTTTCCCGATGTTTCTGCAGGGACAGCGCTGAACGAGAGCATAGCTTAAATGAGCAAGGGAGTGCAGGTGGCGATGAAGCACGCGGAGTACTGGTTGAGGCTAAAAGCTAAAAACACGTTTTTGGGGAAATTGAACGTCTCAAAAATGTGTTTGTCAGTAACTGAGTCGCTGAAAAACGTCTATGTTTTCAAGTAGGCCCGCGCCAGAACAACGCACCCTGTCCCTCCTGCGTCACCTTCTTCGCGTGCGTGTCCCTTATCACCTCCCCGCGCGCTACGTACTGTGATGATACCATGGCCGACGAAAGGAAAAAAGAGA
>Ga0187784_10001156_pt1 | contig 20732 bp, 18 predicted proteins | sample 1015_SJ02_MP15_2_FD_132964 | JGI IMG/M metagenome (GOLD analysis project Ga0187784, IMG submission 132964) | Tropical peat soil microbial communities from peatlands in Department of Meta, Colombia - 1015_SJ02_MP15_20_MG | ecosystem: Environmental > Terrestrial > Soil > Wetlands > Peat | place...
GCGCGGGCGCGGTCGCGACTTTGGGTTTGGGCTTAGGCTTGGGCTTTGCTTTCGCTTCGGCCTTGGCTTGCGCCTCCGCCGCCTTGGCCGCGGCCTCGGCATTCTCGGGGGCCGGCTCTGGCGGCGCCTGATAGCCCTTCACCAACTCGGGCGGCACGCCGGTCTCCGCGCCCGGTACGCCATTCGGGAACAACGGCTCACGCTCGCCCTGCAGCTTCTTCTTGGTGCTCAAAGCTTCCGAATTGATGACTTCGGTCGGGTCGAATTGGCCGCCGGGAGTACAGCCGGCATACAGCAGCACGACAGCCAGCGCCGAGCCAAGACGAAGAAGCGAGAAAGCGCGCCGCCTCGGCATCCGCTCAGCCCTTGCCGCCCGCCGCGATCAGCTCGCTCAAGACCTCGATGCGGCTTCGTGTGCCCGCCGGGGTCTGCCGGTCGCTCATGATCGTGTCGGCCCATTGCCGGGCCGCGCCGGTGTCGCCCGCCTTCCACGCGGAGAGCGCCAAGAGTTCGCGCGCGCTGTGGCGGAAGGCGCGCTCCGGCGCGGTCAAAGGCTCAAGCCGCGCGCGCAGGTCGCTATAGGGCGCCGTGTCGACAAGCAAGAAGCCCGCCCGCACGGCCGCGAGGTCCTGGATGACTTGTCCGGCGCTCTTGTCGGCGGCGATCGCGTCATAGGCGGCGATGGCGGCCTTGCTGTCGGTGCGCGCGAACTCGGCGGCTTCGCGCAAGCGCGCCAGCAGGCGGTAACCGCCGCTCGCATCGGTCGCGAGCTTGGCGAAAGCCGCCTCCGCTTCCTGGTGTTTACCCGCTTCGGCGAGCGTCACCGCCTGCTCGAAGGCGGCGCCCGCTTCGACGGCTTTTTTGGTCTCCCACCAGTCGTAACCGCGCCACGCGGCAACGCCCGCCACGATCAGGACGCAGGCGGCGATGGCGTAGTGCCCGTAACGCTGCCACAGCTTCTTGAGCTGTTCGCGTCGGACTTCCTCGTCAACTTCCTGGAAGATATCGGCCACGGAACCTGCCCCAGCGCCAGCCCATGTTCCGGAACGGCCTTCGCCCTTCTCGGGCGACCGCGCCAATTCCGAACGGACGACGGACAAAATCAAACGATTCCGGCCGCTTAGGCGCGGAAAACCCTACCGGAACTAGCTTAATCATATGGCGTGAGCAAGGCAAAGTGGAGCCTGTCCCCTGCGGCGATAGGACGTGGTTTATGCCACGAGCCGGGAACTCCGCGCGGCGGCGTTACTCCTTCTTCTTGCGCATCGGATAAACATGTTCCGGTCCGGGGAAGCTGCGCGCGCGCACGCCCTCGGCGTAGCCTTTCACTGCTTGCTCGATCGAGGGCCCGAGATCGCCGAAGCGCTTGACGAATTTCGGCACCCGCGGCGACAGACCGAGCATATCCTCGAGCACCAGGATCTGACCGTCGCAGGCAACGCTCGCGCCGATGCCGATCGTGGGGATAGCGATCGCGCCGGTGATGCTGCGGCCGAGCGGCTCGGCGATCGCTTCGAGCACGACCGCGAAGGCGCCGGCGTCGGCGACGGCGTGCGCATCGGCCTCGATCGGCGCCCAGTCGCTCTCGTCGCGGCCCTGAGCACGGAACGATCCGATGGTGTTGATCGCCTGCGGAGTCAGCCCGACGTGACCCATCACCGGCACGCCGCGCTCGACCAGGAACGCGATCGTTTCCGCCATGCGCTTGCCGCCTCCGAGCTTGATCGCGCCGCAGCCGGTCTCCTTCAGCACTCGCGCTGCGGCGGCGAATGCCTGCTCTTTCGAAGCCTCGTAGGAGCCGAACGGCAAGTCGACCACCACTAGCGCGCGCTTGGAGCCGCGCATCACCGCGAGCCCTTGCAGGATCATCATCTCGAGCGTGACCGGTACCGTCGTCTCCAGCCCGTGCATCACCATGCCGAGCGAATCGCCGACCAGGATGAGATCGCAATAGCCGTCGAGGATGCGCGCGGTGTGCGCGTGATAGGAGGTCAGGCACACGATCGGCTCGCCGCCCTTGCGGGCGCGGATGTCGGGTGCGGTCAGCCGCCGGATTTCGGTCTGCGCCGACACCGCTAATGTCCGAGCGCCGGGGTCCCGAACGCCGGCACGCCGATGACGATCGGGTGAAAGACCAGGCCGAGCGCGAGGTAGAGGATGGTGCCGACGACGATCGCGATGATGTCGTTGCGGGTGCCGCCGACGGGAATCGGCGGGGCACCCGGATCAGCGCGGCGCTTGAGCGTGATGCGGTCATAGACCGCCCAAGCTAGCACGCCGCCGAACAGGATGATGCTGCCGAGATCGCCGTTCGCGCACAGATGCGCGACCGCCCAGGTCTTGACCCCGACCAGAAACGGATGCTTGAGCGCACGCTTGATATTGCCGGGGATATAGGCGGCAACCAAGAGGATGCTGGCCGGCCACATCAGCGCTTCGACGATGTGGCGCGTCCACGCCGGCGGATACCAGACCAGTATCGGACCGGCGGCGCGGTAGTCGGCGAAGCCGTAGCCGATCAGCACGACGCCGACGATCGAAACCAGCACGAACAGGCCGCGATAGGGTCCGGCGCCGATCTTTGAGATCAACGCCTCGCGCTCCTTGCGCATGCTCACGAACACATGCGCGCCAAGAAACAGCACGAGCCCGAGGATTTCGACGGCAAGGCCCAAACTGAAAGCCCTATGGCTGGCCGCGACAGACCAAAGTCGCCGCTGAAGCGCGTGGGCGGACCAAGTTGCGGATCGTCGCCCGCTCGACGGCGGCGATCATGCCGAGCGGGCCGCCATTGTCAATGACGCAGCGCTTTAGAACATCGTGCCGCAGCAGGGCGAGCGCGGCGCGGTTCGCTGTCGATGGAAATGCATCACGGCCCGCCGAAGCGCAGGTTGAGGCCGGCCTTGACTTCCTGAACGTTGAGATTGGCGTTCGACGTGTACAGCGGCGTGGTCGGCGTGGTAAAATTTAAAGCCTGCGAGGCGAAGCCGAGGTAATCGTATTCGATCTTGGCCGACAGATTCTTGGTGATGCCGTATTCGATGCCGGCGCCGGCGGTCCAGCCGGTCCGCGTCAGCGTGGTGCTTGCGCTGTTGCCGAAAATATCCGTGAAGCCGCTCTTGTCTTGGGCGAAGGCGACGCCGCCCTTGCCATAGACCAGCACGCGATCGAAGGCGACGCCGGCGCGGCCGGTAACCGTCGAGGTCCAGTCGACGTTGGTATTGATCGCGTTGCCGACCGAATCGACGCCGCTCCCTTTGAGGCCGGTCCAGCTTAAATCGCCTTCGACGCCGAGCACCACCATGTTGAACTGGACATTGCCGCCGACCTGGGCGCCGCCAAGGAAACCGGCACCGCTGTTGAAGGTGTTATTCGCTCCGGTGAAGGGATCGCTCCAAGAAGAGTTGCCGAAGCCCGCGCCGATCTGGCCGCCTACATAGAAGCCGGTCCAGTTGTAGATCGCGGCCGGCGCGTAGGCGACCGGAGCCGTCGGCGCCGGTGCCGGCCGCACCGGCAGATCAGCGGCCGCGGCGGACGAAATGGAAACGGCGGTACTCGCGGCCAGCGCGACGCCGGCAACGCACCCACGCAAAGTCATGCGAACCTCCACCCGCGCCCCCAAGCGTTCGGCCCCGACGATCAAGAAGACGATCAGACCCGAGGCCGATCGTCGCGCCGGCAGAGACCGCAGCTCTTCGGACAAAGCTTGGCCGCCAAGTGGCAAGAAAATGATTCCGGAAATGTTTGTTAACGAATCCGCAAACGTGGATTTCTCGGGGCGGAATTTGGTTTGCGGAACCGCCGACGGTGAAGACAGCCGCCGATGACAGAGACTACGTTGACCAGTGGTATTGGTTAATGCCGGGCGGCCAAGGCGTCGCGGTAAAGTTCCGGCGTAAAGCCGACGATAAGCTTGCCGCCGCCAAGATCGAGAACCGGCCGCTTGATCATCGAGGGCTGCGCCAGCATCAGCGCCATCGCCTTTTTCGCGTCAATGCCGGTCTTGTCCTTGTCGGCGAGCTGGCGAAAGGTCGTGCCGTTGCGATTAAGGAGCGTCTCCCAGCCGACCTTCTTGCACCACCCTTCGAGGCGCTCGCGCTCGATGCCGGACGCTTTGTAGTCATGGAATGAATAGTCGACGCGGCGCTGCTCGAGCCATTGCGCGCGCCCTCTTCATCGTGTCGCAGTTCTTGATGCCGTAGATCGTGATCGACATTTTCGATCGCGCCTTTCTCGCATCGGTTTCAGTTTGGAGAGCAGCCTCAGCCACGGGTCCAGATGGAAAGCGCTCATCAATATATACTTGGGGACCATTCCGGCCAGCGGCGAGGCATCTGGCGCGCCCAAGCGAGGGGTCGCGGCCGTCGACCGCAACCGCTGAGGTAGGTGTCAATCAAGCGGACGGTGCACGCGCCAGCCGGTCCGCCGACCATGAGTTCTTTTTGGGGTCGGGCCGGGCTCCCGTCCAAACTATCTGAGCTCGGAGGGTTTCAACTCGGGATATTTCGCAACAATTGGATTTATGATCTCGAATAGCATGGCTCCGATCGATCTTCCGATCATGCGCCGGTATTCGTTAAACTCATCTTCTGTACACAACGACTGAATTTCCGCCAGAACAGCATCCTGTTCTGCGGCGTTTCTGGTAACCAGTTCCACTACGATCTTGGCTGCATCTCGTGACATCAGTTGCCCTGCGTTCCGGCCCCGCGTCGCTTTTACGGAAATCTCAATTGCCTTCGCATTGGCAACATGCCCAAACAAGCATGCCCCTCGAAGGCATGCGTTTCGTCCGCACAAGCGGCGCAGCTCGCATTCGCGATAGTTAGCATCCCTCCGAGATTTTCCGGGATGATATGCTCAAGCGTTAGAGGTCCTAGACCGTTACAATAGATGCAGCCCTGTGCGCCGATTCTATCTTTTTCGCGGTGGTAATCGTGCTGACGTTTCATTCTCGTCAGCGTTTCTGGTGTAGAAGCGGTCATGTCGTTCAGCGGACGCTGGCCCGCTGCTGGCGGCTAATTTAAGATGACGTATGAGGATCCACGGCCGTCGCCACCGTGACAGGTAGACGTTCGACGCCGCAATCCGACAAAGCCGGCACTCCCCCTACTCCCACTCGATCGTGCCCGGAGGCTTCGAGGTCACGTCGTAGACCACGCGGTTGACGCCCTTGACCTCATTGATGATGCGGGTGGCGACTGTGGCGATAAAATCCATGTCGAAACGATAGAAGTCCGCGGTCATGCCGTCGGTCGAGGTTACCGCCCGCAGGCCGACCACGTAGTCATAGGTGCGGAAATCGCCCATCACGCCAACGGTGCGCACCGGCAGCAGCACGGCGAACGCCTGCCAGATGTCGTCGTAAAGCCCGGCGCGGCGGATCTCCTCGACGAAAATCTCGTCGGCGAGGCGCAGGATGTCGAGCCGTTCGCGGGTGACCTCGCCGGGGCAGCGGATGGCGAGGCCCGGCCCGGGAAACGGATGGCGGCCGACAAAGAGGTCCGGCAGATCGAGCTCGCGGCCGAGCGCGCGGACTTCATCCTTGAACAATTCGCGCAGCGGCTCGACGAGCTTCATGTTCATGCGCTGCGGCAGGCCGCCGACATTGTGGTGCGACTTGATCGTCACCGACGGTCCGCCGGTGAACGACAAGCTCTCGATCACGTCGGGATAGAGCGTCCCCTGGGCGAGGAATTCGGCGCCGCCGAGCTTCTTCGCCTGCGCCTCGAACACGTCGATGAACAATTTGCCGATGGTCTTGCGCTTGACCTCCGGATCGTCGACGTCGGCGAGCGCTTTGAGGAAATCCTCGGCGGCGTCGACGTGGACGAGCGGAATGTTGTAGTGGCCGCGGAACATCGCCGCCACCCGTTCCGCCTCGCCGAGCCGCAGGAGCCCGTGGTCGACGAACACGCAAGTGAGCTGATCGCCGATCGCTTCGTGAATGAGCACCGCGGCGACCGCGGAATCGACGCCGCCGGACAGTCCGCAGATCACCTTGCCCTTGCCGACCTGGCGGCGGATCTTCTCGATCGCCTCGTCCTTGAAGGCGCGCATCGTCCAGTCGCCGGCACAGCCGGCGATGTTGCGCACGAAATTGCGCAGGATGGCGGCGCCGTGCGGCGTGTGCACGACCTCGAGGTGGAACTGCGTCGCGTAGAATCTGCGCGTGTCGTCAGCGATCATGGCGATCGGCGCGTTCGCCGAGGTGCCGACGGCGATAAAGCCCTCGGGTGGCTTGGTGACCCGGTCGCCGTGGCTCATCCACACCGGATAACGCTCGCCGACCTGCCATACGCCGTCATAAAGCGCTGACGGCTTGGTGACCTCGACTTCGGCCCGGCCGAACTCGCGGTGATGCCCGCCCTCGACCTTGCCGCCGAGCTGCTGCGCCATGGCCTGCTCGCCATAGCAGATGCCGAGCACGGGTATGCCGGCCTCATAGATCGCCATCGGCGCGAGCGGCGCGTCCTTGTCGAGCACGGACGCGGGTCCGCCGGAGAGGATGACGCCCTTCGGCTTCATCTCGCGCAGCGCCGCCTCGGCCTTCTGGAACGGCGCGATCTCGCAATAGACCCGCTCTTCGCGCACGCGCCGGGCGATGAGCTGCGTCACCTGCGAGCCGAAATCGACGATGAGAATCTTGTCGTGAGATGCCATGGCGGGTTCTATGGCATTCGTCTCGCGCTGTCGAGTTTTGGCGGCAGCAGTCACGCTGAGCGCCGCAGAAGGCTGACGAAAAACCCGTCGGTTTCGGTGCGGCGCGGCGTCATCAGCAAACCTTCCTCCGAGATAAGCGCGGCGCGCAGGAAAGGAAGGGCGCGTTCGCCGAGCGGCTGCGCCACTTCCGCCGGTTTTTCCACGGAAAAATCCGGATTGCGGGTAAGGAAGGCCCGCACTTGGTCGCCATTCTCCTCGCTCAGCACCGAGCAGGTGACGTAGGCAATGCGGCCGCCCGGCTTGACCAGCACGGCGGCGCGGTCGAGGAGCGCCTGCTGCTGCTTGAGGCGCTCCGCAAGTGCACCCGGGCGCACCCGCCATTTGGCATCAGGATTGCGCCGCCAGGTCCCGGTGCCGGTGCACGGCGCGTCGATCAGCACGCAACCGGCACGGCCGGCGAGATCGGCGAGGACATCCGCGGCTCCCCGCGGCGTGCGCACCTGGATATTGCGGGCGCCGGCGCGCGCGATGCGGTCGTGGATCGGCGCCAATTGGCGCTTGTCGATGTCGGTTGCGTAGATCTGCCCGCGATTGCGCATGGCAGCCGCCAAAGCGAGAGTCTTGCCGCCGGCGCCGGCCGCGAGATCGACGACGTGCTCGCCGGGTTTTGCTCCCGCAAACAGCGCGGCAAGCTGAGAGCCCTCGTCCTGAATCTCGAAGGCGCCCTTGCGATAGAGCGGCTCGGCATGGAGCGCCGGGCCTTTCGCATCGGCCGCGAGTCGAATGCGCAGGCCAGCCGGCGACCAGCGCGTCGGCTCAACGCCAAGATCGGCGAGCTTGGCCAGCACCTCCTCGCGCTCCGCCTTCAGCGTGTTGACGCGCAGATCAAGCGGCGCGCGGCTCGCGAGCGCGGCGCCCTCGGCGGCGCGCTCTTCGCCAAAGGTCCGCGCCAGATGCGGATCGAGCCACTCCGGATAGTCGCCGCGAACCGGCGCCGGAGCGTCATCGAGCGCGTCGTGGGCGAGCGCTGCGCGCTCGGCCTCGCTTAACGGCGCCGGCGCAAAACGCGCGCCGCTGCAGAGCGCCGCGATGCTCCCGACATCGAGGCCGCGCTCGCGATGCAGCATGCCGATGAGAATGGCACGCGGGGTGCCTTCGCCCACGAGCCACGCCGACGATGCCTTGCGGCGCAGCGCGTCATAAACAAGGCCGGCAATGGCGGCGCGATCGGAGGAGCCGGCAAAGCGGTGGGCGAGGCCCCAATCCTTGAGTGCGTCGGCGGCCGGCCGGCGCCGCGCTTCAATATCCGCCAGCACCTCGATCGCGGCGGAGAGGCGGGCCGGAGGCGTCATGGCGGGACATCGGCCGGCGCGCAGCCCTTAGGTGCCCTTGCGCTCGATCGCTGCGGCACGGCGCGCTCCCGGCGTTTCGTGCCGGCGAATATATTGATGAATGTCGCGGGCGGCGACGCGCAATTGCTCGCCGCGAAACCCCTTGGGCACCTCGCCTTTCTCGATGCAAGCGAGCATCCGTTGCAAGAGGTCGTCGTCGTGCTCGTCGCGGTAGGGCTTGGTGTCGAGATCGTCCGGCACCTTCGTGAGGCGCTCGTCGCCGATGTGCTTGACGTGTTTCTGCATCAAACGATCATAGTCGCGCCAATTGACACCGGCGGCCCGCACCGCCGCCTGTTCGGCGCGCATCGCGATCTGATGGGCGTGCAGATAATGCAGCCCGAGTTGATCGATCAGCGTCTTCTCGACTTCCTCGTGCAGGATGAGGAAGCGGTCGATCTCGATCGTCCGGCCGCGAAACTTGAACGATTTCGGCATGTGCCGATCAATGTAAATCGTCTCGCCGTCCTTGCTGTAGCCGGCCAGGTAGGGGATGTCATGCTGGCGATCGAATTTCTTCACACGCCGGACGATGGCATCAAGCGCACGCTCCATCATCAGGTTGGAGACATACCACTCCGGCAATTTGAGTTTCTTGTGCGGCGCCGTGGGATGACAAAAATCGACGGGCATGGTGCTCACCCTTTCACGTGCCGGTCATCACCTGGACGATATAGATCGCCCACATGACCATGAGCACCAACGCGCCGACGATGTAGAATGCGCCGCGCAGCCGCACGATATTGCTGGTCACGTGCACGTAGGCCTGCAGCACGCGAAACACCACGAACACCCAGGCCAGCAACACGAACAGAACCCCGGCGTGCCGCGTCATCCATTCCAGGATGGTGAGCACGTAGAACAAAACCGGCAGCTCGAACTGGTTCGAGAACGAGAACGCGGTTTGCGCGGTGCGCGCCGGCCATTTCGACTCGCGCAGAGCGATGTCCTGCGGCTTGACCGCGCCGGAGCGATAATCGGCGTTGCGCAGCGCGCCCATGCGCAGCATCAGCGCGAAAGTCAGTATCACCTCGGCGAAGAGCGGCAAAAGAACGGCTTGGAGGGACATGGATGGGGACCTTGCGGCGCTCGGAATCTTGCGCGCTGCCAGTCCTTATCACGGCGCCGTTCTCGCCGCCAATCGCGGCAATCAGAGCTTGACGCTGACCGCGGTTTCGCCGGCCTCATCGACGAGCGCGCTGCGCCAGGACTTGCCCTCGAACAGCGCCTTGGCGACCGCGTCCGCCGTTCCGCCATGGTTCAAATTGGCGGTGATCAACGTGCCGCCGGTCCGTAAGAGATTGCGCAGGCTCACATGCAAGGCCGGTATCGGCGCGCTGCCGTCGAAGAAGGCGAGGTCGTAGCCGGGATCGAGCGTGGCGAGGATCTTGGCGAAGTCGCCTTCATGCACGGTGATGCGATGATCGAACGCAGCGGCCGCGATATTGTCGCGGGCGAGCCGGACATGCTCGGGATCGCGCTCGATGGTGTCGACCATGGAATCGCGCGCGCCGTACGCGAACGACAGCGCCGAGTAGCCGAGTGCTGTCCCCAATTCGAGGATGCGGCGCGCTCGCGCCGCCGCCGCGATGACGCTCAGCAACGGGCCGTTGGCATAGGGATGGGCGCTGCACTGGTGCTCGGCCCGGTGTCGGTCGGTCGAGTTGCGGACCTCGAGAAACGGATCGCGGCGCGGCTTTTTCATCGCGACCGCTCATTCTCGCGTCGGATAGTTCGGGCTCTCACGCGTGATGGTGACGTCATGCACGTGACTCTCGCGCAGCCCCGCGCCGGAAATGCGGATGAACTCGGCCTTGTCATGGAACTCGGCGAGATTCTTGGCGCCGACATAGCCCAAGGCGGCGCGCAGGCCGCCGACCAGCTGATGCAGCACGTTGGCGACCGGCCCCTTGTATGGCACCTGCCCTTCGACGCCCTCGGGCACGAGCTTGAGCGTGTCCTTGATCTCCTGCTGGAAGTAGCGATCGGCCGAGCCGCGCGCCATGGCGCCAACGGAACCCATGCCGCGAAACGTCTTGTAGGAACGCCCCTGGAACAGGAACACCTCGCCCGGCGTCTCGTCGGTGCCGGCAAGAAGCGAGCCGATCATGGCGCAGTCGGCGCCGGCGCCGATTGCCTTGGCGAGATCGCCGGAATATTTGATGCCGCCATCGGCGATCACCGGCGTGCCGGTCCGCTCCGCCACCTCGACCGCGTCCCGGATCGCGGTGAGCTGCGGCACCCCGACGCCGGCGATCACGCGCGTAGTGCAGATCGACCCGGGGCCGATCCCGACCTTGATGGCGTCGGCACCGGCATCGATCAACGCTCTTGCCCCTTCGGCGGTCGCGATATTGCCGGCGACGACCTGGACGGCATTCGACAGCCGCTTGATGCGGGTAACGGTTTCGAGCACGCGGCGGGAATGGCCGTGCGCCGTGTCGACGACAACGAGGTCGACGCCCGCTTCGATCAGCGCCTCGCTGCGCGCAAAGCCCGGCTCCCCGACGCTGGTCGCGGCGGCGACGCGCAGCCTGCCCTGCTCGTCCTTGCAAGCATTGGGGTTAGCCACCGCCTTCTCGATATCCTTCACCGTGATCAGCCCGACGCAGCGATAATCGCCGTCGACGACCAGGAGCTTCTCGATGCGATGCTGGTGCAGGAGACGCTTGGCCTCGTCCTGGCCGACGCTCTCGCGCACCGTGACCAGCCCGTCCTTGGTCATCAGCTCGGAGACTTTTTGCCGCCGGTCGGTGGCAAAGCGCACGTCGCGATTGGTGAGGATGCCGACGAGCTTGCCGGCCCGTCCGTTGCCGCCGCCTTCGACCACCGGGATGCCGGAGATGCGGTTGTCCTGCATCAGAGTGAGCGCGTCGGCGAGCGTCGCGTCCGGGTGAATAGTCACCGGATTGACCACCATCCCGGATTCGAATTTCTTCACCTGGCGGACCTGCGCCGCCTGCGTCGCCGGCTCAAGATTGCGGTGAACGACGCCGATCCCGCCCGCCTGCGCCATCGCGATCGCCATATGCGCCTCGGTCACGGTATCCATGGCCGAGGCGACGATCGGGATATTGAGCCCAATGCTGCGGGTGATGCGCGAGCGGACGTCCACATCGGAGGGGAGCACGTCCGAGAGGCCGGGCTTGAGCAGCACGTCGTCGAAGGTGAGGCCTTCGCGCGGGTTATCCTTGATCATTGCCAACTCCGCTTGCGCCCGCTTCCTGCGGGCTCGATGGGCGGGCGTGGCGAAAAAGCCGGTCGGAAAGACAAAATCGGCGCGGGGGAGCGGCTCGCTCTTCCCGCCTGCTTATCCGTGTTCACGGCCCGCTTTTGGGTTGGCGGCGGTTCCTAGCATGTCCGGCGGCTGATTCATAGGTGGGCGTTGGCGGGCGCCCGATGCGGCAAAACCGAGGGTCAGGCGCGCTGGCGGCTCGGAATGAGGAACGGCGCGATTCGGCCGCACGGCTTGGCCGGCGCAGACACGGCGGGTAGATTTGACGGCAGCCGAGGTCGGCAAGCGAGCGGGCGCGACGCTTTGCCCAGACCCTCGTTCGCCGGGTAAAACGATGATGCCGCGCGGGTCGGCGCACGTTCATTCAACCGCTTGGATCGTTCTGGCTTCGGCCCTGGTGCTGGGGTTTGCCCTGCCGGCGCGCCCGCAGGAGAGCGCGGATGAACGCCGCTGCACCGGAGTGTGGCGCGCCAGCAATGAGGAGCGGATCGCCTCCTGCACGGCGCTCCTGAATTCGGGCCGCTACCAGCCGGCGAATCTCGCGATCCTGCATCACGACCGCGCCATGGCGCTGCGCGCCAGGGGCGATCTCGCCGCGGCGTTGGGTGATCTCGGCGAAGCCATCAAGCTCAACCCCGACTATGCGCACAGCTTTGCCGACCGCGGCGCCATGCGCTTCGCGCAGCACGATCTCGACGGCGCCATTGCCGATCTCGACCAGGCGATCAGGCTCGACCCGACCGACGCCGGCACGCTGATGACGCGCGGCAACGCCTTCGACGAAAAGGCGGATTTCGATCGTGCCATCGCCGATTACAATGAGGCGATCCGGCTGTCGCCGAGCTATGCCGCCGCTTACTTCAATCGCGGCCTCGCCTTTCGCCGCAAGGGCGATCTCGATCACGCCGCCGCCGATTACGATCAGGCGGTCCGGCTCGATCCGAGAAACGCCCAATCCTTCAACAATCGCGGCATCGTCTCCTTCGAGCAAGGCGACTTCGATCGCGCTATCGCCGACTACAATCAGGCCATTCGCCTCGACGCCAATTTCGCCGCCGCCTACAACAATCGCGGCGACGCCTGGCGCGCCAAGGGCGATCTCGTCCGCGCTGTCGCCGATTTCGACCGCGCCGTCCAGCTGGCGCCGCAATTCGCGCTGGCCTACGACAATCGCGGCCTGGTCGCGTATCAGAAGCGCGACTATGACCGCGCCATCGCCGATTTCGATGCCGCGATCCGCTTCGATCCGAGCAGCGCGGACGCCTATAACAATCGCGGCAACGCCCATGACGACAAGGGCGATCGCAGCGCCGCGATCGCCGACTACAGCGAAGGCATCCGCCTCGAGCCGAAGAACGCCGGCATCTACTACGATCGCGGCATCGCCTACCGCCGCGACGGCGACTTCGACCGCGCCATCGCCGATCTGAGCGAGGCGATCCGGCTCAATCCGCAGCATGCCGGCGCCTACAACGAGCGCGGCTATGCGTTCTATCGCAAGCGCGATTTCGATCGCGCCATCGCCGATTACGATCAGGCGATCAGGCTCAATCCCAAATTCGCCATCGCCTATAACAATCGCGGCAACGCCTTCGACGACAAGGGCGAGCGCGACCGCGCCATCGCCGATTACGACGAGGCGCTGCGCGCCGAGCCGAGCTACGCCGCTGCCTTCTACAACCGCGGCATTGCCTGGCGGCGCAAGGGCGATCTCGATCGCGCCATCGCCGACTACGACCAGGCGATCAAGCTCAATCCGACCGCGGCGGCTTACAACAACCGCGGCAGCGCCTGGCTCGCCAAGGGCGACAACGAGCGCGCCATCGCCGATCTCGATCAGGCGATCAAGCTCGATGCGCGTTTGGCCGATGCTTACATCAACCGCGGCAACGCCAAGCGCGAGCGGCTCGAACTCGACGGCGCGCTCGCCGATTACACGCGCGCTATCGAGCTTACCCCGACCTCCGCGCTCGCCTTCTACAATCGAGCCTGGGCGCATTACCTCGCCGGCGACAATGTCGAAGCGCAAGCCGACGCCGACCGCGCGATCGAGTTCAACGCGCATTCAGCGAGTGCGTTCTCGACGCGCGGCCTCATTCGCGAGCAGCTCGGCGATGCGGCGGGTGCGATCGCCGATTTCCGCAAGGCGCTGGAGATCGATCCGAAGTTCCCGCAGCCGGCCGAAGGCTTGCGCCGGCTCAAGGCCGGCCCGTCGGCGAGCCAATAGCCGCCGATGCATACCAGCACGCCGCTACAGCCCTACGATCGTATCGTCCCGATCATTGTCGCGGTCGCGTTATTCATGGAGAATACGGATTCGACGGTGATTTCGACGTCGCTGCCGGCGATCGCAGCGGCAATCGGCACCAATCCGCTGGCGCTCAAGCTCGCGGTGACCTCGTATCTCCTGGCGCTGGCGATCTTCATTCCGGCGAGCGGCTGGGTCGCCGACCGCTACGGCGCGCGCAAGATATTCCGGATCGCGATCGGCGTGTTCATGCTCGGCTCGATCGGCTGCGCGCTCTCGCACTCGCTCACGGAATTCGTGCTGGCGCGGATCGTCCAGGGCATGGGCGGAGCGATGATGACGCCGGTCGGCCGCCTCATCCTGCTGCGCAGCATCGACAAGCGTCTCCTGGTCAACGCCATGTCGCTTGTGACCATGACCGCGCTCCTTGGCCCGATCAGCGGCCCGCCGCTCGGCGGCTTCATCACCACCTACGCGTCCTGGCACTGGATCTTCATCATCAATGTGCCGATCGGGCTTGCCGGCATTGCCTTGGCGACACGTTACATTCCCGATGTCCACGCCGAGCGGCCGGAACCGTTCGACTTTGCCGGCTTCGTCCTGTCCGGACTTGGCGTCGGCGGGCTTGCTTTTGGGCTCTCGGTCGCGGGCCTCGCCTTCTTGCCGTTCGGCGTTGTCGTCGCGCTTGTCGGTGTCGGCGCGGTCTCGTCCGCGGCCTATATCGTCCACGCCAGGCGTACGCCGGCGCCGATCCTCGACCTGACGCTGTTCAAGCTGCCGACATTCCGCGCCAGCATCTTTGGCGGGTTCCTGTTCAGGCTCGGCATCGGCGCCTTGCCGTTCTTATTGCCGCTCCTGTTGCAGCTCGGATTCGGCCTGACGCCGTTTCAGTCGGGTCTCATCACCTTCACCGGCGCGCTCGGCGCCATCTTCATGAAGGCGGCTGCGGCGACCGTGCTCAGGCACTTCGGCTATCGCTCGGTCCTGATCTACAACAGCTTCATCAGCAGCGCCTTTCTCGCCGCCTGCGCCCTATTCGTGCCCGGCATGCCGTTCGCGGCGATGGTCGCCATCCTGCTCAGCGGCGGCTTTTTTCGGTCGCTGCAATTTACCAGCATCAACACGCTTGCCTATGCCGAGCTCGAGCCGCGGCAGTTGAGCAAGGCGACCGCGATGGTCTCCGCCGCCCAGCAATTGTCGCTGTCGACCGGCGTCGCTGTCGGCGCGCTGATTGTCGAGATCACGCTGTGGCTCAAACATTCGCAAACGATGGGCGCCGCGGATTTTCCGCCGGCGTTTCTCGCCGTCAGCATCCTGTCCGCCTCCGCCGGCCTGATCTTTGCGCGGCTGCGGCCCAACGCCGGCGCCGAGCTGATCGGCCGCGCGGCACGCGGCGCAGCTCCGGACAAGGAGACTTAGGACGACGCCTTCTCCGCGCCGCGAAAACCGCGGGCGAGGAGATAAAGCTCGGCCGAGTCGCTGCGGCTTGCCGGCGGCTTGACGTGCTTGACGCTCTTGAAGTCGCGTTTGAGCTCCCCGAGGAGCGCCGCTTCGGTGCCCCCCTGCAGCACCTTGCAGAGAAAGCTGCCGCCCTCGCCGAGCACCTCGCGCGCGAACTGCGCCGCCGCCTCGGCGAGCGCCATAATGCGCAAGTGGTCGGTCTGCCGGTGGCCGGTCGCGTTGGCGGCCATGTCCGAGAGCACGATATCGGCCTTGCCGCCGAGCATCGCCTTGAGCTCTCCCGGCGCCTTGGCGTCGAGGAAATCGAGTTTTACGAACGCGACGCCGGGGATCGGCTTCATGTCGAGAATGTCGATTGCAACGACGCGGCCGTTGGGGGCGAGGCGCCGCGCCGCGACCTCGCTCCAGCCGCCCGGCGCCGCGCCGAGATCGACGAGGCGCGCCCCCGGCTTGAGCAGCCGATATTTGTCGTCGATCTCGGCGAGCTTGTAGGCGGCGCGGGAGCGGAAACCCTCACGCTTGGCGCGCGCTACATAAGGATCGCTGATCTGGCGCTCGAGCCAGGCGCGCGAAGACGGCGTACGGCGCTTGTCGCCTTTGAGCCTCGCCATCCTTCATGCCTCGCCATGACCGAAATGGCCCGTCAGGCCTCGCCCCACACGCCGTCGGCGCGCATCATCTCGACCAGCATGCCCTCGCGCAGGCCGCGGTCGGCGACGCGCAGCCGCGTGCAGGGAAAAGCACGGCGAATGGCGTCGAGGATGGCGCAGCCGGCGAGCACGAGGTCGGCGCGCTCCGACCCGATGCATGGATTGGCGGCGCGTTCGTCGAAGCTCATGGCCATGAGCTGCGAGACCACACCCGATACCTCCGCGTCGGACAGCCAGCAGCCGTCGACGCGGCGGCGGTCGTAACGCTTGAGATTCAAGAACACGCCGGCGATCGTGGTCACGGTGCCGGAGGTGCCGAGCATGTGAAAGCCGTCGAGGTCGCCGCGATGAGCCGCCGCAAATTCATCGACGAAGGTGGCGACCTCTCCCACCATCGCATCGTAAACCTCGCGCGGCACCACGGTGCCGCCGTAACGCTCGGCCAGCGTCACCACGCCGAACGGCAGTGAAACCCAGCCGTGGATGTCGGGCCTGGGCGGCCCGCGGCGGACGCCGTTCGGCCGGCCGAGCCGGACCAGCTCCGAGGACCCACCGCCGATGTCAAAGAGGATCACCCCGGCCGCGGTGGGATCGAAAAGCTCGGTGCAGCCGGCCGCTGCCAGTCGCGCCTCCGTCGCCGAATCGATGATCTCGAGCTCGAGGCCCGCCTCCTCGGCAACGCGCGCGCGGAACTCTTCGCCGTTCTCCGCCGCGCGGCAGGCCTCGGTGGCGATGAGGCGCGCGCGTCGTACGCCGCGCGCGCGCATCTTGTCGCGGCAGACGAGAAGCGCCTCAACCGCACGCGCCATCGCCGCCTCGCTGATACGACGCGAAGCGGCGACGCCTTCGCCAAGACGCACAATGCGCGAGAACGCATCGACGACGCGAAAACCTTCGGCCGTGGGCCGGGCGATCAAGAGCCGGCAATTATTGGTGCCGAGATCGAGCGCCGCATAGGTTCCGGGGAAGTGCCCATTCGCAAGCTGATGCGCGTCATCAAACCGCCCGTCCCGGCGGATGCCGTAGGGCGTCCGGCGGCCCCGGCGGGGTCGGCGCCGCGACGCTCCATGGCTGTCGAGGCCGCGGGCCGGCGGGGCCTCACCGTTCATCCAAAGCCTTCCTGCCGCGCCGGAGCATTGCGGCTCGACGGCTGCGGGCGTGTTCAAACCCAAAATCAATGAAATCTACCAGCCGCAGGCGGAACGGCCAATACCGTGCTGGTGCCGCCTACCGGCCATGCTTGGCGCCAGCTTGTCGGGCCGGGCCAACTCCCTTATGTCACGGCGGAACTCTTGCGGGATCGAGCGGCGATGAATTTGCACCAGCCTGCGCAGCGGCAGGCGAATAGATCGCCGGGGGGCGACTTAGCGGAAGAGCGACTGGCGGTTGAGAAATTTGCCATCGGGCAGTCGCTGCTGCGCAGCGAGGATCCGATGCTGCTGCGCGGCGAAGGCCGCTACACCGACGATGTCAGCCTCCCCCGCCAAGCCTATGCGGTGATGGTGCGCAGCCGCAACGCGCACGGCAACATCCGGTCAATCGACTGCGACGCCGCGCGCAAAATGCCCGGCGTGCTCGCGGTCTATACCGCCGCCAATCTCGCCGCCTATGGCCCGCTCAAATGCATCATCCCGTTCAAGAATCGCGACGGCTCGCCGATGCGGAAGCCGTGGCGCGGGGCGCTGGCCAAGGACAAGGTCCGCTACGTCGGCGATCCGGTCGCTTGCGTCGTTGCCGAAACGGTGCTCGCCGCCAAGGATGCGGCCGAAGCCGTCGCGGTCGATGTCGAGCCGCTCCCGGCCGCGATTACGGCGAAAGAGGCGGTGCGCGACGGCGCTCCCCTCCTTTATGAGGACGCGCCGGGCAATGTCTGCCTCGATTATCATTTTGGCGACACCGAAGCCGTCGCCGCGGCCTTTGCCAAGGCGGCTCATATCACCCGCTTGAACCTTCTCAACAGCCGCGTCGTCGTCAACGCCATGGAGCCGCGCGCGGCGCTCGCCGCCTATGACGGCGGGCGCTTCACCCTTTACGCGCCCTCGCAAGGCGTCAACGGCATGCGCGCCAATGTCGCCGAGGCGCTCGGGGTCACGCCGAAGGATGTTCGCATTCTCACCGGTCAGGTTGGCGGCTCGTTCGGCATGAAGGCCGCGGTGTTCCCCGAATATATCTGTCTGCTGCATGCCGCCCGTGCGCTCGGCCGGCCGGTCAAATGGACCGACGAGCGCTCCGGCAGTTTCGTCTCCGACAGCCATGGCCGCGATCACACCGCGACCGGCGAACTTGCGCTTGCCGCCGACGGCAGCTTCCTCGCCGTGCGCATCGTGAGCCTCGCCAATATGGGCGCCTTCCTCTCGCCGGTGGCGCCGCTGATGGGCACGTTGAACATCGTCAAGAACGTGCAGGGCATGTACCGCACCCCGCTGATCGAGGTCTCGGCAAAGTGCGTGTTCACCAATACTACACACGTTTCCGCCTATCGCGGCGCCGGCCGGCCCGAGGGCAACTACTTCATGGAGCGGCTGATCGATGCCGCGGCCTCCGAGATGGGCGTCGACCCGCTGGCGCTGCGCCGGCGCAACCAGATCCTGACCAAGGACATCCCCTGCAAGACCGCCTCGGAGATGACCTATGACAGCGGCGACTTCATCGCGCTGACCAGACAGGCCTTCGCGCTCGCCGATGGCCAGGGCTTTGCCCGCCGCAAGCGCCAGAGCCGCAAACGCGGCAAGCTGCGCGGCCTCGGCATCGGCAACTTCCTGGAAGTCACCGCCCCGCCTTCGAAGGAGCTTGCCGACATCGCCTTCAATGCCGACGGCACGGTGACGATCATCACCGGCACGCTCGATTTCGGCATGGGCCACGCCACGCCCTTCGCGCAGGTCTTGAGCGAGAAGCTCGGCATTCCGGTTGAGAAGATCTCGATCCTGCAGGGCGACAGCGATCGACTTGCTACCGGCGGCGGCAGCGGCGGCTCGAAGTCGATCATGCACAGTGGCACGGCGATTGTTGAAGCCGCCGCCAAGATCATCGACAAGGGCAAGGAGATCGCGAGCCATGTGCTCGAGGCTGCCGTCTCCGACATCGAGTTTACGCACGGGGAATTCCGCATCGCCGGTACCGACCGCGCAATCTCGATCCTCGACCTCGCGCAGAAACTGCGCGAAGGCGCCAAGCTCCCGGCGGAAGCCCCGCAATCGCTCGACGTGACGCATCTCAGCGACGGGCCCGGCGGCGCGACCTTCCCCAATGGCTGCCATATCGCCGAAGTCGAAGTCGATCCCGACACCGGAACCGTCGAGCTCGTCAAATACACCTGCGTCAACGATTTCGGCACCGTCATCAACCCGATGATCGTCGCCGGCCAGCTGCATGGCGGCGTCGTCCAGGGGATCGGCCAGGCGCTGATGGAGATGACGGTCTATGACGGTGATGGGCAGCTCCTCACCGGCTCGTTCATGGACTACGCCATGCCACGCGCGGCCGACGTGCCCGGCTTCGTCCTCGCTGATCATCCCGTCGCGGCGACCACCAACCCGCTCGGCGTCAAGGGCTGCGGCGAAGCCGGCTGCGCCGGCGCGCTCGGCTCGGTGATGAACGCGGTCATCGACGCGCTCGCCGAGCGCGGCATCCACCATCTCGACATGCCGCTGACGCCGTTTCGGATCTGGCAGGCGCTCAACGATGCGGCGCCACGCGACATCGGACATTCCGCTCGATGACGCAGGCCATTTCCGTTCCCGCCCGGCGCCTGAGCGATTTCAAAGTCGTCGCGCCGGTCTGCGCCGCACACTTCCTCAGTCATTATTATATGATCGCGCTGGCGCCACTGTTTGCCTTCGTGCGCGCGGACTATGGCGTCAGCTACACCGACCTCGCCCTGGCCCTGACCGCCTTCAATGTCGTCTCGGCGCTGCTACAGACCCCGGCCGGCTTTCTGGTCGACCGTTACGGCCCGCGTGTGGTGCTGATCGCCGGCGTCGCGCTCGGCGCCGTGTCGTTTGCGGTGATCGGGCTCGTCCATTCATTCGCGGTGTTCGTCGCCGCCTATGCGGTCGCCGGTCTCGGCAACACGGTCTATCACCCGGCCGACTATTCGCTTCTCTCGCACCACAGCGCCCCGGCGCGGCTCGGGCACATCTTCGCCTTCCACACCTTCGCCGGAATCCTCGGCGCGGCGGTCGCTCCCGCCACGCTCCTCGCCATGGCGAGCCACTTCGGCTGGCGCGGCGCCTATGTCGGTGCCGCCATCCTCGGCTTCGCGGTGCTGGCGATTCTCTTCGCGCAGCGGCCTGCGGCCGAGCCGCAATGGGCGGCGAAGCGGCGTGGCGGCGCCCACGGCGAAACCGCTTCGCCGGGCGAGGATCCCGGCTGGCGGCTGCTGTTCTCGCCGCCGATCATCCTCAATCTCTGCTTCTTTATTCTCTTGTCGCTGATGGGCGGGCTCAACACCTTCTTGGTGGTGGCGCTGGGCGCGCTCTACGGCACCTCCGACACGCTCGCCAATGTGGCGCTGACGGGCCTGCTGACCATGAATGCGTTCGGGGTGCTGTTCGGCGGGGTGCTGGCCTCGCGTACCGAGCAGCATGTCACGGTCGCCGCGCTCGGCCTCGCCGCCGCCGGCATCGCGACCGCCCTTGTCGGCCTCATCGACTTTTCTCCCGTTGCGCTTGTCCTGATCGCGTCGCTCTCGGGATTTTTCGTCGGCGTCACCCCGCCGTCGCGCGACATGCTGGTCCGCGCGGCGACGCCGCCGGGCGCGATCGGGCGCGTGTTCGGTTTCGTCAGTACCGGATTCAATATCGGCTCGGCGATCGCGCCGATGGTCTATGGCTACCTGATGGATCACCGCGAACCGCGCGCCGTGTTCCTGTTCTCGGCGCTGTGCAGCATCCTCTGCATCGGCACCGTGGTGTTCGGCGTGTCGCGGCGCGCCCCGGCCAAGAGCGGCGCCGCGGCGGCGATTTGACCGCGCGAAAGGCCGGACTTGGAAAGGCGGCGGAGATACCCTAAATGTTGTGGCCGCAAATCAGCGGCCCGATTTGCCCGATGTTTCCCGCGTTGGGGGATAGTTCAACGGTAGA
>Ga0187784_10001157_pt1 | contig 20704 bp, 17 predicted proteins | sample 1015_SJ02_MP15_2_FD_132964 | JGI IMG/M metagenome (GOLD analysis project Ga0187784, IMG submission 132964) | Tropical peat soil microbial communities from peatlands in Department of Meta, Colombia - 1015_SJ02_MP15_20_MG | ecosystem: Environmental > Terrestrial > Soil > Wetlands > Peat | place...
TCTGGATGGGGAAGGCATGAGCGAGGTGTGCCGCGTCCGCTTCATGCACTATGATCTCGGTTATATCGACTTGGAGCAGAGGACCTTGCAGACCATCGACAATCCGTTCGGCACGAGATTGTCGGTGATGGCCGGTTCCGGCCAGTACCAGATTGTCACCCATGTCTTAGGGTACAATCCGTCACCCATGTCTCCGGGCCGGACAGCCACGGGACTGGCTGGGGCGGGAGGATTCGAACCTCCGTATGGCGGAATCAAAATCCGCTGCCTTACCACTTGGCTACGCCCCAATGCACGGTGGGATTGCCGCCCGGCGGCGGGCCGGCGGCGGCGCACCATAGCGGCGCCACCGCCGCCGATCAACGTCAGCCGGACGCTGACCGAACCCGTCGAATTTGACGCCAGGCTCGGGCGGCCTGCCCTTTTCGGGCGCTCCTTGAGGGACTACATCGTCTAAGGCCGCCGACGGACGGTCCGTTCGGCGCGTGCGCCACGGCTGCGGATCGCCAAGAGAACGCATAAGCCAAGAGAACGCATAGGCACCAGAACGCATGGGCACGACCCAACCTTCGATCTTCGAGACGCGGCGCGACCAGATATTTCCCATTCTGGAGCCGGCGGATATCGAGCGGGCGCGGCGGTTCGGGGTGGTGCGCCGCTACGAGGCGCGCACGCCGATTGCCCGGGTCGGCCAGGTCGGCGAAGGCCTTGCCATCATCCTCAGCGGCAACATCGACATTTCCCGCCGTTACCAGTCCGGCCATCGCAAGAATATTTTATCGTTCGGTCCCGGCTCGTTCCTCGGCGAAATGGCGCAGCTCGCCGGCCGGCCCTCGCTCTATGACGCCGATACCAGCGAGCCGGTGGAGGCCCTGGTTTTTGCGCCGGACCGCATGCGGGCGTTGCTGATCGCCGAAGCCGAGCTCGGCGAGCGGATGATGCGCGCACTGATCCTCCGCCGCGTCAGCATGCTGCAGGCCGGGGTCGGCGGGCCGGTGATCATCGGCCGCGCCGAAGACGGCGACGTGCTCCGCCTGCAAGGATTCCTCACCCGCAACGGCCATCCGCATCAGACGCTCAACCCCGACACCGATGCGGAAGCGCAAGCGCTGATCGAACGCTTCCACATCGATCCCGGGCAGTTGCCGATCGTCTTGTGCCCGACCGGGGAGCTTTTGCGCAATCCGGGCGAGGCGCAACTGGCGCGCTGCCTCGGCGTGCTCGAACCCATCGATCCGGACCGCCTCTATGACACGGCGATTGTGGGCGCCGGACCGGCGGGCCTTGCCACCGCCGTCTACGCGGCCTCCGAAGGGCTTTCGGTGTTGGTGCTCGATTGCCGCTCCTTCGGCGGCCAGGCCGGCGCCTCCGCCCGCATCGAGAATTATCTCGGCTTTCCGACCGGCATCACCGGCATGGCGCTGATGGGGCGCGCCTACACGCAAGCGCACAAGTTCGGCGTCGAGATCGCGATCCCGAACGAGGTGACCGGCTTCGATGCGCCGGAAGAGTTCGACGACGGACGCTTCGTGCTGCGGCTCGCCAGCGGCGAGCGGGTCAGCGCGCGCTCGATCGTGGTCGCCTGCGGCGTCAACTATCGGCGGCTCGCGGTCGCGAAAATCGACGCCTATGAAGCGTCCAGCGTGCATTATTGGGCGTCGCCGCTGGAAGCAAGATTATGCGCCGGGCAGGAAGTCGTCATCGTGGGCGCCGGCAACGCGGCGGGGCAGGCCGCCGTGTTCCTGGCCAACCACGCCGCCAAGGTATGGCTGCTGGCGCGCGGCGCCGACCTGCAATCGAGCATGTCGCAGTATCTGGTCGACCGCGTCACCGGCCTTGCCAACGTGGAAGTGCTCACGCGCACGCAAGTCACCGCCCTTGAAGGCGCCGACGGCATCCTGTCCGCGGTCCACTGGCAGCGGGCCGGCTCCGGGGAAAAGGTGCGGCGTCCCATTCGCCACCTGTTCCTCTTCATCGGCGCCGACCCCAACACCGAATGGCTGGCCGGATCGGGCATAGCGCTCGACGCCAAGGGCTTCGTGCTCACCGGCGCGCAGGCCGGTGAAGGTCGACGGCCGCTGGAAACGAGCCGCCCCGGCGTTTTCGCCATCGGCGACATCCGTTCCGGCTCGACCAAGCGCGTGGCCGCCGCGGTCGGCGAAGGCGCGCAGGTGGTGGCGACGCTGCACGCCTATCTCGCGGCGTCCGGCGAAGCAAAACCGTCGGTCGTTGCGCGTCGGGACGCGGCGCTGCCGGCCGGCGCTTAGTCGATCGGCCGTCACGAGCGTCCGCTGTCAAAAACCGCGTGACATGATATAGTGCGGTTCGCCGATACCGCCCGCCGGCCCTGTCTCCCAGGACGCCCAAATACGGAGGCTGCCCGTGACTTATCATGCCCCACTCGCCGACATCAGCTGCGCGCTCAAATACGGGACCGCGCTCGTGCCGGCGCTCGAAGAAGGCTTCCTCGGCGACCTCACCATGGACGACATCGAGGCGGTGCTGACCGAAGCCGGCCGCGTGGCGAGCGAGATCCTGGAGCCGACCAATCGGGCCGGCGACCAATACGGCACGACCTTCAAGGACGGCGCCGTCACCACGGCGCCGGGCTGGAAGGAAGCCTATCATGCCTGGTGCGAGGGCGGCTGGAACGCGCTGTCCGGGCCCCCCGAATGGGGCGGACAAGGGTTGCCGCAGATCGTCAACGCCGCCTGCACGGAAATGTGGAATTCCGCATCGATGGCGTTCGGCGTGGGCACGCTCCTGACCATGGGGGCGATCGACATGCTCAACGTCCACGGCAGCGACGAACTCAAGCGCCTGTATCTGGAAAAATTGGTCAGCGGCGCATGGACCGGCACCATGCTCTTGACCGAGCCGCACGCCGGCTCCGACGTCGGCGCGCTACGCACGCGCGCCGAACGCGCCGGCGACGGCACCTATCGCATCACGGGTCAAAAGATATTCATCACCTACGGCGAGCACGACCTCACCGACAACATCGTCCATTTCGCGCTGGCGCGGCTTGCCGACGCGCCGCCCGGCACGCGCGGCATTTCGCTGTTTCTGGTGCCCAAAGTCATCGTCAATGCCGACGGCTCGCTCGGCGCCCGCAACGACGTGCGCGCGCACTCGGTCGAGCACAAGCTCGGCATGCACGGCTCGCCCACCTGCACGATGATCTTGGGCGATCAAGGCGGCGCCACCGGTTTCCTCATCGGCCAAGAGAACGCCGGCATGGCCTGCATGTTCACCATGATGAACCGCGCCCGCCTCGCCGTCGGCCTGCAAGGCGTCGGCATCGCCGAACGCGCGACCCAGCAGGCGCTCGCCTACGCGCGCGAGCGCAAGCAAGGCCGCACGCTCGGCATGCCTGCGACCGAATCGGCGCCGATCATCCTGCATCCCGGCATCAAACGGACGCTGCTGAGCATGCAGGCGCTGACGCAGGCTGCCCGCACCATCTGCTATACGACTGCATTGGCCATCGATCGCGCCGAACGCGGCGGCGACAAGGCCGCGCGCCACGCCGCGCACGCGCGCGCCTCGCTGCTCACCCCGGTTGCCAAGGCGTTTTCGACCGACATCGGCGTCGAAGTCGGCTGGCTCGGCGTGCAGGTGCACGGCGGCATGGGCTATATCGAAGAAACCGGCGCGGCGCAGTATCTGCGCGACGCCTGCCTCGGCGCCATCTACGAAGGCACCAACGGCATCCAGGCGATCGATCTCGTCACCCGCAAGCTGCCGTTCGACGGCGGCGCCGTGGTTGAAACCTACCTCGGCGAATTGCGCCGCATCGTCGATGCGGTGAATGCGACCAACGATCCGGCGCTGGGCTGGAGCGGCGTGCGGTTGGAGGAAGCGGTCGAGAGTTTGACGCGCGCAACGCACTGGATGCTGGCGCGTCTCGCCGAAGACACCGATGCGGCGCTGGCCGGCGCAACGCCTTATCTGCGGCTGTTCGGCATCACGACCGGCGGCTGCCTGCTGGCGCAGCAGGCGCTGGCGGCGCTGCGCGACGGCACCGACGCCGGACCGCGCCTGGCGCTGGCGCGCTTTTTTGCCGAGAACATTTCGGTGGAGGCGGGAGCGCTCGAACGGACCGTGGTCGAAGGCGCCGCAGGCGTGGCGTGCGCCGAAACGATGCTTGCTCAGTAGCAATCTTCATCAGTCGGCATATGTCATCTTCGTGTCCACGCTGCTGATCACCCATCCGGCCTGCCTCGACCACCTCACGCCATCCGGCCACCCCGAGCGGCCCGACCGGTTGCGCGCCATCGAGCGCGCGCTCGAGGCGGAGAAATTCCAGGCGCTGGCGCGCGTGCAGGCGCCGCTGGCGCCGCTCGAGGTCGTCGCGCTGTGCCATCCCATGGACTACGTCACGCAGGTCCGCGACGCGACGCCGACGCAAGGCATGATCCGGCTCGACGCCGACACCTCGATGTCGTCCGGCAGCTTCGAGGCGGCGTTGCGCGCCGTCGGCGGCGCCGTTTACGCGGTCGACGAAGTTCTGGCGAAAAAAGCCGCCAACGCCTTCGTCGCCACGCGGCCGCCCGGCCATCATGCCGAGACCGCGCGGCCGATGGGCTTTTGTCTGTTCGACAACGCCGCGATCGCCGCGCGCTACGCGCAGGAGCGCCACGGCGTGACCCGCGCCGCCATCGTCGATTTCGACGTGCATCACGGCAACGGCTCACAGGAGATTTTCTGGGCGGACAAGACGGTGATGTACTGCTCCACCCACCAGATGCCGCTTTTTCCCGGTACCGGCGCCATCGGCGAATCCGGCGAGTACGACACCGTCGTCAACGCGCCGCTACGTCCCGGCGACGGTGGCGAGGCGTTCCGCGCCGCCTTCGAGCACCGCATCTTGCCGCGGCTGCGCGATTTTGAGCCGGAACTCGTCGTCATTTCCGCCGGCTTCGACGCCCACATGCGCGATCCGCTCGCCAACCTCAATCTGATCGAGGCCGATTTCGCCTGGGCGACGCAAAAAATCATGGATGTCGCCGACCGATGCGCCGGCGGGCGCGTCGTCTCCGTATTGGAGGGCGGCTACGATCTCGAGGCGCTGGCGAATTCGACGGCCGCGCACGTCACCGCATTGATGCGGGGATAAAATTTTTATTGCATATCGTCTGGATTGAGCGCAGCGAAATCCGAAACAGACCTTGCTCCGGATCGCGTTTCGCGCGATTTAGAGCGCAGAGCACAGTCGTTCAGATTGAATCTCCGTCGCTCTAGATTGGTGGAGCATGATCTTTTCGGAAAACCGGTTTCCACTTTTCCGGATCATGCTCTAGGCATGGAGCCGGCAATGGCGCAGCAAGACGGCCAAAACAAAAATACCGACGTCGGACAATTATCGTTCGAGCGCGCGATCGAGGAACTTGAATCGATCGTCAAGCGGCTCGAGGAGGGCAAGGTGCCGCTCGAAGAATCGGTCGCCATCTACGAGCGCGGCGAAACGCTCAAGCGCCGCTGCGAAGACCTGTTGCGGCAGGCCGAGGCGCGCGTGCAGAAGATCACGCTGGACGCGGCCGGCAATCCGACCGGAACCGAGCCGCTGGACGTGGAATAACGGCGCTTGCCGCGGCAATCGCCGCGGCTTGCCGATCTCCCGCTAGACCGTGATCCATTTGAATAGAATCGGATCACGGTCTAATTTTATGTTGGTGCATGATCTTTTTCGGAAAATCGGACTCCACTTTTCCGGATCATGCACTAATTCGCGATCGCGCTGCGCGGCAGCTGATAGAGCACCACCACATCGCGCGAGTCGCAGCGCGGGCAGCGCAGGCGGCTTTCCAGGTGCGACAGCGGAAAACTCCGGCCCCGCGTCCACACCAATGTCTCCATGTCCAGCTCCTTGCGGTAGCCGCATTCGCGACCGGCGAAGGAATGCGCGCCGTCGGGGCGGCCATGGCTGCAACGCACGGTGACCCGCCAGCCGAGCGAATAAGCCTCGCCGATGGTTTCGACAGCCATTTGTTAAGGCTCCTGATTTTAAGCCTCGCCAAGGGATTCTGCGCAGGGTCTCGAATGGGTCTTGACTCTAGAGAACAAAAAGAGAACAATCCGCCGTCTGAGTCAAGCGCTAGAGGCGACCATGGACCCGGACAAGAGAAGCGCGTGGCTGCGCCAGCTCGATGAGGAATGCCCGTATCAGGTGGTGCTGCCGCGGCGGCAGCTTACCGACGACAGCGAGATTCTGGACTTTCTCATCGCCCATGTCGGCAAATTCGACATGTATGTCGAGGACGACTACGCGGCGTTCGTGCGCTACTGCTTCGAGGATCCGCTCGATGCGGAAATCTTCCGCGCGCGCTTCGAGCCGAAGATCGAGCGGCTCAAGCTCGCGGGGTAAGGAGCCCGCCGGCGTCTCGCGGGTGTCCGTCCGAGGGCGGGCTTTTTTCGCATCGTGCTCACATCCAGGCGTCAGCTTTGGCAACTTATGCTGTTGTTGACGCAGTCCAGGAACGGATCGTTGTTGGGGCAATCGACACAGCCGACCAGGACTCCGCCGCAATATCCGCAGCAATTCGTCCGCGTCACCGCGCCGGACCTATCAAGTTTAATGTGTGACAGAATCACCGAACTCGGACTGTTCTCGATCAGCTCGACGATCAGCTTCTCTCCGTTCGACAAATTCAGCGTGTGCTGCGCAATCAGCTTTTGCGTTCCCTTCAAGCGCGTGTACGCCATGTCCCCCCTCCCAGGCTGAAACTTCCAGACCACAACTTATAAGAGCTTATACGAATATTTACAAGCATATGGAGAGACGAATCAAAGCCGGGATCGTCAGCAGCAAGGTCAGCGGCGCTCGCCCGACATATTCGGCAACTTCTGCCGCAGCGTGTCGATCTCGGCCCAGGCGTCGTCCTTGATGCGCTTTTTCAGGTCGAGCACGGAAAAATCGTCGCCGCCGGCGGCGCGGGCAAGCCGCTCCCACGTCACCGGCGCCGACACCGGCGCGCCCGGCCGCGCACGCGTCGAATAGGCCGCGACCGAGGTCGCCTCGCGCGAATTGCGGAAATAGTCGATGAAGATACGGCCCTGCCGCAGCGACTTCGTCATCTTGGCGAGGTAAAGCCGCGGGCTGTCCGCGGCCATTGCCGCGGCGATGCGCCGGGCGAACAGCTTGGTCGTGTCCCAGTCGGCGCCCGCGATCGGCACCACCACGTGCACGCCCTTGCCGCCGGAGAGCTTGACGAAGCTTTCGAGCTTTTCCGCCCTCAGCCGTTCGCGCGTCTCCCGCGCGGCGGCGACAATCTGCGGCCAGGCAACGTTCTCCCCGGGATCGAGATCGAACACGATGCGGTCGCACGTTTCCAGGCTTTGCAGCCGCGAGCCGCGCACGTGAATCTCCAAGGCCCCCGATTGCACGAGCATGATCAGGTCGTCGAGCGTCTCCACCGCGATCACGTCGCCATCCTTGCCGCCGACCGTGCGGCGAACGGGCGACGACCTGACGTTCGCGGTGATATGCTTCTGGAAAAAAGTCTCGCCGCCCACGCCCTCCGGCGAACGCAGCAACGACAGCGCGCGGCCGACGATGTGCGGGCTGATCCACTCCCAGACCGACACATAATACGCGGCGAGATCGGCCTTGGTGACGCCGACATCGGGCCAATAAACGCGGTCGGGGTGCGTCAGACGCCGTGCGACGCCGGAGCTTCGTGCCTGTTTGCTTGGTCCGCCGTTGCCGCCATTGTCCACCCGCGCCTTCGCCGGCGCGGGAGCCGTGCGCGGGGTGGCCGGAACCTCGCGCACGACTTCGCGCGCCGTCTTGTCCTCGCGCAGCCCCTTGAAGGAAGCCTGGCGCAACACGCCGCCGTGGGTGATGCCGGCAAACTCGGCTTCGACCACCAGTTTCGGTGCGACCCAGACGATATCCTTGCGGTGCTCGTCCGCCGGCAGCCCGACCGGCCGCCGGTCGGTCCGCAACGGATCGAGGCGCCGCCAGAGATCGCGCGCCGTTTGCTGCGTGTAGCCGGTGCCGATGCGTCCGGCATAACGAAGCCCGCCGTCCTCGTGCACCGCCACGATGAGCGCGCCGATCGACTGTGGCACCACCGCCGAAAGCGTGTAGCCGGCGACGACGAACTCCTGCCGGTCGTGACATTTGGCCTTGACGAAATTGTCCGAGCGACCGGAGCGATAGGGCGCGTCGCGGCGCTTCGACACGATGCCTTCGAGTCCCATCTCGCAGGCGTGCCGCAGGATAAGCGGCCCCTCCTCATCGAAATGCTCGGTATAGCGGATCACGCCGCCGCGGACGGCTCCCTCCACCAATCGCTTGAGCGCCGCTTTGCGCGTGATCAGCGGCTCCTTGGTCAGATCGCGGCCGTCGAGATGCAGGAGATCGAACACATAATAGACGAAGCGGTCGGCGCGTCCCTCCTTGAGATCGCTCTGCAGCAGCGAGAAATTGCTGATGCCATGGTCGTCCTCAACGACGATTTCACCGTCGAGCAGCGTGGCCTCGGCGGGAAGCGCCGCCACCGCCGCGGCGACCGGCGTGAAGCGGTGCGTCCAGTCCTGCTCCTTGCGCGTCAGCAATCGCACCTTGCCGTGCAGGAGCCGCGCCTGCATGCGGTAGCCGTCGAATTTGATCTCGTGCAGCCACTGCGGTCCGCCCGGCGCCCGGTCATAAAATGCGGCGAGGCTGAACGGCACGAATTCCGGCAACCGCGATTTCGCCGCGCCCAACGCGGTTATCCTTGCGCTCGTTCTTGCGCTCGTTCTTGCGCTCGTTCTTGCGCACGGCCGACGGCCGGCGCTACGCGCGTTCGACGTTGTTTTCGCTTGGCGTTTCGCCGGCGGCGCTGCCGCGAGCTTCCTGATTTTGTCCCTGAAGGCGGCCATCGTTCCGGAGCGGGCTATTTCTGATCTGTCCGGTTCCGATGCGGCCGCGTCCGCCACGCGCTTTGAGTGCCAAACCCGTTTCTTGCCGCCCTTGCCTGCGGCGATTTCCGCAATCGAGCGGCCGGTCGTGACCGAGTCCGGCTGCTCCTCGAGAATATCCTCGGCGTGGGGCGTGCGGGCTTCTTCATCCTTGGCCTTGATCAAGAGCCAATTGTCGTGGCTTTCGCCGGCTCGCTTGCGCATGCGGACGAGATGCCAGCGTCCGCGAAGCTTCTCGCCGTGCAAATCGAAGACGAGATGGCCCTTGGCGTAGCCCCGGTGCGGATCGCCCTCGGGAGCCCAGCTCCCGCGATCCCAGATCATCACGGCGCCGCCGCCGTATTGGCCCTGCGGAATCGTGCCTTCGAACGCGTTGTACTCGATCGGATGGTCCTCGACGTGGACGGCAAGCCGCTTCTCGTTGGGATCAAGGCTGGGCCCGCGCGTCACCGCCCAGCTCTTCATCACGCCGTCAAGCTCGAGCCGCAAATCATAGTGCAAGCGCCGCGCGGCATGCTTCTGAATCACGTAACGGTAGCCTCCGCGCGGACCCTTGCGACCGCGCGGCTCCGCCGTGACGGCGAATTGTCGCTTTTTGCGGTAGGTCTCCAGGGCCACGAGGTCGTCAACTCTTGCGTTTTGCGGTGCTTCGCCCGCGCTTTAAATCCAATGAAACGAATTTGGGGCGCAAACGGCGGCAAAATTCACGGCGGCATCCGGGACAGGGTACGGGACACGGCAAAACACGCAACTTGGCGCGACTTAGCGCAACTTGGCGCAACTTGGCGCAGCATAAGCAGTTGCGGTACGACGCGGGAGTCCCCGCCCGGAAACCAAGACGAGCCAAATTGCGTTGTCGGTGCAGAATGGTGTAAAAGCTGAGAGTTTATGCCTACGTACCAGCGGACGACCTCTCATAATCGCCGATTAAACCGGTTGAGGCCGACAAGGGCTAATAAGGAGCATTCGCGTGACCGTTCCGTCCAAGACACCGTTGCTTGACCTCGTCAAATTTCCAAGCGACCTGCGGCGGCTCGAAGAAGGCCAGTTGCGCCAGCTTGCCGACGAATTGCGGCGAGAAACAATCGACGCGGTCGCCGTCACCGGCGGTCACCTCGGCGCCGGGCTCGGCGTGATCGAGCTGACGGTGGCGCTGCATTACGTTTTCGACACGCCGAACGATCGCCTGATCTGGGACGTCGGCCACCAGGCCTACCCGCACAAGATTCTCACCGGCCGCCGCGACCGCATCCGCACGCTGCGCCAGGGCGGCGGGCTGTCCGGCTTCACCAAACGCGCCGAGAGCGAATACGACCCCTTCGGCGCCGCCCATTCCTCGACCTCGATCTCCGCCGGGCTCGGCATGGCGGTGGCTCGCGATCTCGAAAACAAGCGGAACAACGTCATCGCCGTCATCGGCGACGGCGCCATGTCGGCAGGCATGGCCTACGAGGCCATGAACAACGCCGGCGCCATGAATTCGCGGCTGATCGTGGTGCTCAACGACAACGATATGTCGATCGCGCCGCCGGTCGGCGCGCTCTCGGCCTACCTCGCCCGCCGCGTCTCCGGCCGCACCTACCGCAACGTGCGCAACGTCATTCGCCAGATCGCCAAGCGCCTGCCGAGCAGGATGCTGGAGAAGCGCGCGCTCGCCATCGAGGAATACGCGCGCGGCCTTGTCACCGGCGGCACGCTGTTCGACGAACTCGGCTTCTTCTATGTCGGCCCCATCGACGGCCACAATATCGACCACTTGCTGCCGGTGCTGCGCAACGTGCGCGACGCGCAAAACGGGCCGTTCCTCGTTCACGTCGTCACCCAGAAGGGCAAAGGTTACCCGCCGGCGGAGAAATCCGCCGACAAGTATCACGGCGTCGTCAAGTTCGACGTGGCGACCGGCGCGCAGGTGAAATCGAAACCGACGGCGCCGGCCTACACCAAAGTCTTCGCCGAGAGCCTGATCAAGCAAGCGCGCAAGGATCCCAAGATCGTCGCCATCACCGCGGCGATGCCGTCGGGCACCGGGCTCGATCTCTTCCAGAAGGAGTTCCCAGACCGCACGTTCGACGTCGGCATTGCCGAGCAGCACGGCGTCACCTTCGCCGCCGGCCTGGCGACGGAAGGCTACAAGCCGTTTGCGACCATCTATTCGACCTTCCTGCAACGCGCCTACGACCAGGTCGTCCATGACGTGGCCATTCAGCGCCTGCCCGTGCGCTTCGCCATGGACCGCGCCGGTCTGGTCGGCGCCGACGGACCCACCCATGCCGGCGCCTTCGACGTCGCCTATCTCGGCTGCCTGCCCGGCTTTGTCATCATGGCGGCCGCCGACGAAGCGGAGCTGGTGCACATGGTGGCGACGGCGGCCGCGATCGACGATCGCCCCTCGGCGGTGCGCTATCCGCGCGGCGAGGGTCTCGGCGTGCCGATGCCGGAAGAAGGCCGGCCGCTCGAGATCGGCAAGGGCCGCATCCTGCGCGAAGGCAACAAGGTCGCCATCTTCTCGTTCGGCGCGCGGCTCGGCGAGTGCCTCAAGGCCGCCGACGAACTGGGCGCACACGGCCTGTCGACGACGGTCGCCGACGCGCGCTTCGCCAAGCCCCTCGACGTCGATCTGCTGCTGCGGCTTGCCCGCGAGCATGAGGTGCTGCTGACCATCGAGGAAGGCTCGATCGGCGGCTTCGGCGCCTTTGTAATGCAGACGCTGGCCGAGCACGGCGTGCTCGACCGCGGCCTGAGGATCCGCTCCATGGTGCTGCCGGACGTGTTCATCGATCAGGATTCGCCGAACGCCATGTATGCCAAGGCGGGACTCGACGCCAAAGGCATCGTCACCAAGGCCTTCGAGGCGCTCGGACAAAACCTGCGCGGCGACGTGGTGAAGCTGGTCAGGCAATAGGCCGCGGGCGCGCGCTCAATTTCGCCGCCCTCGGGTGCAGGCGATATAAGCCGCAAAGAGCGACACCGAGACTGCGCCGCGCGACTTGCCCGCGCGGCGCCGCCACGCGACGATAACGGTGAATTCATGCCCCGCCAACGCGTCGATCGCTTGCTGGTCGAGCGCGGCTTGTTCGACAGCCGCGCGCGAGCGCAGGCGGCGATTGCCGCCGGCCGCGTTACCGCCGACGGGGTGCCGGTGCGCAAGGCCTCGGAGGCGATCGCCCCCGACGCCGTCATCGACGCCGCGCCCGAGCATCCCTTCGTGTCGCGCGGCGGCCTCAAGCTTGGCGCCGCGCTCGACGCATTCGGCATCGACGTGACCGGCCGCATATGCCTCGACGTCGGCGCCTCGACCGGCGGCTTCACCGAGGTGCTGATCGCGCGCGGCGCGCAGCGCGTTTATGCGATCGACGTCGGCCGCCGCCAGCTGCATCGACGCCTGCGCGGCCGCAGCGACGTCGTCTCCCTGGAAGCGACCGACATCCGCGCGCTTGATCCGGTGCGTCTCGCCGAACGGCCGGATTTCGCCGTGGTCGATGTGAGCTTTATCTCGCTCAAGCTGGTGCTGCCGGCGATCGGCCGACTGCTGCAACCGCGCGCCGCGCTCGTTGCGTTGATCAAGCCACAATTCGAGGCCGATCGCCGCGCCATCAAAAAAGGCCTTGTGCGCGACGCCGCCGTGCACGAGGCGGTCTGCGACGACATTGCCGCGTTCCTGCGCGCGCAAGGATGGCGCGTCGGCCGCCGCATGCCCTCGCCGATCCTCGGCGGCGACGGCAATCGCGAATTTCTGATCGAGGCGGCGCGTGGTTGAGCGCCTGACGATCAAGCGGCTCGGCCATCGCGGCGACGGCGTCGCCGACGGGCCGGCCGGCGCCATCTACGTTCCCGGCGCGCTGCCGGACGAAACGGTCGAAGTCGAAGACGTCCCCGGCCACCCCGACCGCCGCCGGCTCCTGCAGGTCGAGCGACCGAGCGCGCAACGCATCGCGCCGATCTGCCAGCATTTCGGCATTTGCGGCGGCTGCGCCGTGCAGCACTGGAGCACGGCTTCCTATCGTAACTGGAAGCGCGATCTCGTCGTCGAGGCGCTGCGCCAGGCGCGGCTCGACGCGCCGGTCGCCGAGCTCGTCGACGCGCACGGCGAAGGCCGCCGCCGTGCCGTGTTCCACGCCCGGCGCGGCGCACACGCCGTGCTCGAGGTCGGTTTTGCCGCCGTCCGCACCCACCGCGTGGTCGCGATCGACCGCTGCCCGATCCTGGCGCCAGACCTTGCCGGCGCCGTCGATGTTGCCTGGGCGATCGCCGAGGCGCTCGATCCCGCCGACAAGCCGCTCGATATCCATTTCACCGCGACCGACGTCGGCCTCGACGTCGACGTGCGCGGCTCGGGTCCGTTGCCTCCGGCGCTGATCACGGCGCTGGCGCGCGTCGCCGCCGAGCACGACCTGGCGCGGCTCACGCGTCACGGCGAACTGATCGCGCTGACGCGCACGCCGACATTGCGCATGGGCAAGGCGTCCGTGCCGTTGCCGCCGGCCGCGTTCTTGCAGGCGACCGCCGAAGGCGAAGCGGTGCTGGCGCGGCTCGTTCTCGCCGCCTGCGCCGACGTCTCCGCCGCCCGCCCGATTGCGGACCTGTTCGCCGGCGTCGGCCCCTTTGCGCTGCGGCTCGCCGAGCGCGCGCGCGTCGTCGCCGTCGACGACGATGAAGCGGCCCTCGCCGCGCTCAAGCGTGCCGCCGCGACGACGGCGGGCCTCAAGCCGATCGAGATCGAGCGGCGCGACCTGTTCCGCGACCCGCTTACGGCCGCTGAGCTCAAGCGCCTTGCCGCCGTGGTGTTCAATCCGCCGCGCCAGGGCGCACAGGCGCAGGCGCGTGAACTGGCGGCGAGCGGCGTGCCGCTCATCGTCGCGGTATCGTGCAATCCGGCGACATTCGCACGCGACATGCGCGCGCTGGTCGGCGGCGGCTATCGTCTCGCTGCGGTCACGCCGGTTGACCAGTTCCGCCACGCCTATCATGTCGAGATCGTCGCCCGGCTCCAACGCTGACGCTTCACTTTCCGCCGCGGGCTGATAAAATCCCGCGGTATCAGGAGATTCCGATGCGCGTTGGGGATTTCATGACGCGTCGCGTGGTGGCGGTTGCGCCTGACACGTCGATTCTCGCCGCCGCCAGGCTGATGCTGGAGCACAAGATCAGCGGCTTGCCCGTTGTCGATGCGGCAGGACACGTCGTCGGCATCGTCAGCGAACACGACCTGCTGCGCGATGACGGCGAAGGCGCCGACGGCTCGCCCTGGCTGCGCATGATGATCGCGCCGGACGGGCTCGACGCGGAAAAGGCCCGCTTCCACCATCGAAAGGTCAGCGAGGTCATGACGCGCGATCCCGTTACCATTGACGTCGAGTCCGCACTTGGAGAGGCAAGCCGCCTGATCGAGGCGCGCGGCATCAAGCGCTTGCCGGTGGTCCACGACGGCAAGCTCGTCGGCATCATCGCACGCGCCGATCTGGTGCGGGCGCTGACCCAATCCATCGAAAAGACCGCCGCGGCGATGACACCGGACGTCAGCGTCGATGCGCGCCTGGCGGAGCTTGAGCGCCAGATGTGGCGCCACCGCGCGCGGCTTTAGCGGCACTTTCTTTCATTCGCATCGGTTTTGCGGCGAGGACCGGCGCGGCGACCACTTTACCGTTCGCTTCTCTTTTTTACGCACCGTCACGGGATTACCATCGCACGCGGGTCGACGTTGCAGGATTGATCGATGGACAAAGATTCGCCTCGCGCCGAAAGGCCCCCGCGTTTCGTCTGGGGCGTCTCGACCTCCAGCTATCAGATCGAAGGCGCCGCGCGCGAAGACGGCCGCGGCGCCAGCATTTGGGACACCTACTGCCGCGAGCCCGGACGCATCGCCAACGGCGACACCGGAGATGTCGCCTGCGATCACTACCATCGTTACCTCGAAGACATCGGCTTGATGCGCGATCTCGGCGTCGGCGCCTACCGCTTTTCCGTGGCGTGGCCGCGGGTCATGCCGGAGGGCCGCGGCAAAGTAAACGAGGCGGGCCTTGCCTTCTACGACCGCCTGATCGATGCGCTCATCGATGCCGGCATCGCACCCTGGCTTTGCCTCTATCACTGGGACCTGCCGCAGGCGCTCGGCGACCGCGGCGGCTGGAGCAATCGCGATTGCGTGCATTGGTTCGCCGACTACGCCGCGCTGATCGCGCGCCGTTATGGCGACAGGGTCAAGCGATTCGCCACCTTCAACGAACCGTGCGTGTTCACCTTGTTCGGATTCTGTCTGGGCGGGCAGCCGCCGGGGATTGCAGATCTGACGATGCTCTTGCGCGCGATCCATCACGTCAATCTCGCCCATGGCGCCGCGATCGACCGTTTGCGCGCGGCGGTGGCCGGCGCTTCGCTCGGCGCCATCCACAACTACCAGCCGTGCCGGCCGGCGAGCGGCGATCCGGAGGATCGCGATGCGGCGCACAAGCTCAATGCCTATTGGAACGGCGCCTTCCCCGATCCGCAGCTCCTGGGTTCCTATCCGCCGCTATTGGCCGAGGCGATGACGCCGCATCTTCAGCCCGGCGATCTCGCCCGCATCTGCCGCCCGGTCGACTGGTTCGGGCTCAACCACTACGCACCGCATTACGTCGTCGCCAACGCCGGCAATCCGCTCGGCGTCGGCTTCGGCCCGGCGCCGGCCGAGGTGCCGCGCTCGGCCATGGGCTGGCCGGTCGAGCCGCAGGCTTTCCGCGAAACGCTGCACCATGTCCATCGGCGTTATCGTCTGCCCATCTATGTGCTCGAAAACGGCACTGCATTTGCGGACCAGCTCGACGCCGAAGGCCGCGTGCAGGACCAGCCGCGCATCGACTATCTGCGCGCCTATACGGATGCGATGTTTGCGGCGATTGCCGCCGGCGCCGACGTGCGCGGCTATTTCGTCTGGTCGCTTCTGGATAATTTCGAATGGGGCTCGGGCTACAGTCAGCGCTTCGGCCTCGTCTATGTGGACTACCCGACGCAGCGGCGCATCCCCAAAGCATCGTTCCGCTGGTACGGGCAGCTGATCAGAGACTATTCCGCCCTCTCCGCCTCCGACCGCACGACCTCGTCGAGCGCAATGAGCAGCGCGGCCACGCGATTGGCCGCCGACCGCCAGTCCGACAAGCGTTGATAATTATCGACCACCCAGTTGAATCCGAGCTGCACCGTGACGAACGCAGCCGACGCTTGCGTCAATTCCCCGAGCGTCATCGCGCCGGAGAGATATTTCGGAGCGCACAGCACCCACGCCACCACCGGCGCGAACAGCAAATCCGCCTGCGTCACCAGCGTCGTTCCCATCAACTCCCAGCACAACTGCCGCCAGCGGGCGATCACCTCGCGTAGCGCGTCCCAGGCCAACCGGTGCCTCTCGGTTTCGCCCGCCACCGCCGCCCGGTTGCCGGATTCCCGGATCTGGTTGGCCGCGGCCAGGAACTCCGCTTCGGCCTGGTTTTCCTGCTGAATGACCACGGGCAATTTGCGGCCGATCGCCATCATCGCGCCGGTAAATGCCAGCGAATAGACGCCGACGCCGATCACGAGATAACCCGGCACCGTGATCGCAACGCCGCGCAGCGCAACGGTAAGACTGCCCCCGACGTACCAGAGCACGTCGATGAACACGGCGGCGCTCAGTACCGAACCGACAAACCCGATCGCCAAATCCACCGGCGCGTCGGTGGCCGTGCGCACGTCGATGGAAAGGCGATATTCGGCGTTCTGAAATTCGCCGGATACCGACGCCAGCCGTCGAAAGCGCTCATGCGACAGCCAGTTGCCCAAAATATTTTTGGTCAGCCACTCCCGCCATTTGCGCTGAGCCGTCATGCGTCCCCACACCGACGCCACCTTCAAGGCCACGCTCAGCGAGGCCAGCGGTATGAAGATCACGGCCTGGTTCCAGAGCCCCCTGCCGTCGCGAAATTCGAGCGCATTGAAAAAATCGCGATTCCAAAAGTTCAACCGGTACTGCACGACGAGCTGCGCGACGGCGAGAGCGAGCAGGCCGACGGTCAACGACCAGCCCGTCAATGCCGATCCGTCCCGCCAGAAGCCGGATGCGCTCGACCAGAATCGGGAAAAGCCGTTGCGGTCCGAATTGTTGCCCTGCGCCATCGCCGTGAACTCTGGGCCACCGGGTTTGTTGCCGACGCGGCGCCAAGTTCGATGAGGCCACTCCGCCGCTTTGCCCCCGGCGAAGGAGGAAACGGTCCGATTACGCCCCCGCTCGATGGCTGCATTATACGCCGAGCGTCCGGTCTTGTGCCAGATCGAGGGCTTCCGCCGTCTTGTCCAACTGTTGCAAGGAGGACCGTTCCGCCGCCGGCGCCGCTAGACCGTGATCCGTTTAAATGGAATCGGATCGCGGTCTAATTTTTACGTTTGTGCATGATCTTTTTCGGAAAACCGGTTTCCACCCCCGGATCAAGTCCGGGAGCGGGCTTTTTCCGGATCATGCCCTAGAGCCGCTTGGCGACCTCTTCCAGCATGACCTCGGTGGCGCCGCCGCCGATGGACTGGATACGCGCATCGCGCGCCATGCGCTCGATCGTGCTCTCGCGCATGATGCCCATGCCGCCGTGAAATTGCAGGCAGGCGTACATGACTTCGTTGACGAGTTCGCCGCAATAGGCCTTGACCATCGATACTTCCTTGGTGGCGTCGGCCCCTTGCGTCTCCAGCCAGGCGGCGTGATAGACGAGTTGACGACCCGCTTCGATCTTGGCCGCAAGCATCGCCAGGCGTTGCCGGATGACTTGCTTTTGCCAAAGCGGCGAGCCGAAGGCTTTCCGCGTGCGCACATGTTCGAGGGTCAATTCAAGCGCGGCCGACGCCTCTCCTATCGCCATCGCCCCGAGCACGATCCGCTCGTTCTGGAAATTCTTCATGATGGCGTAGAAGCCGCGCCCCTCTTCGCCGAGCCGGTTCGCGGCCGCAATGCGACAATTTTCGAAATGCAGTTCCGCGGTGTCCGACGAGCACCAGCCGTGCTTGTCGAGCGCGCGGCTGACGGCAAAGCCGGGCGTGCCCTTTTCGATGAGGAACATCGTGATCGATCGGCTCTGCGGACCCGATCGATCGGTCTTGGCGGCCACGCAATAGAGGTCGGCGTAGACGCCGTTGGTGATGAACATTTTCGTGCCGTCGAGCACGTAGCAATCGCCGTCCCAGCGCGCGAAGCTGCGAATGCCTTTCACGTCGGAGCCGGCGTCCGGCTCGGTCACGGCAACGGCGGTGATGACCTCGCCGGCAACAATGCGCGGCATCCATTTGTCCTTCTGCGCTTCGCTGCCGGCATGGAAGATGTGGATCGAGGCCATGTCGGTGTGCACCAGCGCGGTGGCGGCAAAGCCGCTGAACGTCGAACGACCGAGCTCCTCGGCAAACACCGCCGTCGCCACCGCGTCCATTTCCGCGCCGCCGTAGCGGGCCGGATAGCGGATGCCGAAAAATCCCAGACTGCCCATGCGGCGCAGCACCTCGCGCGGCACGTAGCCTTGCTCTTCCCAAGCGAGCGCGTTGGGCTTGACCTCGGTATTGACGAAGCGGCGCACTTGCGCGCGCAGCATTTCATGCTCTTCGGAGCAATATAGCGAACGCTGCGTTGAATTCAGCGTCATGACGTCGGCGATCTTGTTCATATTCGGCTTCCGGTTTCTTAAAGTTGCGCCCGCGGACGCGGCAAAACCCGGGCATCTCCCTGATCAGGCGCAATTCAGCATATCGAATAGCCGTTCGCAAATGCAGCCGTCACGCAATGACGCTGCACCGCAAACAAGAGCCGATCGCCGCATCCTCAGCCGGTCTCAATCCCGGCCCCGGCCTCGACCTCGACCTCGATCCTGTGCAGCATCGCGGTCCACAGCTTACGGATCTGGGCATGGCGCCGCTCCACCGCGGCAGCCACCGCGTCCCGCACGGACAGAAGCTGCGGGCCCTTGAGAAAGAGAATCTGCGCCTGTAGCAGCCGCCCGCTCGCAAACTCGATATGCCGCATCGCCAGCACGAACGGATCCGCCTCGGCGACGCCCTCCGGCAAGAGCGCCGCCGGCCGGATGACCGCATGCAGAGCATGGCCGAATGCAGCAAGATCGATCAACAAGCCTTCGAAGCGATCCGTCGCCCCCTCGCTTGGTCTCGGCAGCCAAGCGGCCTCCCATTGCCACACCTGGAATGTCAGCGTCGGGTCCACGACCCACGACGTGGCGCGCGTCAGCAGCGACAGAATTTCCAGCTCCTGGCAGTACTGCGAATGCAGCTCGACCTGCCAGCCACGGCGCAGCCGACCCGGCAATGCCGCGGCGAGCTGGCGCGCCTGTGCGCCATGCGCAGACATGAGAAACGCCGCAACCCAGGTCTGTTGCCGCGGCGGAATGCAGCCGTCGCGATCGAGCGGACCGAGAAACGCGCTCATGCAGGCGCCGCCTCCTGCTGCGCGGCGGCCCGCGGGGTTTCCCGGCGCAGCGGCAGCGCGCGCAAATGATCGTAGTCGGCCGGAAACGGCGTCAGTTCGCCGCCGGCCTCCTCCGGCGCAATCCAGATCGTGCCGTCGCCGCGCCAGCGGCCCGCCAGCACCTTGCGCGCGAACCGCGCCAATAGGTCGGCCGCCAGCGCCGGCTTCTCGATCGTGAACGCATGATAGACGCGCGGCACGATGACGAGCGCGCTGTCCGGGATGTGCCTGCGCAGCGAATCATGCAGCTTTCGCGGCGTGAGAAAATCGTATTCGCCGTTCAAGATCATCGTCGGGATGCGGATCGAGGATAATTGCTCGGTCAGCGGCACAAAATCGAGGAAGGACTCCATCAGATTTTGCAGCGCATAGACGTCGTTGATCAGCCATGCTTTGCGTTTGGCGTTTTCGAGCTTGTCGAGCCGCTCGCCGAGATAGGCATCGGAAAGATTCATCGGGAACAACAAATCCTGAAGGTAGTTGGTGCCACCGACGATCAATCCGGTCCGCATGGCCACGCCGAAGAGCAGCAGCTGCGGCGAGAGTTCGGCAAAAGTGCTCATCGGCACCAGTCCGGCGATGGTGTCGGCGTGCGCGATGGCGTAGCGCAGCGCGATCACGCCGCCGAAGCTGATCCCCGCCAGGAACACCGGGCCTTGTCCCAATTCGCCGACGAGATCGCGCAGCACCGCCACCTGGTCGTCCTGCCCGATGAACAGGCTCGGCTTGTCGGACTCGCCCTGCCCGAGCAGATCGAAGGTGACGACGCGAAAGCCCCGCGCCGCCAGCGCTTCGTGATAGGGGCGCCAGAGCTCGGAATACTGCGTCAGCCCGTTGACGATGACGTAAGCCGGGCCGTCGGCGGGACCGTCGGTCGGGCCGTCAAGCTCGTAGCGTATCCGCCGCGAGCCGTGCATGAGGAACGGCATCTGCGCGCTCTTCGGCTAAAATGCCCGCGCAGACTAGAGCATGATCCGGAAAAGGCCAGCCCTCGGACTTGATCCGAGGGTGGAAACCGGTTTTCCGAAAAGATCATGCTCCACCAAAAATGTCAGAGCGACAATCGATTCAATCTGAAACGACTGCGCTCTTGGCGGATTGCGCCGCCGGCTCCAGGCGGTTTTTACGTAGGCCGCGGGCCGAACGCCGGAACGTTCGTTCGCGGCGACGTAAACAAGCCGTTAAAACACCAGCTGCGTGCGTCCGGCAATCCAGTCGATCGTGGCGCCGCGGTAGTTCGGCCCTCCGATCGCCTGCGGATTGTCGACCACGACGTGCTCGTAATCGAGCATGAACCGCATGTTCAGGTTGGGATACCAGTTGATGCCGATGCCA
>Ga0187784_10001158_pt1 | contig 20702 bp, 17 predicted proteins | sample 1015_SJ02_MP15_2_FD_132964 | JGI IMG/M metagenome (GOLD analysis project Ga0187784, IMG submission 132964) | Tropical peat soil microbial communities from peatlands in Department of Meta, Colombia - 1015_SJ02_MP15_20_MG | ecosystem: Environmental > Terrestrial > Soil > Wetlands > Peat | place...
AAAGGCGATTGCTGCGAACAATTGCGAGTGCGCCTTCAGCGGCAGCGCCAGCACGAACATGTCGGCGTCGGTGCCGCCTGCCGGGAACGCCAACAAGCCCGCGACCGCGATCGGCATCACGAATAAATTGATCAAAAGCAGATAGAGCGGGAAGAGCCAGGCGGCGCGGCGGATTTCAGCTTCGCTGTGGTTTTCGACGATGGCGACGTGGAATTGGCGCGGCAGCAGCAGGATCGCGAACAGCGACAACACCGTCATGGCGATGAATCCGGTCGCCTGCGGCACACCGGTCAGCGCCTGAGCCGCCTGCGGGTGTCGCAATGCGTCGGCCAATAAGTGCGCCGGCCCGGGAAACATTACGAAGGTCACAAAGGCGCCGACGGCGAGGAAGGCGATCAACTTGATGACGGATTCGGTGGCGATCGCCAGCATCAGGCCGTCCTGGTGCTCGGTCGCGTCGGTGTGGCGGGTACCGAACAAAACTCCGAATGCCGCCATCAGCAGCGCAACGAAAAGCGCAATGTCGCCGACGAGCGGTTGCGCCGCAGAGTTCCCGGCCGAAGCGGCGGCGAGAATGGTCCCGACCGACGCCGACACCGCTTTGAGTTGAAGCGCGATATACGGGATCATCCCAACGATGGCGATCAGCGCGACCGTCGCCGCTACCGCCTGGCTCTTGCCGTAACGCGCGGCGATGAAGTCGGCGATGGAGGTGATGTTCTGCGCCTTCGCCAGCCGGACGATGCGGATGATGAGCGGCCAGCCCAGTCCCACCATAAGCACTGGGCCGATATAGATGGTGAGAAAATCGAATCCGGTCCGCGCCGCGACACCGACCGAGCCGAAGAATGTCCACGACGTGCAATAGATCGCCAGCGACAGCGGATAGATCAACAATCGCGCGCGGCTGCCGCGGACCAGCTCTTTCCTGCGGTCGCCGTAGCTCGCCACCAGGAACAGAAAGCCGATATAGGCCAACGCGATGACAATGGCTACCCAGCCTTGCAGCATGGCGTTTCCCAATGACGGACGCGCCCTTCGGCGCGAGCTGATTTGTTGTTAAATCATCGTACTAAACCTGTCCATCAGCCACCACGCAGCAAAAAAAGTGAATCCGGGCTGAAACGCCACATCGCCGCCGGCGAAAGGTTAATGACGCCGCATTACAAGACTCCCGCCACTCCCACGCACATTGTGCTCAGCGGCGGGCGGCGTCACCAGCGCGACTGAGTATTTCCTCATTTGACGGCGGACCAAGCCCGCTGCATTGATCGGCGGATCGATGTGGCCTGTTCTTCCTCCGCTGCGCGCCGCGATCGAACCCGCCGAGACGCTTCTGATTGCGACCGCCGGCGGGATTGCATTCGCGCTTTTGGGATTCCCGGCCGGGCTCGTGTCCGGTTCGGTGCTTGCAGTCAGTACCGCCGCTTTGCTCGGCCGTCCGGTCAAGGTACCGATCGCGCTGGCGCGCGTCGGCTACGTCATTGTCGGCATCCTGCTTGGCGCCGTGGTGACGCCGCAAACCGTCAGAGGTTTTATTACCTGGCCGGCGAGCGTTGCACTCCTGGTCGTGGCGGCCATCGCCATGATTCTTGCGACCACAAGCTATCTGCGTGTCGTGCACCGCTGGGAGCCGCTTTCGGCGCTGATGGGCGCGAGCCCGGGCTCGATGGTGCAGGTCATTGCGCTGTCGACGGAGCTCGGCGCCGATCTGCGCGCGGTAGCGGTCGTGCAGACCATGCGCGTTCTGCTCTTGACCGTCGGCATACCGGGCGGCTTGGCGCTGTTCGGTTTGGTGGCGCCGGCGGGGCCGGTAGCCCGCGGCTCCGGCAATTCATCGCTTGCCGAGATATTGATTGTTGTCGTCGTAGCAAGCGTCCTCGCCATGGCGCTCGCGCGCTTGCGGTTTCCGGGTGGTTTCATTTTCGGCGCCATGGCCGGATCGGGCATCCTGCACGGCACCGGTCTCGTTTCCGCCGTGTTGCCCTGGTGGATCGGGGGCGCAGCCGTCATCGTTCTCGGCGCGGTTGTCGGTTCGCGTTTCGCCGGAACGAGCGCGCGGCTCGTGCTCGGTTATCTCGGCGCCGCGTTTGGTTCATTCGCCGTGTCGGTCACGATTGCCAGCGTGTTCGTACTTCTGGTCGTTTACTTTTTTCCGTTCCCGGTCGCCAATGTGGTCGTCGCGTTCTCGCCCGGCGCGCAAGATACCATGATGGTATTGGCGCTGGCGCTGCACCTCGATCCGGTCTTTGTCGGGGTGCATCATATCGCGCGCTTCCTCGTCGTCACCATCACGGTGGCGATCGCCGCTCGTCAGTTGGCGAAGAAAGATGCGCGTTAACAGCACCGCTCATTCCCGCGCAAGCGGGAATCCAGATAATAAGCACTCGATCCACCGCTTTCGCGGGGTGGCGAGCGGAATACAGATTCTCGAGCGGACGATTACTCCGCGGCGAGTGCGCGTTCCTTAAACGGCAAGCCGAGCTTCTGCCAGACGTCGACCAAGGCCTCGGCGAGACCGTCGATCAAACCGTCGTCGTGATAGGGGCTGGGCGTCAGGCGCAAGCGCTCGGAGCCTTTCGGCACCGTCGGATAATTGATCGGCTGGATGTAGATGCCATGTTCTGACAAAAGCAGATCGCTCGCTTCCTTGCAGCGCTCGGGATCGCCGACAAAGATCGGCACAATATGCGTGGGGCTCGACATCACCGGCAGCGCCGCCGCGGTGAGCACGGCCTTGGTGCGGGCGGCGCGATCCTGGTGGCGGTCGCGTTCCCATTGCGAGGTCTTCAAGTGCCGGATCGCGGCCGTCGCCGCGGCGCAGACCGCAGGCGGCAGCGCGGTGGTGAAGATAAAGCCCGGCGCATAGGAGCGCACCGCATCGATGAGCGTGCGTGAGCCCGTGATATAGCCGCCGAGACAACCGTAAGCCTTGGCGAGCGTCCCTTCGATCACGTCGATACGGCTTGCAACGCCGTCGCGTTCGGAAATGCCGCCGCCGCGCCGGCCATACATGCCGACGGCATGAACCTCGTCGACATAGGTCATGGCGCCATAGCGCTCGGCGAGGTCGCAAATGCGCTTTAACGGTGCGACGTCCCCGTCCATGGAATAAAGGCTCTCGAACACAATGAGCTTCGGCCGGTCCACGTCGGCCACCGCCAAGAGCGCCTCTAGGTGCGCCATATCGTTGTGGCGGAAAATGATCTTTTCGGTGCTCGCTTGCCGTACGCCCTCGATCATCGAATTGTGGTTGAGCGCATCCGACAGGATCAGGCAGTTCGGCATCAGCTTAGCGATGGTGGAAATGCCGGTCTGGTTCGACACGTAGCCCGAACTGAAGACCAGCGCCGCCTCCTTGCCGTGCAGGTCGGCAAGTTCGTGCTCAAGGCCAACCAGCGGATGATTGGTGCCGGCAATGTTACGGGTGCCGCCGGCGCCGGTGCCCATGCGGGCAGCCGTCTCTACCATGGCGCCGATCACCTTTGGATGCTGTCCCATGCCGAGGTAATCGTTGGAGCACCAGATCACCACCTCTTTCGCGCCTTCCGGCGAATGCCAGATCGCATGCGGAAAGCGTCCGGCAAGGCGCTCAAGATCGGCAAACACCCGATAGCGCCGCTCGGCGCGCAATCGCCCGAGCGCGTCGGTAAAATACTTATTGTAATCCATGAAACCCCGCTCGAAACGGCGGCTGCTCCAGCTACCGGCGCTCTTTTTAGAGTGGTTCCAGCCTGATTGTCGAGGTGCACTTTGGTGTAAAATTGTCGCGTCGCTTTGCTTTAGATCAAACGCGGGCGATTTCGGGCGAACGGCCTCTTATGCGGGCAACAAGCCGCGTTGCACCGCCTCTCCACCCGCCAGGTGCGACCATCACAACATTGACCCGGCCAAATTTCAGGCATAACATGTATCATAAATACATCTTAAAGCACGCGGCCCATTGCGGCCGGCATGCAGCGGAGGAAGTCGCCAAAACCACCCGCCTGCGAAGCCATGCTTTTTTCGTGCCGGCCGCTCCAAGCTGCGCTGGCACTAAAGGTGCATCATGGCGCATGAATTGCGCCCGTTGAACCACAAAGGGGAGGCGTCATGGTTCAGGAAGTGGTGTGGACCGTTTCAATCGTCCTCATGGGCGTGCTCGCCGCCCTCTTCGCTTGGGTCGCGGTCGGCGCCAACACCGCGCTCGCCGACTACGGACCGATGGTGGCTTCGGCCTACCGGGCGCGGACCTGGCTGTTCGGGTTGGCGATCATCGTCCTGATCGGAGTGAACTACGACACGCTGGGCAAATTGCCCTACGCGTCGAGCCTGTCTACGGCATCGTCCGGCGCGGCGGTCATTCCGGTCGAAGCGGTGGCCGAGCAATGGGCGTGGACCATCACGCCGAACGCCTTCACTGTCGGACAAACGGCGGAGTTTCACGTCAGCAGCAAAGACGTGAACCACGGCTTCGCCATTTACGATCCGGACATGCGCATTGTCGCTCAAGTGCAAGCGATGCCCGGCTACGTCAACGTGCTCCGCTACACTTTCACTCAACCCGGCACTTATCGGGTGCTCTGCCTCGAATATTGCGGCGTCGCGCACCACGAAATGAACGCGGATATCAAAGTCGCCGCGCATTGACCGGCTGATCCAAGGAGAACGCCATGACCGTTCAAGCCATACAGTCCCGCGGCGGGATCAGCGCCCGCGCCGCCGTGCTCGCCTACGTCGTTGTTTGCGGCCTCGTCCTGTTGATCATGATGCTGCTCGGATTGACCATGCGGCTCGCACAGGCGCAATGGCTCGACGTCTCACCCGACTTCTTTTACGTGATCATGACCATGCACGGCGCGGGCATGGTCGGTATCGCCGGCCTAAGCGGTGCCGCGGTGATGTGGTATTTCGTGCGTCGCCACGTGCCGGTCACGACGGCGGTATTCATCGTCAATCTGACATTCTTCCTGATCGGCGCGGTGCTGATCCTCGGCGCCGGCTTCATCGGCGGTTTTGGCGCGGGCTGGACTTTCCTGTTTCCGCTGCCGGCGCATTCCGGCGAGCTCTGGTCGGTCAATGCCGCGGCCGCCTACATGTTCGGCCTGTTGTTCATTGGCGTCGGCTTTTTGTTGCTGCACCTCGACATCGCGCGCGGCATTCTCTCGGTCTATGGCGGACTCGGCACCGCGCTCGGCGCCAAAGTCGCTTTCGGTCTCGCGCCGGAAAGCGAGGGACCGCCCCCGGCCGTTACCGCCTCGACCATGGTGCTGATCGTCAACATCCTCGGCATTCTCCTTGGCGCGGTGGTGCTCGTGGTCTCGCTCGTCAATCTCTACGTACCGAGCTTCACCTTCAATGCGCTCGCGGCGAAGAACATGATCTATTTCTTCGGCCACGTGTTCATTAACGCCACGATCTACATGGCCGTCATTGCGGTCTATGAGATTCTGCCGGTCTATACGCACCGGCCGTGGAAGACGAACCGGGTTTTTTACATGGCCTGGGTGCTGTCGACGGTCATGGTCCTCATCGTCTATCCGCATCATCTACTGATGGACTTTGCCATGCCGACTTGGGCGCTGGTCATCGGCCAACTCGTGTCGTGGCTGAGCGGCCTGCCGGTCCTGTTGGTCACCGCATTTGGTGCACTAACTAATGTGCATCGCTCGGGCATTAGGTGGAACGTCGCCGCCGGCCTCGTCTTCATTGGCACCGCGGGCTGGGCGATCGGCATTATTCCCGCGATCGCCGACGGCACAATCGAGGTCAATAGCTTCATGCACAACACGCAGTGGGTACCCGGCCACTTCCATACCTATCTGCTACTCGGCGTGATCGCGATGTTCCTCGGCTTCCTCACTTACCTGACGCCGAAGTCGACAAGCTTTTGGGCGCCCGCCGGCTTCTGGCTCTATGTGGTCGGCGGCGCGATCTTTACGCTTGCTTTCCTCGCCGCCGGTTCTGCGAGCGTGCCGCGCCGTTATGCGGTGCATCTGCCGAATTGGCTGCCCTATGACCGCGTGGGCTCGGTTGGCGCCGCTTTGGCAGTGGCCGGCGCGTTGATCCTGGTGCTCAGATTCCTGTTAAGCGTGAAATCTGCGGCGCGAGAGGATGCCAAGGCGTGATGACTCGCGGCTTTCTGCCTCTCTTAGCGATCGTCGTAGCGGCTGGGACCGCGGCGCTCGCCTGGGAGACAGATGGATTTCGCGTCATCACCACCGCCGGCGCGCGGCAACTTGCGATCCAACGCGCACCCGCTTCCCTTCCGGATGTGCAACTCGTCGACCAGGACGGCTATGCTTTCCGGTTGCGCGACTATCTGGGCAAGCGAATCCTGGTCGACTTCTTCTATTCGCGCTGCCCGACCATTTGCAGCGCGCGCGGCGACGACTTTCAGCGCGTGCGCGAACTGATGGACGACGGCGCCGACGCCTCGATCGATCTCCTGAGCATCAGTTTCGATCCCGGCAACGACGACCGTGAGGCACGCAAACTCTACGGCGATCGCTTTAACGCTAAAGCTCCCCGCTGGCGGATAGCAGCACCGGCCGAGAGTGCGGATCTCGCCGCTTTACTGAAAAGCTTCGGCGTCGTCGTCATACCCGACGGCCTCGGTGGCTTCATTCACAACGACGCCGTCTATCTTGTCGACGCCAAGGGCCGCCTCGCTCGTATTCTGGATCCGGAGGCGCCGAAGCGATTGTTGGCCGAAGCCAAAGGCGCGCCATGAACGTCCGTCTTTTCCTCATAGCCGCCTCGTGGCTCGCGCTGTGGGTCGATCCTGTGCGCAGCCTATTGGAAAGCGATATGGCTGCGCACATGACGCTGCAGGTGCCGCTCCTGATCGCGCTCGGTTTGGTGCTGGCAACAACCATACGTCCTTATGAGCCGCGCCTTTTCGCCGACGCGGATTGGCTCGGCATCCCCGGCATTGTGCTGGTCATCTTCGCCACGTCGTTTTGGATGCTGCCGCGCGCTCTCGACTCGGCCATTGCCGATCCCTGGATCGATGCAGCCAAGTTCATAAGCCTGCCGCTGCTCGCGGGACTGCCGCTGGGTCTGAGTTGGTGCCGGATGCCCGCGCTCGGCCGCGCCTTCATCTGGGCGAACTTCATTCCGAAGCTGGGCGCCGTCGGCGGCCTCTATCTGGCGGCGCCGATCCGCCTTTGTGCCTATTATCGGCTCGACCAGCAGGCTGCCGCCGGTTGGACGCTGATTGCTGTTGCCGTGGCCCTTGGGACGTTGTGGTTTGCTGCCGCGTTCGTGGGTTGGCCATCTGATGAGCGGCAACAACTCTCCCTACCAGGCAAGCTGTGACGTTCCGGCTGGTGGGCGGGGCTGCGGGGCTGTATCGGAGAGCGTTCACCAAAGCTGAAGAGAAGTTGGGCTTTCGACGCGTCCTCGTGGTTCGACCAATCATGGATTGCGCCGCGAGAACGACAGAGCGTAGGCGCCATTCCGGATGTCGATCAAGGGATCATCGGATTCCTCGATCCCATCGGTCAGCTGGCCGGGCAGAAACAGCAATTTCTTCTCCGCTTCGGCGCTGTCGGGCACTGCCTTGTCGATGCTCAAGACGCCCAGCTCCACTACCTTGCGGTCATTCGGCCAAGCTATCGTCGGGTCCTTCGTAGAATCGCTGGCCGCGGCAAGTTGCGCCCTAAGGTGAAACGTCACTGGCCCGCGCTTGAGGCGGTCCGGAAGCTCGTCCAGCAGGAAATTCGGCGGCCGTTTCGCCGCATCAGCCGCAGCCAGATGTACGACGCGCTCGGGCACCATTTGATAGCGGACTGCCTGCCGCGCGCCCGCCTTGTTGACAAATACAAACGCATCTACACCGTAATACTCTTCATCGGCAAAGCTGTCCGGCGTACTCACTGTCGCAAAGGCCGCGGGCACGGAAGGATGGTTCGCCACGAACTGCTCAAATTTTGTCGGCTTGGCAGCGTCAGGCGGACTCGCGGCCAGTGCCAGCAGCAAATCGCGAAAGTCTTCGCCGGTGGCTACCGGAAAGAACTTGAGTGAGTTGATCACCATGTCGGTGTCGCTGCCGTCCGGCAGATGGAACTTGATGGCCATACCGTGCGGGTTGGCGTCGGCGGACCCGTCCGGGATATTCGGTATTCCGGTCGCATCGGAGAATCGCACTGTCACTGAGATCGGGCGCCCGTTGAACAATCCAGCGCGGCTCAGCCCGGCTGCCTCGGCAGATGCCTTGAAGCTGCCTTCGACGACGATGCCCTTGGCGTGATTGGCACGAAACCCTGGATGCACCCCAAATACCTTATTCATTGCGTCAACGAGTTGTTGCTCGATCGGCTGAGCTTCAGCCCTGACAATCCCGGCCCATGTTAAGCCTAACATCATCGTAGCGATCAGAAGCTCGCGTTTCCTCATGGAGGCCCCTCCTTTGGGTTGGCGCCAGTGACCAGTTGCTTTCGGTGCGCAAAAAGAGGTATTTCATATACATCATATATTGCCGCGACAATCAAGGAGATACTTGCCACGCGCTTGCGGCGGGTTTCCCTAGGCAGCATAACGGTCCCGTTCAACTGCGCTAGCGGCCGGACGCGGCCTTACGGAGAGGAAGATGCGTCTGACACTGCACACCGATTATGCGTTGCGTGTTTTGATTCAGGTCGCCCTCAATGACGGCGAGCTCACGACCATCAACGACATTGCCGAAAGCTTTGCCATCTCGAAGCACCATTTGATGAAGGTCGTAAACGACCTCAGCCAGAAGGGATATCTCGATACGATTCGCGGCCGCAACGGCGGCATTCGGCTGATGCGGAAACCACGCGACATCAATATCGGCCAGGTGGTGCGTGACACCGAAGATAAGCTCGATGTGATCGAATGCCTGGCACGCGCGGGCTATTGCCGCATCGAGCGCGCCTGCGTGCTCCGCACCGCGCTGCGCCAAGCGACCAATGCGTTTCTTGCGGTGTTGGACGGACATACGCTTGCGGATCTGATCAAGCCGCACAAAGCCCTGTCGTCATTGCTGTTTGATGGCCGCGTCCCCGCGCACGCGGGTTAACAAATAAACCGAGCATGACTGTGCAATCACCGGGTGGCAGCGCCCACCGCAATCTGATCATTGCCGATATCGTCGAGCGCACCGGGATCGACGATGAGATGATTGATCGGCTGGTGCGCGCATTTTATGCGCGGGCGCGGCTCGATCCCCTGCTTGGACCGATTTTCGAGGGCAACGTCGGCGACTGGGAAGCACATTTTTCCAGGATGCGCGATTTCTGGTCATCGGTCGCGTTGATGAGCGGCCGCTACCACGGCCAGCCCATGGCGGCGCATTTGCCCTTGCCCATCGACACGCCGCATTTCAACCGCTGGCTTGAGTTGTTTGCTGCGGCGGCCCAGGAGATTTGTCCGCCGCCGGCGGCCGCGCATTTCATCGAGCGCGCGCACCGCATCGCCGATAGTTTGGAATTGGGCATCGCCGCATCCACGGGCAAAATCCGGTCGCGGCCGGCACGCCCGGCGAGCACGCTACCGCCGCCAACGTCAGCTGCCAAACCCTGAACGAAGCGCGCTTCACGCTTCGCTGCGCAGCGTTTTCTGCCAGCGGCCCGAACTTCAGACCCGCCTGTGCATTGACATTGACGCTGCCTCTAGCGGCGTCGCGGGAGAGCACCATGGAGCACAATAAAGGCGTTCCCTCGCGGCGTCGCGTGGTCGGCGGTATTTCGACCGGCTTGGCCGCAGCGGTCAGCGGAACGTCGATCGCGGAGGCAACGACATCAACGTCGCAAGGCGGAACGCCTGCGGCCGCTCATCCACCGGGGCCGATTAACCCCGTCACCGAATATCCCAAGCCCCCGTTTCCGGCGCTGCAGCAGGAATGGCCGGGGCTCTGCAGCCGCATGACGCCGCGTCCCGATCACGGCGAGGAGAGCTATCGCGGCTCCGGCCGGCTTGCCGGACGCAAGGCGCTCATCACCGGGGGCGATTCCGGAATGGGCCGCGCTGCCGCGATCGCATTCGCCTGCGAAGGCGCCGACGTCGCCATCAACTATTTGCCACAAGAAGAACCGGACGCCGCCGAGGTCGTCGAGCTCATCCGCGCTGCCGGGAGGAAAGCGGTGCCGCTGCCCGGCGATGTTCGCGACGAAGCTTTCTGCAACAAGCTGGTCAACGCCGCGGCGCAGGCCATGGGCGGCCTCGACATCCTTGTCAACAATGCCGGTCGCCAGCACGCAGCTGTGTCGATTGCCGACATCACCACCGAGCAATTCGACTGGACGTTCAAGACGAATGTCTATGCGATGTTCTGGATCACCAAGGCGGCAATGGCCTTTCTCAAACCGGGCGCGGCTATCGTCAACACCGCCTCAGTGAACGCCTACGATCCCGGCAAAGAAATCATCGACTACGCCGCAACCAAGGGCGCGATCATGATTTTCACCAAGGGCCTGGCCAAGCAACTCGCGCCCAAGGGCATTCGCGTCAACGCCGTTGCGCCCGGCCCGGTATGGACGGCACTGCAAGTCACCGGCGGACAACCGCCCGACAAGATTCCTGAATTCGGCGCGGATACACCAATGGGCCGCCCCGGCCAGCCGGCCGAGCTTGCCTCGCTTTATGTACTCCTTGCGTCCGCCGAGCCGAGCTTTTCGACCGGACAGGTGTTTGGCACAGTCGGTGGCCGCGGCGGGCCTTAAGCGGGCCGCGGCCGCTCATCTCCGCCTCACGGCTTACTTGGTTGCCAACTCACATCGGGATCGTAGTGGTCTATTTGCGAAGCAATGTTTTCAGTTTTGGGGCCGAGATTTTTTTCATAGACGATGCCGGTTTGGCCGACCATGAAGGTCATGATACCGGAATCGCCATAGGTGGCCGGATAAGCGAGCAGCGCGAAGCCCCGGGTCATATGACCATCGGCCATGTAGTTTTTTGCTCCGCCGGCTGCGTTGTCGCCCTGCCGTGTCAGAATGCGGAAATAGTAACCGTAATATGGACGCGGCTTTAGGTGCGGCGTTCCCGGTTGATAACCGGCGGCCCGGGCCTGCGCGATCAGCGGCCCCAAAGGACTTTCCGGCTCACCCGGATTGACCGGCCAATAGAGTCCGTCACGCCGTCCATCTTTACTCATGAAATGCTGCGCGTACTCGGGCGTGCCACCTGGGCCTAACCGCATGGCGGAATATTCGCGCTGAGCGGTGGCATAAGCGCGGCAAATTTGGATGACGGTCAGTTCGTTGCGGCCAATGCGCCGATTGAGAATCTCCTCGACGCCCGCCTTGGTGTCGAAATGCCAGCGATCGTGCTCGCCAACGAGCGGGAGCGGAAGCGGCCATTGGTCTTTGCCGACAATAAGCGTGGCTTTATTTGCGCCGTCGAGTTCAAGCTTGTGCGCTTCGTCATAGCTGGCGACGAAGCGCGCCCTGCCGTGATCATCGGCGACGGGATCGCCTGAATGGATGAGCCTGGCGCCTGCCGGCCCGAGGATGGCGAGAAGCTCATCAAGGTGATTGTCACGGTTGGCGGCAATCAGCGCGTCGACTGCGGCTTCCGGCGTGGCGAAGGTTTTTTGCGCCTGCGCCGCGATGCTTGACGGGACAACAGCGACGATGAGCCCGAGGACTGCGGCGCCGAGCCGCAATGCAACAGCAAGCCTAAAAGTCAGGTATCTGAGCATTGCGTTTGCCTCATCGGCGCCCACCGCCGAATCCTCCGTGAAAGCCTGACATTGGCGCGGCCTGGAAGCTCGGCATCGGTGCCGCATGGAAACTGGGCGCCGGAATCGACGTCCGGCTGGAAAAACCACGGGCCGCCTCGCCACGCACTTGCGCCCCCCCGCCGAACGATTCGAACGCCGGCGGCATAGCATGCTGCGGTACGGCTAGACCCGCGGCGGGATGGCTGATCCGCGGTTGCGTTCCCGCCGGCCCTTCGGGCGCAGCAATCGAAGGCGTCGGAGCAAAGCCTCGTACCACGTTCGGCGCCGCGCCGGTTGGCTCATGGTATCGCGCGGCCATTGCCTGATTGCGGTACGGTACGCCGTGGCGATGGACGGGGTCATGTTGCCAGATATCGCCGGGATGCTCATGGCTCTCGTGGAATTGCCCGAAGCGTTCCGAGTTCACGCCGATATGATGCCGGCGCCATTCGGGATAAGCCCAGGCCCAAAAGCCGAATGGGTAGATGCCAATGCCGAAAGCCATGACGTCGTCAGCCGCCAAGCAAGTTCCCGTCCAGTCGCCAAAATAGAAAGGTGGATACTCGGCATTTTGCCAGGCCCCGTAGATGCACCAAGGGTTATAAGCGGGCACATAAACAACATCGGGATTCGGCGGTTCGATCGTTATCTCCTGATCCTCGGTCGAGACGTGCTGTTGCGGAGTCGAAGCCAGCGTGCCAGCCGCCTGTGCACGCTGTCGCAATTCCTGGATCGCACTCATGACACCGTCTTGCTGAGCGAGAAATGCCTCACCGAGCTGTTCGGTCCATTCCAGATTTCTGTTCATGGTGTGCAGAACCTGCGGAAAAGCAACAAGCGATTTTATGCTCGGGTCCCAAGGCCGGCGTTGCAAGGCAGCGGTCAGTAAGTCGCCCTTAAGCGCGGCGTTGGCGGGAATTCGCAGCCAACGGTCCGCCTCAACGATTTCGAGCGGGTAAGTCGCCGCTATCAAAATCTGTGCGACCAGCGGATCCGGATACAGCGCGATTGGCGCGACCAATTGATCGAGCTGCGCAGCGCTCATTGGCGCACCCGTGGCGGTGTCTTGCTGCGGCGCCGCCAACGATGAATGACAGCCAACAAAAGCGACAATGACTGCCGCAAGGACCCTCAAAATTCGAGGTGTCAACCGCATGCGAGCAGAGTGCACGTCGCTACGATCTCGAAAGTTGATCCAGATCAAGATGTGAGCTTTCCTTCTGACGCGTCAACGTCGCCGGCCGAGCATGCCTCGCTCTATGTGCTTTTTGCCACCGCCGAGTTGAGCTTTTCGACCGGGCCGGTGTGGCGGATCTTAAGCGGCCGCTGGCCGCGCTTCCTTGAATCATGCCCTGCCCGCGCCCACCTGAGTCGATAACGGTTCGCAACGGAACGGCACAGCGCGAGGGAGCGATCATGAAAGTCGGAATTTTGGGATCTGGCGACGTCGCCAAAGCGTTGGCGGCCGGCTTCATCAAACACGGTCACCAAGTCGTTCTCGGCACGCGCGATGCGGGCAAGCTTAAGGATTTTGTCGCAAGCCACCAAGCCGCCCGGGTTGCCGGTTTCGCCGATGCCGCCGGATTCGGCGAGCTTGTCGTGCTCGCGGTCAAGGGCACGGCCGCGCTCGATGCACTTAAAGCGGCGGGCGCGAAAAACCTCGCCGGCAAGCCGGTCATCGACGCCACCAATCCGATCGCCGACGCGCCGCCGACCAACGGTGTATTGAAGTTTTTCACCAGCCTCGACCAGTCGCTGCTGGAGCGGCTGCAGAGTGCGTTTCCCGACGCGCATTTGGTCAAAGCCTTCAACTCGGTCGGCAACGCGGCAATGGTCGATCCGCAATTTCCCGGCGGCAAGCCGACCATGTTTATCTGCGGCAATGACGACAAGGCCAGGGCCGCTGTGCGCGGCATTTGCGAGCAATTCGGCTGGGAGGTCGCCGATATGGGCAAGGCGGAGGCCGCGCGCGCGATCGAGCCGCTGTGCATGCTGTGGTGCATTCCCGGCTTCGTTCGCAATGATTGGTTCCACGCCTTCAAGCTCTTGCAACGCGGCTAGCCGTCGTGGCCGCCGCCGCTAGCGGTCCGATCGTCGCCGTCACCGGCGCCAATCGCGGCATCGGCTTTGAAATATGTCGGCAACTTGCCGCCCGCGGCGCCCGCGTGGTGCTCACGGCGCGCAGGCCGGAAGCCGGCGCCGCGGCGGTTGAGAAACTCGCGAAGCAAAAGCTCAAGGCGGAGTTTCACACTCTCGACGTGACCGACGGCAAAAGCATTGCCGCGCTCCGGGACTTCCTCGAGGAGCGCCACGGCCAGCTCGACGTGCTGATCAACAATGCCGGCATCATCGCCAAGGGCGAAGACGACGGGCTGAAAGTCGATTTGGCGACTGTCCGCGCAACGCTCGAAACCAACACGCTCGGCCCGTTGCACCTCGCGCAGACGCTGGCGCCGCTGCTCAAGCGCAGCAAATCCGGCCGCATTGTCAACATGTCGAGCGGAATGGGCGAGCTTTCCGGCAATAGCGGCGGCCACGCCGCTTATCGCATCTCCAAGACCGCGCTCAACGCCGTCACCGCCACGCTCGCGGCTGAGCTGCGCGGCGCCGTTGCGGTCAATTCCGTCTGCCCCGGCTGGGTCAAGACCGACATGGGCGGACCGCATGCGGAACTGGAGGTCGCCGACGGCGCCGATAGTGCCGTTTGGCTCGCGCTCGACGCCACGCTAAAGCTGACCGGCAAATTCATCCGCGAGCGCAAAATCATTCCGTGGTGATCCACGGCGCTCGTATCGCAAATGATCGCGCTAAGATTCGAAATCGTGCCCGGCACGACCACGCGATCGCGCGTCCTCACTTCGGGATTCCACATGAGCATTTCCGCTCCAGGCCCAACATTTGCTGCCGAGGCCCCCGCTCGCCAACGATAGTGATAAACCGGCGGCGCCCAAAACTGGCCCGGCCTTGCTTCTACGCTTTCGCTTCGACACTGGTTTGGCGCGCGACGTGGCTGCATCCATTCCTTGATAATCTGGTCGCGAACGTGACCGATCTGAAACTCCAGTACCATACAGCCTGAAGGGGGTTTTAGGCTTTTTAGGCTTTTGAGAGGTTCGATATGAATGAAATCTTTGCCGGTCGCTATACCGCGCGCCTGGAAAAGCCTGTCGTCCTTTTTCTCATCGGCATGCGTTTCAACAATCTACTCGCAGTAAGAAAATGGCTTCCGGTAGCGTTTGCCATGCCGCGCATGCTGGCGGAGCTGAGCGAAAAGCCGGAAACCGGGCTATTGTTTTACCGCACCGCTCTTTCCGGCCGGATCATTCTCGTTCAGCAATATTGGGAGAGCTTCGACAAGCTTATCGCCTACGCACACGATCGCGCGGGTCAACATTTCCCGGCCTGGGCCGCTTTCAACCGCGCCATTGGCGCCGACGGGTCGGTCGGCATCTGGCACGAGACCTATCTCGTCGAACCCGGCAAGAGTGAATGCCTGTATGCGAACATGCCGAGATTCGGCTTGGCGGCGGCGGCCGCTCACATCAAAGCGGAAGGACGGCTCGCGACTGCCAGGGATCGATTAACGGTGTGATCTTTGCTGAAAAGCCGGGACTCCGATGACGCGGCCGTGGCCGCGATTCCTCGCACTATTCCTGAAAGTGCTGGAAATCGCCGAACGTGACCCCTTATGCGCGACCCGCGTAAGATGCGCCTACGGGTAAGCTTAAAAAAGAGTTCACTCTGATCCTTGCGCCCTAACGAAAGCCCCAATTGCGGTATTTCCTTCCAACCAGCTGCCCGTAAGGTGACGCGGATTCATGGCGTCGCTCGGCGACGCGACAGCATTGTGACTCGCCCTACGCGCAGCCGCTAAGTAAACTGCCACCCTCGGCTTTCCGGCCGCGGATATGGCTTCCGCTTTTAGTGCGTTCGCCCCGCCTCTGAATGATTCCGGGGCGTACCTGCGGAAAGGATTGCGCAGTGCGTGAGATTGCTGAGTGGCTTGACAAACTCGGCATGTCTGAATACGCGCAGCGCTTTGCCGAGAACCGCATCGACTTTTCAGTTCTGCACGACCTGGACGATCAAGACCTGAAAGAGCTCGGCGTCGTGCTCGGCGACCGCCGCAAGATTTTGCGCGCTATCGCCGGACTGGATGGATCATCGCCTGCTGCAGCAGAGAATACGGCGGATGCGGCCGGACGGGACGTGCTTGCGACTGCGGATACGGGGTCGGCACCGCTTGCATCCGCGACTGAGAAGGACGGTGAACGCCGCTATCTCACGGTGATGTTTTGCGATCTGGTCGGCTCGACGGCGATTTCGGCGCAACTCGACGTCGAGGAATGGCGCGACCTGGTCGCCGCTTATCTCGATGCCGCCTCTGCGGCGGTAACCGAGCTGGGCGGGCATGTTGCCAAGAAGCTGGGCGACGGCATACTCGCGCTGTTCGGTTATCCGCTCGCGCATGAGAACAATGCTGAACGCGCGGCGCGCGCGGCGCTGTCGATCCAACGCGCGCTGGTGATGCTCAATTCCAAAAATGCCGGCAGCGGCAAGCCCGAGCTGAAAGCCCGTATCGGCCTCGAAACCGGTCCCGCAGTGGTGGACGCAGCCGGCGAAATTTATGGCGACGTGGCAAACGTTGCAGCGCGCGTGCAGGCGCTGGCGGAGCCGGGCGCCATCCTCATCACCGCGCGCGTGCAGCGCCAAATCGCGGGATTGTTCGTTGCCGAAGACCGCGGGGCGCAAGCGCTCAAGGGCGTGCCCGAGGCTACGGTGCTGTTCCGGCTGGTTCGCGCAAGCGGCGGCGGCCGCCGCGCGGGGCAGCGCAATCTTACGCCGCTCATCGGCCGCGACGACGAGATGACCATGCTCTTGCGGCGCTGGGAGCGGGCGCGCGCGGGCGACGGACAATTGGTGCTCATCGTCGGCGAACCCGGCTTGGGCAAATCACGGCTGGTTGAGGAATTTCACGACCGGCTGCGTGACGTGCCGCACACTTGGGTCGAGTGGGGCTGTTCACAGCTTCTGCAGAACACACCGTTGCGACCAATCGCCGAATGGGGCCGGGCACGCTTCGGCGGCGCCGATGTGCCGGTGGAACGGCGGCTCGCGGAACTGGAAAGCTCGCTGGCGCAGGTCAAGCTCAACCCAGCCGAAATTGCGCCGCTTGTGGCTCCGCTTGTGGATATTCCGCTGCCGAAGGAGCGGCTTCCCGCTTTGGCGCCGGAGGAGTTGCGCCGCCGGCAACTGGCGGCAGTGACCAATTGGGTGATGGCAGGCGCCAAGGTGCAGCCGGTGGTGCTGACATTCGAGGATTTGCATTGGGCCGATCCCACGACCATCGACCTTTTGCGCGGCATGGCCGAGCAGGGCGAGTTGGCGCCGCTCTTTATTCTCGCGACACTGCGGCCGGAATTCCGCCCGCCCTGGAGCATGCGCTCGCATCACGGCACTATTTCGTTGGCGCCGCTCGAGCGCGGCCAGGTGCGCGATATGGTGGCCGAACTCTCCACCCGCCGAGCGTTGCCGCAAAACGTGGTGGACGACGTCGCCGCCCGCACCGGCGGCGTACCTCTCTTCGTCGAAGAAGTCACGCGCTTGCTGCTTGAACGCGGCGAGCAAGGACCCGTGCAGGCGATTCCACCGACGCTGCAACAATCCCTCATGGCGCGGCTCGACCGTCTCGGGCCGGCCCGCGAAGTGGCCCACATTGGCTCCGTCATAGGCCGTGGATTTTCCTATGGTTTGCTGCGCGCCGTCGCCGGCATCGAGGATGTGACGCTGCAAGCTGCACTGGCGAAACTCGCCGACGCCGGCATCGTGCTGGCGCAAGGCCTGCCGCCGGACAGCGATTACCGCTTCAAGCATGCACTCATTCAGGACGTGGCGTACGAAAATCTGCTCAAAAGCCGCCGACAGGTCTTGCACCGGCGCGTTGCCGAGACCTTATGCGATCAATTCGCCGAAACCGCCGAGGCCGAACCTGAAGTGCTGGCGCATCACTTTACCCAATCAGGCCTGATCGACGCTGCCATCGAATGGTGGGGTAAGGCCGGCGAACAGGCGCTAGCTCGCTCCGCCTTTCAAGAGGCGATCGCGCATCTCGGCAAGGCCATTGAGATGGCCGACAACGCGGCGCCGGGCGCGGCGGCAGCGACAGGCATTAGCTTCGCAAGCCGGCGGCTCAAACTGCAGACCAGCTACGGCCAGGCGTTGCTGTGGTCAAAGGGCTATGCCGATAAAGAAGCGAATGCCGCTTTCACACGCGCCGAGGAACTCGCCGGCAGAACCGAAGATACCGCCGAGCGGCTCAAGATTTACTATGGTCAATGCCTCGGGAATTTGCTGCGCGGCGAATATACTTCCGCGCAGAATCTTGCCGAAGGCATTCTTCACGACGCTGAACGCAGAGGGCGAGGACAAGAAGCGGCTTTTGCCCGGCGCGTTCTAGGTTTGACTCATCATATGCAGGGCGCTTTTACGGAAGCGCAAACGCTGCTTGAACAGGCGCTGAATAGCCCGGACGGAGACGGTGAATTCCGCGCCGGGCCCGACATGATCGTCGCCGCCAAAGCTTACCTCGCCCACAACGCTTGGGTGCGCGGCGAATTTGCACGCGCCCGAAGCCTGATCAACGAGTCTGTTGCGCGAGCGATATCAGCCTCGGATATTCCCGATCAGTGCACGGCCTATAGTTACGAGAGCGTCTTCGCGATAATGCGAAACGACGCGGAGGCAGCGCGTGGTGCCGCCGAAAGGTTGATCGCGGTCGCCCAGGAGCACGGGACCAAATTGTTCCTGCTCGTGGCTCGCGTCTACGCCGGCTGGGCACGGGCCTCGCTGGCCCGAAGTTCAGCCAACCGGAAAGGATTTCAACAGTCCGTGGCGGCTTACACGGAGGAAGGAAATAAATACTACGTGCCTCTCTTTCTAGGCCTGCTCGCTGCGGTCGAGCTGGAAACTCAAAGCGAAAGAGAAAGAGCCGCGGCGCACATTTATGAAGCGCTGGCGCTGGCGCAGCAAACTGGCGAGCACTGGACTGACGCCTTCTTGCATCGTATCCGCGGTGAAATTTTGTTGAAACTCAATCCTACGAATACGGCGCCCGCGGAGGAGGCTTTCCTCACCGCGATCGCCGTTGCGCAGCAGCAAAAAGCTAAGACCTTCGAGTTACGCGCCGCACTGTCGCTGGCGAATGTTTATCACAGCGCGAACCGCGCCGCCGACGCCCAGGCTGTGCTCGTGCCGGCGCTCCAGGGCTTTTCGCCGACTCCAGAGTTTGCGGAAATCGAACAGGCGCAAAGGCTGCTCGGCGCGATGCACTGACACCGCGGAGCAAAGGAGAGGGCCGATGAAAGCACATATCGTCGGTGGCGGGTTTGGCGGGCTGGCGGCAGCCGTGCTTCTCATCCGCAACGCCGAAGTGCCCGGTGCGGACATTACGATCTATGAAGCCGACGAGAAGCTGGGCGGCGGGTTCTTTCTCGAAGGCAGCGCCGAGAGCGGCTACAACCTGCCGGGCTCCGTCTTCGACAAGGAATACCGTTGCACGTTCGAGCTGCTCAAGTGGATTCCGTCCGCAGGCGATCCCTCCCAGTCTGTCACCGAGGAGTTCTTCGCCTTCAATACCGGCGAGCCTTACCATGACAAAACGCATCTCCTCGATCGCAACGGCCGCCTCGTGCACGGGCCGCGTTTCGGCCTGAGCCTCGGCGACGGGCTCTGCATCACGCGGTTCATGCTGACGCCGGAAGCGATGATGGAAGGGCGGCGCATCAATGAGTTCTTTTCCGAGCGGTTTTTCGCGACCGAATTCTGGTTTCTGTGGGCGTCGATCATGGGGACGCTGCCGCAACACGGCGCGATCGAATTTCGGCGCTACATGAATCGCTTCTTGTATTTGTTCGGACACCTCTCGGACATGAAGGGGGTGATGCGCACACCCATCAACCAGCATCAATGCTTCATCGAACCGCTGGTTAAGTGGCTGCAACCGCGCGGCGTGAACTTCGTCACCGGCGCCTTCGTGCGCGACATCGGCTTCGCGCCATCGCCCGGCCGCATCACCGTAGACCGGCTCGACTATGAGCGGGGCGGTATCACCACGTCGGTTGCGGTCGCGCCGGAGGATCTCGTGCTCGTGACCACGGGAGCCCAAGCCGCCGATAAGTCCTCGGGATCGATGGACGAGGTGCCGCCCGCGCGGCCGAGCGGACGCACCTGGGCGCTGTGGGAGCGCCTCGCCGCGGGGCGCACGGATTTCGGCAATCCGGACGTTTTTTTTGGCCCGGCGCGGATACCCGACTCGCGCTGGATTACGTTCACCGTCACCGACAAAGGAACCGACTTCGTCAACCGCGTCGCCGCATTGACCGGCAGCCAGGCGGGACGCGGCGGGCTTGTCACTTTGAAAGACTCAAGTTGGGTGCTGTCGCTGTCAATTTTCCACCAGCCAGAAATCGTCGACCAGCCGCCCGGCACGAGCCTCTGGTGGGGCTATGGACTGCATCCGGAGCGCAACGGCGATTTTGTGCAAAAACCCATGACTGCCTGCACCGGCGCAAAGATTCTCGAGGAGACGCTGCGGCAATTGCGGTTCGATCAGCAATTGGATGCGATCATGGCGTCATCGACCTGCATTCCCTGCGACTTGCCCTATGTGAACAACATCTGGCTCCCGCGTAACGGCACCGACAGGCCGCCTCCGGTGCCGAAAGGTGCGACCAATCTCGGACTCATCGGCCAGTATGTCGAGATGCCCAAGGACATAGCTTTCACCATCGAATACTCCGTCCGCTCGGCGTGGGAGGCGATCAACATTTTGCTCAAGCGCGGCCCGCCGCCGCCGGCTGTCTATCAGGGGATGTACGATCCGAAGGCGCTGTTCGACGCGCTGAAGGTGTTTGTCAGTTAGTGATCAGCGCCGGATAACGCGGAACAAACACTGGTGCTGCCGGTCAGGATTGAACTGACGACCTCTCCCTTACCAAGGGAGTGCTCTACCACTGAGCTACGGCAGCGACCGTCGGTG
>Ga0187784_10001159_pt1 | contig 20691 bp, 21 predicted proteins | sample 1015_SJ02_MP15_2_FD_132964 | JGI IMG/M metagenome (GOLD analysis project Ga0187784, IMG submission 132964) | Tropical peat soil microbial communities from peatlands in Department of Meta, Colombia - 1015_SJ02_MP15_20_MG | ecosystem: Environmental > Terrestrial > Soil > Wetlands > Peat | place...
CGCCGGTCACCAAGACGGCCTATACTGACAACAACGTGACCGATGGACAGACTTACGACTACGTCGTGGAGAGCGTCGACGCGGAGGGAAATACCAGCGCCCCCTCCAACATGGCAAGCGTCAGCGTACCGTAAATCGCGTCCCGACGGTCTCCCTTCATCCGAGCCGGCACGGTTCCCGCGGAGGATTCTGCATCACTGCGCAGGATCGGTCGAAGCAGGTCGGCGCTCACTGAGCCACAATCTCGCCAAAATCGGCGATCGTCGAGAAATTGCGCAAGACCTCTTCGATCAGCCCGAGATTCGAGCCGCGAACCGTCTCGTCGCTATCGAGGACCATCACCTTGTCGAAGAAGGCATCGACCGTCGGCCGCAGCGTGGCGATGGCGGCGAGCGCTTCGCGATATTTGCGCTGCTCGCGAAGCCTGGCAACTAGCGGCGCAACCTCTTTCGCGCGGTGCCACAGGTCGATCGACTCCAGGGACGCGTGGACGAGCTTCGGCGGAGCGGGTTTGTATCCCTTCTCCTCTGCCTGCCGCAGAATGTTCTTGATTCGCTTGCAGGCCGCGGAGACAGCGGCGAAATCTTCCGAAGCGCGCACGGCAGTCAGCGCCTCGGCGCGGGCGATGGCGTCGCGCACATCGCTGGCGCCGGCGGCCAGCACGGCGTTCACCACGTCGTAGGCGAAGCCGTGCACGTCCTTGAGGTAGAACTGCAGCCGCTCGCGCAAGAATGCGGCGATCTGTTCCTGGTTTGCGCCATCGGCGCCCGAGGCGGCGAGCACATCGTCTAGCGTGAGCGGCAAGCTCGATTCCGCCAGGATCTTCACGATGGCATTCGCCGCGCGGCGCAGAGCGAATGGGTCTTTCGATCCCGTGGGCGCGTTGCCCATGCCGAACATGGCGGCGATGGTTTGAATGCGGTCGGCGATGCCGAGCAACTGGCCTTCGACAGTCGACGGAATCGCGTCCTCGATGGACGCCGGAGTGTATTGGTCGTGAACGGCCTTGGCCACCGGCTCGCCCAGGTTTTGCGCGCGCGCATAGAATCCGCCGATGACGCCCTGCAACTCGGTAAACTCCTTCACCAGTTCCGTCGTCAGATCGGTCTTTGCCAGTTCGACAGCCTTGAACAGCGCGGCTTCGTCGCAGGCGGCGCTGGCCTTTTGCGCGATGGCCGCGAGCTGCTTGACCACCGCCAGGTTCTGCTCGGTCTTCCAAGAATAGCTGCCCAACTCTTGCTGGAAGACGACGTTCTTCAGGCTCTCCACGCGATCCACGAGCGGAGTCTTCTGGTCGAAATCCCAGAAGAACCGCGCATCCTTGAACCGGGCGTGCAGGACACGCGCGTTTCCGTGGCGAACGATCGCCGCACTCTTTTCGTCCGCCTGGGTGTTGAGCACGGCGAGAAAAAGCGGAGCCAGCTTGCCTCTCGCGTCTTCGACGGCGAAGTACTTCTGATGGTCGCGCATCACGGTGACGAGAACTTCTTCCGGCAGCTCCAGGTATTTCGGCTCGAATTCGCCGAGAATCACGGTGGGCCACTCGGTCAGGTGGACGACAGTTTCTATCAGCGGCTCGTCTTTGCGCCAGCGTGCGCCCACAACCGATCGCATGGCCGCGTCGAGCTCTCTACGGACAATCTGCCGCCGCTCGGCCGAATCGACCACCACGAATGCACCCCGCAACGTGTCCTTGTAGGCGCCCGCCGAAGCGATCTCGACCGCCCCCTCGCCGTGCAGCACGCGATGCCCCCGGCTCGCGTTGCCGGCGGTGACGCCGGCGATCTCCAGCGGAACAGTCTCCGCGTCGAGCATCGCCACCACCCAGCGCACCGGCCGCACGAAACGCTCCGGCTTGCCGGCGCGCCAGTACATGTTCTTGGCCCAGTAAATCGCGAGGGCTTCCTTCGGCAGCTCGGCGGCGAGAATCTCTGCGGCCGCGCGGCCCGTCCGCTTTGCTGTTGCGCTCACATAATGGCCCTTCGGCGTCTCCACTTTCTTCAGCTCTGCCACGGCCACACCCGCCTTCTTGGCAAATGCCTCGGCGGCAGCGGTTGGCGCGCCATCCGCAAAGGCCGCTTTCCATGAAGGCCCGGTCAACTGCTCTTCACTGTCGGCCTGTTTCGCGAGCATCCCCTCAACCAGAACTGCCAGGCGCCGCGGCGTGGAATACGTGGAAAGCTTGGCGCCGGGCGCAAGCAGCCGCTCGCGCGACAGCAGATCGTCGACGCGCTTGCCCAGCTCGGCCTCCGCCGCGGCAATCATCCGCGCCGGAACCTCTTCGAGACCGATTTCCAGCAAAAAGTCTGCCATACAGTCGATTCTTTCGAGCTTCTAGCTGCTGGCCTCTAGCTACTAGCTCATTTTCATGCAGTCCGCCATCGCATCAATCTCCGGCTCACAGCATCCAAACTTTGCCTCAGCCAGTGCAGCCGCTCCAACGCAAGATGAGCTAGGAGCTAGAAGCTGGAAGCTGTTGTTCCGTCCACGCCTTGGCTACGCCGACCACCAAATTGCGAATGCGTCCGATCACGCCCACGCGCTCCGTTACGCTGATCGCACCGCGCGCATCGAGAATGTTGAACAAGTTCGAGCATTTCAGCGCCTGCTCGTATGCCGGCAAAAGCGGGAAGCGTTTCTTTTCCTTTTGGCCGGCATTCTCGTCGCCAAGCAGTTGGCTCGCGTTCGCCAGCAGCTCCAGCGCCTCGGCCTCGTACGAATCGAAGTGCTCCCACAGCCGCGGCACATCGGCCGTTTCGAAGTTGTATACCGAGAATTGCAGTTCCTCGGCCAGGCGCACGTCGCCGTAGGTCACCGCCGCGCCGGTTTCGGGGTCGCGCGCCCACACGATGTCGTAAATCGAGTCCACATCCTGCAAAAACGCCGCAATTCGCTCCATGCCGTAGGTCAGCTCGGCGCAGATGGGGTCGAGATCCTGCCCGCCGCACTGCTGGAAGTAGGTGAACTGCGTAATCTCCAGGCCGTCGAGCATCACCTGCCAGCCCACGCCCCACGCGCCCCCGGCGGGCCACTCCCAGTTGTCCTCCTCGAATTTCAGATCGTGATGCTTCAGGTCGATGCCCATGGCCTCGAGCGATTCCAGATACAGCTCCTGCACGTTCTTGGGCGGCGGCTTCAGGATGAGCTGGAACTGGGTGTGCTTGTAGAGCCGGTTGGGATTCTCGCCGTAGCGCCCGTCGGCCGGCCGCCGCGAGGGTTGCGCATAACCCACCTTGTAGGGCTTGGGCCCGAGCACGCGCAGAAACGTCTCCGGACACATGGTGCCCGCGCCCACTTCCACGTCGTAGGGCTGCTGGATCACGCAGCCGCGCTCCGCCCAGAAGGCCTGCAAGCGGAACAGCAGGTCCTGAAACGTCAGCGAAGTCGTCGGTGCATTCGGTGCGGACTGGGTAGCAGACACAGGCAAATCTCTCATCGGGGCTAAGGGATGATTCTAGCAGCCGAGGCCAGGGACTCATTAGACCGGTGGTGCCCTATTAACGCTACGCTCGTGCAGCAGGCGGAGCTTGAAATCCGAACAGCCTCAATGGGTTTATCTTCACTCCATATTTCTGGTTCACGAGTCCCATAAGAAAGTTTGAGGTTTTCGAGATGAACTCCAGATTCTCGTCCACTTCCGCGAGCGGTTTCCCCATCTCGTTTTTGTGGATGATTCCGTGTCGCGCCTCGTCGATTTTGACGAGCCGGTCGCGATCATAGGCATAATTGTTGATCGGTGCAAATCCAGTAGGGGGCGTGCAGATTTGAAAAAGGAGGTCCACTTTACTGAGAAGCGACTTGTGTTCGAGCTGCTCAAGCTTTTTGTTGATGAAGTCCCAACGAATTTCTTCAAGTGGCTTGCGAACGTCGGCGAAAGCGACTTCCTTGTCCCGAATCAAGGGTTCCCAATCGGCAGGTCCGGCTATAGCGCACACCTTGAGATACGACCACGCACAGTCGTCTAATACCGAATGTGCAAAGATCAGAGATGCTGCGTCGATCGCGGATCTAGCATTGTTAATCGCGGTTCGGGTCATTCCCGTTCTTAGGAAAGCCTTGAGGCCTTCATCCCAATCACTTTCGCTTCCGTCAAGCTTTACGACGATCTTTCTGTATTCCGGATCGACGGACACTCGCTCGACGAGATCACCATGGATCGCCGCCAAGGCTTCCTCAGCAATCGGGAGCGCCACGTCTGCAACCTGCCTCAGGGACATGATGAACGTCCAATTTCTCATGAAGCGCCCGAACGTGTCGCTGAATACTTCCTCTGCTGTCGCCACGCCTCTCACTCCCTCGGTCTCGCAAGCAACCCTAAAGCCCATAGCGCTGCACCAAGAACCGCTATTCAAACAGCGACTTTAGAAGGCCTGATTGCCGGACGATGCTCTGCAATGTGCCGCGCCGGAGCTCTTCGTGGAGGGGAACTGGGACGGTCACCGTGGTCGCGTCCGTTTTGAGCTGCATGATGCAGTGGCTTCCCCGCTAGCGGACTGCAACGAATCCGTGCTGCTCGAGAATCTTGCAGACTTCGGAGCCCGAGAGGACTCGCAGTCTACCCAACGGGCACCTCAACCTGCGTCACGAACACCTCGCTATGCAGCCGGCGCGCAACTTCTGAAGAAGAAGCCGTCTCGAAGAACAGAGTCAGAGCCTCGACGAGATTGGCGCGTGCTTCCTCAATCGTCGCGCCCTGGCTTGCGATGTCGAGCTCAGGACACAACGAGACAAAGCCGTCGTCTTCGCGTTCAATAATAGCCGTCAATTTCTGGGCATTCGGCATATTCGAATTCTACGCGACAAGAAAGCGCCGCAGCCGCTCGCCGACCTGCTCGTGCGTCAGCGACTCGCCACGATCCAATGCGGCCTCGCCGCGCTTGACAGCCTCAACGAAGCGGTCTTGCTCATGGAAGTAGCGCGTGACCACATCACGCACAACCTCGTCTGGGCTCAGGCATTGCTGCGCAGCCCGCTCAGCGAGCCGCGCTTCGAGGTCGGGACTGAATTGCACTTCCATGCAAATAGTGTAGGAGGAAGTGGAATTTCGGGCAATCCGGTTTTTCCTGCTACGCGCCCAGCCTCGCAGGGCTGCGCAATCCGTGCGAGGACGCTCCGACTGCCTACGCCGACCTTTCCCTCACGCGGACCTTGTGATCTGTCGCCGCTAGCCGCACCGCGCCGGCCTTCTTCTTTCCCAGCGAGCGATGAACCATATACGCGGAGCGCGTGAGCCGCGCGGCACGGGCGCGGCTGTCGATCTCCGATAACTGGCTCTCGCGCGCGGTGATGTTGAAGCGGACCGTCCTCTCCGGCTCGGCAGCCTCTACCAGGAATGCGACCGCGCCCTTCATCGCGGGATCGCTGCGTAGTTCGTCGAGAGTCGAAGGCTTGGGCAACGGCTCGCCATCCTTCCTCATCCCGGCAATATGGACCGAAAGGGCCGCGGCGGCCATGCGGCGCGCTTCTTCCAGCGAAGACCCCGCCGTAATGCAGCCTGGAAAATCGGGAAAGCTCACGCCGTAATCCGACTTTCTCTCCTTGTGAAGATAGGCGATATATTCCATGGGCCACCTGCTTGCCGAGTTTCAATCCGGCCTGCTTCTCGATGGAACGGAGCGTTCCAATCGGCACGTCCTTGCGCGGAAACGGGACCGTGACCCGGCCCGGATTGGTTGCGTGTTTGAATTGCTTGTGGCTTCCTTCGTGGGCAACCTCGAACCATCCGTCGGCTTTCAATCTCCGGATGATTTCACGGCTGTCCATCGATCCTGCCTCAGGAAGCTGATTCCAGAATACACACCGCATCCACACTCGACAAGACGCGACCCTTGCCGAAACCGGGGTTCATCCGCCCAGCCGCGCGATCGCCTCTGCGCTTTTGAGCTTGCGTTCCAAGTGCCGCTCCAGCGTTTGCAGCGTGAAGCGCCGCAGGTCCTGCCCGCGCTTCCGCGTCCACGGCTCGCCCGCAAACGCGACCGCCGGGGCCTTCAGCATTTGCTGCGCTAACTGCCAGGAATCTGCGCTCAACACGCTCGCGCTACCGTTGCGGTGCAGCCCGCAGAACAAACCGTCGCTGTGGCTGGAATAGGAAATCTCCGCGGCATGCAGTGCCTCGCCGCAGACGATGCAGCGCCCGATGTCGGGCAGCAGACCCATCAGACGCGTCATCCAGAGCGAGAAATAGGTGAACGCCATCCAAGGCTGAGCAACTTGGGGCTGTGTGCCTTCGGGTTGAGCGGCTCCCGGCTGGGCGGGCAACGGCTTTGCCGCCGCGGTCTGCTCCAGAACCGACACGACGAGCCGGAAGACGGCATCCTGCGGATCGCGTTCGGGCAGCGCCTCGTCCAGCAGCTCGGCATAAAAACTGAGCACGGCCATGCGCGCGTGGTCCACGGGCGCCGAGAGCGGCGAGCGAACGATCTCAAGTTGATCCAGCCGCACCAACTCCTGGCGGGGCCGCTCAGCGAACCAGGCCCGCCCCAGCGTCATCGGCTCCAGCGCCCCGCCGAAGCGCTTGCGGCTCTTGAGGGCGGACTTCGCTACACCGCGCATCCGGCCGTAGTGGCGCGTGAAAAAGCTCACAATCAGGTCGGCCTCGTGGACCGGCCAGGCGCGCAGAACCACCGCTTCCGAGGTGAGCAAGGGCATTGCCGATACCATCATCGCACTTACCGCCTACAAGCTTTCCTTGAATTGTAGTAAAATGTAAGGAATATGGTCATAAAGCAAGGATCGCTCTCCATCTGGAGGAGGAAATGGCAATTTACAAGGCGAAGGTAACCTCGAAAGGGCAGATCACCCTCCCAGCCGGGGTTAGGAAGTCCATGGGGTTGATGCCAGGTGAAAAAGTCGCCTTTTTCGAGGGAGAAGACGGCGAGTTTAGCTTGCGGCGCGTCGGTTCGATCATGGATTTGGAAGGATGTCTGGCGGGCCTCGTGCCGTCGATGACCATCGAAGAAATGGATAAGGCGATCGGCGAGGCAGTGACGGAAAGTTATTTGAGAAGCATCGGCCGGCTGCCCTCAAGCGACTCAAAGGGTGAAGCGGCGTGATCGGAATCGATACGAATGTACTTGTCCGGTTTTTTATTGTGGACGACCCCGCACAAAGCCGTCTCGCTGTTTCCTTCTTTCGTTCTCTGTCAAGCGCCGAACCTGGATGGGTGAGCCAGGCGACGATCCTGGAGTTCGTCTGGGGGATGGAGTCGGTTCGGCGGCTGGATCGAAAAACAATCGCCGTGATGTTGGGCAGACTGTCGATGCTCGATTCCATCGTAATTGAACGAGTCGATATCGTCGATAAAGCGCTGCAACGATATCGCAAGGGCAAAGCGGAGTTTGCCGATTGCCTGATCGCGGCATCGGCGCGCGCCGCGGGGTGCAGCAAGACCGTAACGTTCGACGAGATCGCGGCGCGCGATGCGGGAATGGAATTGCTCGAGTAGAGCCGCACTCGCGATTCGTACCCCCTCATTGACGCGCATTCGTGTGAATTCCACAAAGACACCAACGCGCGCCCCACCCGCAGCAGGACACGCGTGAATTGGGATCGGAGCGGATCGGGGCTGGAGCCGAAGCCTAACGTCCGAAGTGCTTGGCGTTCTTCTCGGTAAAGTGGGCCCACTTCTCGGGCAGGTCGTCCTGGGCAAAGATCGCCGAAACCGGGCACACCGGCACGCACGCGCCGCAGTCGATACACTCGACCGGATCGATGAACAACTGATCGGACTCGCCGTATCCGGCCTCATCCTTTTTGGGGTGGATGCAATCGACGGGACAGGCGTCCACGCAGGCGGTGTCCTTGGTGCCGATACAGGGTTCTGCAATGACGTATGCCATCTGGGCTCTCTCCGGGGATTCTGGCGTCTTGGCGGCCTCATGCCGCCCAGCACTTCTCGACGCTGATAGTAGCACACGGCGCTGCGCGCTCGCCTCAAGCCCTGAAACGCCGGTTTTGACCTTCGGGAAGAGCGGAAGATCTTGGGCTCATCGCCAGCCGTCGCTGCTTCCGGATCCCGTGTTCCGATTGTGGTTCCGATCTGTCTTGGCTGAAGCGGCCGCGGCGAGCGGATTGCCTGTGTAACATGATCCTGGAATGAGGTGGAGCCGCGATGACGCCGGCCGAAAACGAACTCGCTGCGATGTTTCTCGATTTCTCGCGCCAGAAACTCTTCGGCCAGTATTGGCCGCGGCTCAAGGAGTGCGTGGCCCCGCTGACGAACGAGCAGGTCTGGTGGCGGCCCAACGCGGCCTCAAACTCGATCGGCAACCTGATCCTGCATCTCAACGGCAATGTCGGTCAGTGGCTCGTCGCTTCGTTCAATCGGGACGAGGACAAGCGCAACCGTCCGGCCGAATTCGCGGCCATTGACGGCGCCGGCGCCGCCGAGCTTCTCGCGACGCTGGGCGCAACGCTCGATGCAGCCTCCGCAGTACTTGACAGGCTCACGGTCGACGACCTTCTCGCACCCTACGAGATTCAGGGATACCACGTGCGCGGCCTCGACGCCGTCTACCAAGTCGTCGAGCATTTCGGCCTGCACTACGGACAGATCGTCTACATCGCCAAGCTGCTCTCGGGCAAAGATCTTGGATTCTACAAGGAGTTGGCGAAAACTGGGAAGGCGCCTTGGCAGGCCCACGGGTCTTGAGTTGCGGCCCACGAACGCAGCGTCCGCGGTGAGGATCTAACTCCGCCGCGCCGAGGCCACGCGCGGGATGCGCTGCAAATCGGCGCGGAATTCAATCTCCGTAAAGCCGGCATCCGCGAGCAGCGCGCGCACCGCTTCCTCCTGGCCGAAGCCTATCTCCAGCACGACATATCCGCCCGGCGCCAGCGCATTCTGCGCCGCGGGAATCAGCCGACGGTAAGAAGCAAGACCATCTTCGCCGGCGAAGAGCGCCTCCGCGGGCTCGAAGCAGCGTACCTCAACCGGCAGCGAGTCGCGATCGCGCTCGGCAACGTAGGGCGGATTCGAGACCACGATGTCGAACTGCTCGCCGGCGACCGGAGCGAGCAGATCGCCCTCGAAAAATCGCACGCGCTTTGCCAATCCGTGCCGCTCTGCGTTGCGCCGCGCCAGCCGCAATGCAGCGCCGGAGATTTCGGTCGCGGCCACGACTGCCTCCGGCCGCTCGTGGGCTACGGCAATGGCAATCGCGCCCGATCCTGTGCCCACGTCGGCGATTCTCGGCTTGGCAAAGGCCGGCCCCAGCTCCAGCACGCGCTCCACCACATGCTCCGTCTCCGGCCGCGGAATCAGCACGCTCCGGTCGACGAAGAAAGGCAGGCGGTAAAACTCCGTCTCGCCGGCAATATATTGAAGCGGCTCGCCGGCAATGCGCCGGTCGACCAGCGTGGCAAGCGCACTGGCGGTGCACAACGCCGGCTCGTCGTGATGCGCCAATAGCCACGCCCGGTTCGCGCCCGGCACATCGCGCCCCAGCGCCAGCAGCAGCAATTCCTCGGCATCGCGGCGCGCCTTATCAGGATGCGGCCCCCCGGCGAGCACGCGCTCGGCGGCATCGAGGAGGCGGTGGATTGACAAGTCATTCATTGCCGGGAAATCTCTCGAAATGGGGCAGCGGACATCTGGTCGGTGACCATGTGAATTCGTATGACTGCTTCGGTCGCCCCTCCGGGGCTTGCGGCGCCTAAGGCGACCTCATCCCAGGGTTTCACCCTGGGCTATTCTCGTCCGTCCCTCCGGGACGGATGTTGGCAGCCCCTACTTCTTCATGCGGTCAAAGACCTGTGTGGTGTATCTGAAGTTCGATGAACAGCAACCGCAGATCCTTCGACTTCGTTTGGCCCGAATTCGGGCCAAACTTCGCTCAGGATGACAACGGATTCTATGTTGCGAACTTCGGTTACAGAACACTATCACGGCGCGGCAAACCGTCTCACAGAGGATATCGCTCCAGCGCAACGGCTTCACGCGCGACGGCGCGACTCAATGCCACCGTGTCTCTGGGAGTGCTGCGCGCCAGCCGGCGCAGGATGGCGAATTGCGTTGCCAGCGCGTCGCCTTTGCTCGATGCCGCGAGCACGCGGCGTGAGGCCTGTTCGGCCAACGCCAAGCTTTCGTCGGCCAGCAGGCCGGTCATGGCCGCGGCGGTTTCGGCGGCGTTGCGCCCAGCGCAGATGAGTTTGCGCGCGCGCAGATGCGCCGATTCGAGGGCATAGACCCGGCTGATCATGTCGGCCAGGTCGGCTATGATCTCCTGCTGCTCTTCGAGCGCCGTTAGAAACCGCTGGCTAGCCACGCCCGCCGCAAACAGCGCCATCTTCTTCGCCGATGCGAGCGCGGCGACTTCGTGCGCCAAGGCGTCGCCGGCACTGCCGTCCCCGCCGAATGAGGGCGGCTGCGTCACTTCGTCCATCACGCGCTGGATGGCGGTGAGTAGCGGTAGCTTTCCCGTCATGGCGCGCTTCATCAGCCAACCCACGATGATGAGGCGGTTGATCTCGTTGGTTCCTTCGAAGATCAGATTGATGCGCGCGTCCCGATAGTAGCGCTCCGCCCCATGCCCTTCGACGTAGCCATGGCCACCCATTGTCGCCATCAGCTCGTCGGCGACCATGGCCATCATCTCGGAGCCGTAGACTTTCAGAATCGAGCACTCGACCGCGTACTCCTCGATGCTGCGCGGAGTGGCGCCGGGCTCGGCATCGCCGCCGGCTTGCGCCAATCGAGCGTCCATCAAGCCGGCGGTTCGATAGGCCATGCTTTCGGCGGCGTAGAGCTTGGCCGCAGCCGTCGAAATCTTGCGCTGGATCAGCCCGAACTCCGCGATCGATTTGCCGAATGCGCGTCGCTCCTTGGCGTAGCGAATCATTTCCGCGAGCGCCCGCCGCGCGCCTCCGATGCAAGCCACGCCCAGCTTGAACCGGCCCACGTTCAGCACGTTGAAGGCAATGCGATGGCCCTTGCCCGCTTCGCCCAGCAGATTTTTTCTTGGTACCTTACAGTCTTGCAGAACCAAAGGACACGTCGACGAGCCGCGAATCCCCAGCTTGTGCTCCTCGGCGCCGACGGTCAGCCCCGGCGTGCCACGCTCGACGAGAAATGCCGAGAATTTTTCGCCGTCAATCTTGGCGAAGACGGTGTAGAGGCCGGCGATGCCGCAGTTGGTGAGCCACTGTTTTTCGCCGTTCAGAATATAGTGCGCCCCATCGGCGGAGAGCGCCGCGCGCGTGCGGATGTTCATCGCGTCGGAGCCCGAGTTGGCCTCGGAGAGCCCATAAGCGCCAATCAGCTCGCAGGTGGCCAGCCTGGGCAGGTAGCGCTTCTTCTGTTCGTCGGTCCCGTACCACAGCAACGGCAGCGTGGCGATGCCGACGTGCGCGCCGAACGCAGTGGAGAAGCTCGCCAGCGCCGAAATGCGATCGGTGATCACCGTAGAGGCGACCTTGTCCAACCCCAGCCCGCCGTATTCCTCGGGAATGTCGGCCGCCGTAAAGCCGATCTCGGCGGCCTTGCGGAGCAGCGCCGGCAGCGCGCCCGGCTCCTTGGCCTCGATGGCCTCGGTGCGCGGAAGAATCTCCTCGCGCGCAAAGCGGTCTGCTGTGGCCGCAATCTGCCGCTGCTCCTCGTTCAGTTCCTCGGGAGTGAAAATCTCTTCGGGCGCGCGCGACTCGACGAGAAAGCTGCCGCCGGCAGCGGCGGCTATGGAGGATGCGGCTGTGGGTGGGTACACCAAGTCCTCCAGGCATTGCCAACACTATGATAGCGGTCGAAGTTACGGCAACATTCGGAGAACAGGTGAAATCTTGAGCGTTTTTGTCGATTCCTTACTAGGCCGCGGCCGCCCTCCGCGCGCGCACTTCCAGTACTGCGCCTTCCCTTCGTTGAAGATACGTAACCATCTCGAAAAGGTTCCGTGCTTGCGGATTGCCGCTTGGGCTAAGCATCCGCATGAGGCTCTTCGGAGACCGGCCCAACGCAGCTGCGAGCTTGACAAAACCTACAGTGCCGTTAATGTACTCGCGCAGAACGGTTTTCCCAGTCTCTAAATCCCCTGAGGCCATGCAAGTCAAAGCCTCGAACAGGAACCAGGCGCGGCGCTCGGCCTCGTCGATCCACACCTCGATCAGGCTGGTGGTGGCGTAGTCGTTGAAGCGCGATGCCAGCTCGTGCGCGGAGCGCAGGTTATCGACGAGAGCCCGGTTATCGGCGTGGAGCTCGGCGAGCATGTCGTGCGCGGAGACAAACTCCCGATCATTGTCGGCGATGCGCTGCAGCCGCGCGATGTGGCCGATGGAACGAATCGTCTCGCCGCCGATCTTGCGCACCCGCTCGGCAATATCGTCGCTGATTTTGAAAATCTGCTCGGCCTGCTCGTCGAGCAGCAGGTGATAGTCGCGGAAGTGCGGTCCGCTCATGTGCCAGTGAAAGTTCTTGGTTTTGAGGTACAGCGCGAAGACGTCGGCCAGCAGCGCGTTCAATGCGCCGGAAAGATCCTTTACCTCCTCCGGCTCAAAGCCGTCGGGGTTGTTGGTCTTGATTGCCTGCGAATGCAGAGCGGTATGGGTGGCCATAGGGAATGCTCCTTTGGTTGGACACAGCGCCGCTTCTCCAACGAAATCGCATTTCGCGAGTCCCGCATGGAATTGGATGCCGCACAAGCCAAATAGCTCCCGCCCGAGATTGTGGAAAAGCCGCGGGTTGATGGGATTTTCACACTGTGCCAAACCAGGAGCCGCAAAAGGAGAAGCGGCGCGTGTTGCTTTCAATAGATAGTGTGCCTTGTTGTGGACGACTCGGCACGATGGATCGGAGATCAATAGTAAGTAAGCGTCCGAGTCGTTCTGGAAGAGACTTTGAAGGGCTTGCCGGGGTCGTTCCGGTAGGAGACGATCTGTTCGGTCCAGTTGCCGTTCGCGTCGTATTGGTAAGCGTGGATTGCTTCGCAGAATTGGGGCCCACGATCGGGAGCGTCGCCGTTCGCCGTGCCGCGAGTGATCTCTCTCGACACGCCGCCGTGATCGTTATATGAGGTCTCAATCGTCTCCTCTCTGTTGAAGATGCGGCGACGGGTCTTGATTACGCGCCCATGCACATCGCGTTCGTACTTCACTGACCATAGCCCAGGTTGGCTGGGTATGAGTTTCGAGAGCTGGTCGCGCAAATCATTGACGGATGCGCCGGCTTGGTCGAGGATTCGCTCCCGCGTTTGCCTGGGGAGGATCGCGATGGGGTCCGGGAGGATCACAGCTTCCTCCGCGACATTCCCATTCTCGCCATAGGTTCGCGTCACGCGCTCCACCAACTCGCCTAGATCGTCGCGCACTTCGATTTCGTACGGCTTGTCCTCTTCGTCGTAAAAAGTCGTCGTCGTTCCCCCGCCCGGAAGGTTGGGCGCGTGGTCATACGCCGCGAATGCACCGCTGAAGGAGAGGTTTGGCCGATAGTCCTCCGGTCCGGAGGTCTGAATCTTCTTCTTTCTTCCGTGCTCGTCGTAGCTGTGGGTTGCGGTATGCAAGGACGGGGCCGAAGACGTTGTTCTTTCGATCCTGCCTCGATCGTCGTACTCGTTGACTGATTCCGTTGGCGCTTGTCCCCTCATCCCTGAGATGGTCCTTAGCAGAAGGCCCGAGGGGTTATACAGAAAGCGAACTCCCCCTTCCGAGCCATCGGGATTGCGGTAGGTTCTTACAGTGAGGCGCCCATTGGAATCGAATTCGCAACTCGTCTTCGGCTGCGCCGCGTTTGAACCAGCGCTCTCGGCTGCGGCCGAGGCGGGAGGAAGAATCGTATATTCCTCGAACGCTCTGACTGAGCCACAAAGGCCAAAACTGGCGCGGTCGACTGGAATCTGTTCACCCATCGCTTCCCATATTAAGCCGTGTTGCTTTACCGACGGCGACGGATGCGCCGCGTAGTGCAGCAGCACAGCCACGGCGCAGCTTGTGAGCCGGGTTTCGGCGGAATGGAAATCCCATGAAGAGAAGACGCTTGCGTTTGTCCCGTACTGATAGGATGCCTCGCCACCCCGCCTGGGTCATTTGGGGCACTTACCGCCGTAAAATACTCCACGCTGTGGCGAGAGCAACAATCAAGAGCAAAACCACAGCCGTCCAAGCGAGAAGTTCCTTTCCGGTGACAAACTTCATCGAACTTCCCATGCACAGCGTTGCGCCATGCCGAAATATGATGGCGCCGGCGATCAAGAGGCACGAAACGACTAAAACAGATATCCTCACGACATTGCGGCTCAAAAGCATAGGCACAGTAGCAATCGCCCCTCAGTCACATGTTCCCTGAGTGCCGGACCAAATATTCGGTCCGGCGGCGTAACATTGGGTTTTCCCGCCGCTCTTGTAGGTTACCCCGATATAGAGCACGTTCAACCATGGACCTTGGCAGGGAGTTGGGCTGCTGTAGCTGCTCGCGCCACATACCGCCGTAGTTCCAGCGGGACAGGCTGGGACGAACTGACATGAACTGCCTGCGGAATATGCCCTGTATGTCGTCCTATGCAGGCCGATGCCCGCCGCCCCGCCGTCATCGAAGAACGTGCCTCCAATGTTACAGTCCATTTCTCCATCATAAGCGAACGTGTAGGTCTGAGTGGGATCGTAAGCAAGCTCTTCGTCCTGCTCGACGGAGACGTAGCAGTCTGGACAAAACTGGCCGAACTGCGCCCAACCGCTGCTGGCGCTGCCGACGCTGTTCCACAGCAACGCCGTATGGTAAATGTACGGCAGATCGCACTGTCCATTGAGTGTCATCGTTCCGGAACCGTCGAGGCCGACCGAGGTATAGATGTTGGTGCTGTCTGCAGACAAGTCCTCCCAGAGGCTAAAGTTGGGCGCGTAGCTGACCGAACATTGCGCCGAAGCATACGCGCCGGCACACACCGCCAGCACGGCAGCCGAAACTAAGGTTGAAAATTTCGATTTCATTTGCCTGCCTCCGCCGCACTGATTTTCATGTGCTTCTTCTGGCCCTGAACGTACGCATCGAAGCGCCCCCAACCATCGGCGCTCAGTGCGTTCTGCAATTGGTCGTGAGTGGACTGGATGAATTGGTCGCGTTTCAACAGGAACGAGTTGATGTCGGCCCTCTGGCCGCTGGCGTTGGCGGCACTCGCGGCCTCATTGTAGCTGTCAATCATGCTGTGGTAGTCGGCATTGAAGCGAGACAGTGCCGAAATCAGCATTTTGTTGTCGTTATCGCTCATGCCGATCGCATGGAACTGTGCCAGTTGACGCTTCGTTTGGGCGTCCGTCGGATTGGCGGGCGTCGAAAGCCCCTGAAGGACCAATCGATAGGCAGTAACGTCTGGAATCTGCTCTGGATGGACTGCCCCGTCGATCATTGGTGCAGGTCCATGGTTGTGAACTGTCACGTTGGTTTGCGCCGAGTGGGTTTTCCCAACTGCGAAAACGAGCACCAGCAAGAGGGATAAGCGACGCCTCATGCGTGCTGCTTGGCGAGTCCGGGGCAAGCATGTACCGTTAAGACCGGCGGATGTTTGGGAAGGTGACTGCAGCCCATCCATGGGATCTCCTTTCGGTTGCACAGCGATTCCTCGAAAGGTCATCGGACGCGCATCGAGACGGAGGAGATGGTCCGATGGCTAAGAAATTGGCGGAGGCCCGGTGAGGCGCGGCCCAGAAATAGGCCCGATAGGAGGTTCGGCTACTACATTGCCCCCCGCGGAAAATGTCAAATGAAAAATGCGCAAAGATGGATAGTAATCAGGTTGTTTATATTAAGGTAAACACCCGAATGACAAGTCCGCTTCCTATGCGGTTATCATCACGAGCCTACACCTTCACCGCCGACGCCGGGTGCGCCGCATAGTGCAGCAGCACGGCCACGGCGCAGCTCGTCAGCCGGGTTTCGGCGGAGTCGGCGCGGCTGGTGAGGATGGTGGGCACGCGCGCGCCGAGGACGATGCCGGCCAGTTGCGCGCCGCCTAAGTACTCGAGCTGCTTGGCCAGCATGTTGCCGCTTTCCAGATCGGGAACCACCAGGATGTCGGCCTGGCCGGTGACGGGCGAGACCAGTTTCTTGATTTTGGCGGCTTTTTCGCTGACCGCCGTATCGAAGGCCAGCGGCCCATCGAGGATTCCGCCGGTAATCTGGCCGCGGTCGGCCATTTTGCACAATGCCGCGGCGTCGAGCGTGGACTTGATCTTGGGATTGACGGTTTCGATGGCCGAGAGCAGCGCCACCTTGGGCTCGGGAATGCCCAGCGCATGCGCCAGATCGATGGCGTTCTGCACGATGTCGATCTTATCTTCGAGCTCGGGCACAATGTTGATGGCCGCGTCGGTGATGAGCAGAGTGCGCGCGTAGGCCGGCGTATCCATGATGAAGACGTGGGTGACGCGGCGCGCGGTGCGCAGGCCGGTGTCGCGCTGCATGGCGGGCTTCAGCAGCTCGTCGGTGTGCAGGCTGCCTTTCATCAGCGCCTGGGCGTTGCCGGCGCGGCAGATGACTACGGCGGCGGACGCGGCCTGGGCCTCGGTCTCCGCCTCGACGATGGAGAAGCGGCTAATGTCGACCTCGGTCTTGGCCGCTAGAGCCTTCATCGCCTTTCCCGGGCCGATCAGGACCGGCTCAATCAGCTTTGCCGCGGCCGCCTCCACGGCGCCGCGCAGGGCCACGTCGCTGAGCGGCCAAACCACCGCCGTGGTGATGGCGGGCAGGTTCTTACAGCGCTCGATGAAGTTGTGAAAGACATGGTAATCGGGGGGATGGCCGACAAGCGGATCGACGGCAACCGCTTCGGCCAGCGTGGCAAGATCGCTCATGGCTCGATTCACTCCCAACCCGCACCTCCTCACCGGACGGCGGGCCCTTCGATCCATTGTGGCCCGCGTGTCCCGTTCTCCTTTGTGCCTAGAATCACACACTGGAAAAGCGTCTCGAATTGCGAGATATCCCTCGCCATTGTTTCGCGGCAGCTTCGCCATCTCCCCGCTCAAGTTACTTCCGGATTCATGGGTAACCCAATCCGGTTACTGCTGTCGATCCAGCGAGTTAGCCGCAAAAGACTCGTTGACCTTCCCGTAAAATTAAGCCTATACTCACAGAACCCAGTCCCCCTCCGGCACTGAATTTGCGCCGGTCCTTAACAGAAAGGAGAGTTTCGTGAAGAAACCTCTTTTGCTCATCTTCTGTTTGCTTCTCCTCTGGGGAGCGTCGTTGCCGAAATCCTCCGCCCAGGGCGTTGGCTCTTCGGTGACCAGCGTTTTTACGGGAAAGAAGAAGCCGCCCAGCGTCTCGCAACTGGCCAACTTGACCGAATCCGACAAGGAACGCGTCGCCAAGATCGAGGCCATGCCGGAGATTCAGGAGGCCATCCAGGACCAGTGGGACGAGACCCGCCGCGCCGACCTCGAAATGGCCTACAGCATCAACCTGACCGAGAACTGGGGCGCCATTCGGGACAATATCCGGGACGATTCCTTCGACCGTCAACAGCTTTACAGCAATCCGGCCGTGCAGAGCTACGTGAACCATCTCGGCCAGAGGCTGGTTCCCAAGGGCTCTTCCAACCTGTACACCTTCCGGGTTCTCTACGATCCCATCCCCAAGGTGCTCACGCTTTCCACCGGGACCATTTACGTCTCCACGGGAATGCTCGCCGTGCTCGACAACGAAGCCGAGTTGAGCTACGTGCTGGCCCATGAGATCGCCCACGTGGAGAAGAAGCAGGCCTGGCAGCGCATTCACGACAAGATCGTTGGGGATGAGTTGGAGAAAGAGAAAGCGGAGAAGGAGAAGATGATCACCACCGCGGCCTCCACGGTGCTGGGAATCGGGGCGGGCGGCGCGCTCATTCCGCTCCGGGCCGGCGCACTGCTGGGAGGGTTGGCCGGCGGAACCGGCAGCCTGACCCTGAGCCATTACTTTGTCCATCCCCATCTGGAGCCGACCAAGTGGGAGACGCAGGAAGAGGATGAGGCCGACGAGCTGGCCGCGCGCTACATGATGGATCAGGGCTACGACGCGCGCGAGTCCATGCACGTGTTTACGACGCTGGAGCAGCTGGCTGCCAAGGACTCCCGCGTAGGCCTGGGCTTCATCGGCGACCCCAAGCACGTGAAAGAGCGCGAAGCGCACCTGCAAACGCTGCTCGACGGACCGCTGCGCGCCGAGATCACCGGCATGGCCAAGGACGGCAAATTTGCCGGCAACGGCCGCGACTTCCTGCCCATGCTGGCCATGAGCAAGCGCGACAACGGCATTCTGGCCATGGACTTCGATCTATTCGCAGTGGCGCAAAAGAACCTGCAGGACGCGATTGCCCAGCGGCCCAACGATCCCACGGCGCATTTCTATCTGGCAAAGCTGGAGCGCGAAACCGCGCGCACGCCCGAGGAAAAGCAGGACGCGATGAATCACTTGACCAACGCGCTGAATCTCGATTCCGAGCGCGGGGCGATTCCGGCGGCGCACCTGGAGTACGCCATCTCGCTGATGGAGCAGGAGACGCCCGGCGATCCCGGCCAGATCACCAACGAGCTGAAGGCCTATGTTGCGCTCTACGATCGCGACCGGCAGCAACTGCCCGGCAACATGCCCGCGGTCTACGACTACTTGAGCGATGCCGGCGACGCGAGATGGTATTTGCCCGCGCCGTGGTACACGGCGACGCAATTGGGCGTAGGCAGCACCACCATCGCCGCCGACGCCGTGGTGCGCAAGGCGACGTTGACTGCTCCACCGCTAGCGCCGCTGGCGCCCGCTGGAGGAACGTCTCCGGCGTCGAAGGCCAAAGCCAAGCCCGCGGCAGCGAAACCGGCATCGACGACAACGGCGAGCAAGTAGGTATCAGAGAAAGCGGAGGTAGCGGAGTTAGCGGTGCTAGCGGAGTCACCGGAGGCCGGTAGCGCCGATCTCAAGGGGGTTCTCATCAACCTGAGGGTGCCCCCAGTCCCTCGCTTTTGGGGACCGGGGAGGCAGAGCGCGCCTGCCGGTAGCGCATCCACTTCGGCAGTTGCCAGCCCCTTCGCGGGCTGTCCACTCGGATTCAATCTCCACGATCCCGCGCATCCCCGTTTGATAGTGGCCAAAGCTCGACCACTTCCAATCCTCCGGTTTCGCAACCAGCCCTCGCCGGACCTGGTTTCGGTGGATGTAGCGCAGCTTCTCCACAAATTTGTCGTGCGCCGAGACGTTGAAATCGTAATAGTGCGCCTGCCAAAAGGGCCTTTCCCGGCTGCGCATCGAAACCGACAGCTTGAGGGCCTGGATTGCCCTGGATAAAGGCGCGCGCCTGGGCTCGTTGACCGGCAGATGCACATGTTCCGGCATGACCACGTAGCCGGCAACCGCAAAGAGATAGCGGCGGCGCACGCGTTCCAGCGCATCTTCAAACAGTTCCATGGCCGCGACCGCAGACAAGTAGGCCTGGCGGCGATAACAACTGAAGGTGAGAAAGTGAAACTCCCCCGTTTGCTGATACCGGATGCGCTTGCCTTTCATGCTCTGTGAGCATACTCCACCTGAGAATCCGCCGGCCGAGAAAAGTGCGCCCACCTTCCCCGGTCCCCAAATGCGAGGGACCGGGGGCACCCTTAGCGTGGTTGAAAGGGTCATCGGGACCGGGGCCACCTGCCAGCCGCTTTCGTTGGTGCGCCTGTCGAGTTCTAGCTTATATCTTCATTGCTCCCAGGCGCTCCAACCTCCTATGGCGGTGTCCTGGATAAACATCACCGGCGTAAAATACTCCGAATCCGGATTCGCTCCCACCGTCCCGGCCACGTTGATTGCCCGCGGCAGCGTGTCGCCCGTCACGCGGGCCCCGACGAGGATCCAGCCGTCGCTATCGTTGCCCCCGAAGGCGCTGATGAAGTAGCCTTGATTGGCTAGCGACGTGGCCGTAGACGCGATCTGGCCAGGGGACACTAAGTCGGCTTGCGTTTCGTACGCTGTAGTGGTGTCGCCCGTCCATCCGTAGGAGAGCAAGTTGACGTTCCCCGAGGCGTCGAAGGAGACCGCCGTGACGATGCGGCTGGCTTGACCGTCTTGCGCTGCCTGGGCCTGGATTTGTGCGGGGGGAACAATTTCTAGCCGCTGATCGAACCCACCCTGCGACGACACGATCATCGCCACGGCGATTGTCCCTGGAGCTAGTCCCAAACAAGTCGGCTCGATGTCCATGGAATTGATTACAATGCCAGAAGCGGCGAGCGACTGCAGGTACGCCGCGACCGAGGTATATTGCAAAAATCCCTCCTGGTAGGACACGGAATAGTTGTCCATCGGCGGAGGCAGGAAGTAATAGTTAATATCCCACTCGCATGTCGGCGCGATGTAGTTTCCAAGAAGAAGCGGTACGCCCAAGGCATCGGTTCCTGAAATGTCTGCTGCACTGAGAACGCTAGTCACTCCCCCCGTCTGGCTCATGAATCCGGGCAACGAAACCTGCTGAAAGGCCAGATACCGTATGTCGCCCGGCTTGGGCGAGCGCGGGCCGGCGCTGAGCGTGGCCGCACTGCTGACGACGGAGTTGACCGAGTTGCTGACGGTGACCTGGAACGAGCCGATGGTCGCCGATCCGCCGGCGCCCAGGGCGACGGCTGGCGTGGTATACGACGCGCCGTTGTCTCCGGGGATCGCCGTGCCGTTTTCACTCCACTGATAATTGAGCGGCGCGGTCCCGGTAGCCGTGACGCTAAACGTCGCGGATTCGCCAATGGGGACAATTTGACCCACCGGTTGCGCAG
>Ga0187784_10001160_pt1 | contig 20671 bp, 14 predicted proteins | sample 1015_SJ02_MP15_2_FD_132964 | JGI IMG/M metagenome (GOLD analysis project Ga0187784, IMG submission 132964) | Tropical peat soil microbial communities from peatlands in Department of Meta, Colombia - 1015_SJ02_MP15_20_MG | ecosystem: Environmental > Terrestrial > Soil > Wetlands > Peat | place...
CGCTGAGGATCAAGTATGCCCGCGCGAAAATGAGGGTCAAGGCGCACGCGAGCGCGAGCGACTGGAAGGCCACGCCCCATTGGTATTTGTCCGCGATCCAGGCGACACCGGCTCCGGAGGCGATGGCGCCCAGGTAGCCGGCGCCGTCGAGCAGGCCGGCAGCCGTCGAGCTGCCCCGTTTGCCTCCTAGATCGAGCGCCATCACGCCGCTCAGATAGGTGTAGGGGCCGATCAGAAAGAACGAGGTGACCGAAATGAGGGCGATGGCAGCTCGCGGCTTCCCGGCAACGTCGACCACGCCCATCACGTAAAGTGACATCGTCGCAAGGATTAGCGACGGCACAACGACGAGTCCGTGTCGCCCGCGCAAACGATCCGAGAGCAAGCCTGCGACGATCGCCGATATTCCCCCGGCCAGCGGAAACGAAAGGCTGGCGATGCCGGCGTCCCCCGCGGACAGGCCAACGTCGGTCAAATAGGTCGTGCTCCAGTTGTTAAACGTCTCGCGAATTAGCGTCAGGCCAAAATTGATGCCGCAAATCGACCAGAACACGGGGCTCTCGAGCAGTGGAAAAATCAAATCTTTCAGCGACACTGTTGCCGCCGATTGGCCAGCCTCTCCGAAGACGTTGTTGGGATTGGCGCTCGGCTCTTCAAGGCCCAGATCGCGAGGGCTCGAGCGCAAAAGCGCCAGCGTCAACAGAGCAATCGCACCGAGACTCGCGGCTGCGATCAAGAAAACGGCCCGCCAATCGGCCAATTGACCAAGTGGTGTCTCCGAGTATTTCTGGCCGATCTTTACGATTCCGCCCAAATAAAGCCGGATCACGGCGTCGCCCAGCAAGAAGCTCAGCGAGAGGAATCCCATCACCGTCGCCTGCCGACCGAGTGGATACCAGCGGGAAGAGGTTTTGACGAGTGCCGGCCAGCCCATCGACTGGACGAATCGGTTGGCCCCCCAGATGCCCAAGAAGAACGGCAGCCCGGCACTCAGTCCAAAGACCGTCGTGAAGGCAACGGTGGCAACCATCCCGACGAGGAACATCCGGCGACCGCCGAGATACTCGACGATGACGCCATTGAGAACCTTGCCCACGGCATACGCGACCACTCCGGTGCTGTCGACGTAACCCAGGTGCTTTCGATTCAGCCCGAGGCCGCTCTCGGGCGCCAGCATCAGCGGCTTGGCAATCGCCAGGCAGGAACGGCCGAGATAGTAGCCGGCGTAACCGACGAACAGCGTGCACGCCGTGATCGTCTGCCAGCGTTTGAGCCGCGCGTCGGTCATCGGCAATGAGTATTTCGAGCCGGGAGTGCGGGTGCTTTTCCAGCGCAAGCAACGCGCGTCGGGCTGCCCCGAGGCGATTCATGCGCCATTTCCAAAATTTAATGAGCGCAAATCGCCGCGGCGCAAGGGGTATCGGATTGCCAAATTACCAAGAAACCTGAAGAGATCCCAAGCCCGAGAGCACCCAGCGGCGGATGCGAAACCGCGTCTTCTTCTTGACCGCTTCAGCACTTCCGTCATATAAACCGCTCCCTCTCGCCTTTCCTCTCTCCACATCTCCGTCCGTTTTCATACCGTCCGGATCAACTTCCGACTGCGGCTTGTTGCCTCCGACGGCGCACTCCCCTCGGGTCAAACCTATGCTCGCACTCACTCCGCGAGAGTTCGACCGCCTGGTTCCGCGCGCTCTGCGAAGTACTCGGTCGCTGGGCCGGGCGGCGCTGGTGGTGGCGATAATCCTCGGGCTGGTCGTTTGGCTGGGCGGGGTCGTCCGCGCCGGAGACGACGACGACGACCCCGATGACGACCCGCCGGTCAAGAAACACGTCACGCCCGCTCAGAAGGAATCAAGCGATTCGAGTTCGTCGGAGTCGAACGGCTCCGGGCCCATCACTCCGGGGGCTCCCACTGACGGTTGGGGAGTCGACGTCATTGGTGGATTTGCCTACGGCCAAAGCGTGGTGCAGGACCGGCCCCTCGCGCCAATCGAGGCCTTTCCATACTTTCTCCTGAACGACTCGCTCTACTTCAGCGATTTACGGTTCTATCCGACGATCGACGGGACCTTCGGCGGCAGCCTGGGCGGCGGTTACCGCTACTACAGCCGCAGTCTCGACCGGATCTTCGGCGCCAGCCTGTGGTATGACGCCGACGGCACGCGCGACGTCTATTTCCAGCAGATCGGACTGAGCCTCGAAACGTACGGCGTGATCGACTTCCGCACCAACCTGTATTTCCCGGTCGGCCAGACGACTCAGCAAACCGACCAATCGATCATCAGCGGCTCCCAGCGATTCGTCGGAAACAACCTGGCCTACGACACGCTGACCTCGTATCTGGCCGCGATGCGAGGGGTCGACTTCGAGGCGGGAGTCGGTCTGCCCGGCCATTTCGCACAGGATCACGGCATCCGCGCGTATCTCGGCGGTTATTACTACAACGACGACGACGGGGACCACATTCTGGGCATTTCCGGGCGCGTGCAGGCCAACATCTGGTCCGGGCTCGACGCGTCGGTTCAAGTAACCAACGACAATTACTTCAACACGCGGGCGATGGTGAACGTCTCGTGGACCTTCGGCCCGCTGCACCGTTCGGAACTCTCTCAAGCGACGACCGAAGGGCGCCTCGGCGAACGGGTGACGCGTAACTACACCGTGCTGGCGGTCTCCGAAAGCCAGGTTGACGACCCGCTCGCCATCAACCCGAACACCCGCCAGCCCTACGTTATCGCCCATGTCGACAGCAACGCGGCCCCGGGCGGCGACGGCAGCGTAAACGCCCCGTTTCAGACGCTCGCTGCGGCGCAAGCCAGCGGCGCGGCCGTCATCTTTGTCCACGCGGGCAGCGTCTTCAACGGCACTGGCGCGACAATTGTGATGAATCCCGGACAATTCCTGTTCGGCGACGGGACCGGCGAGCAGAATTTCCTTCCGATCTCGAACTTCGGGCAGATTCTTTTGCCGCGCGGGCCGACGACCGGGGCGCTTCCGATGCTCAACGCGTCCGCGGGCGCTCCAGCGGTCACGCTCGCCAACAACACCGTGCTGTCCGGATTTACGATCAACAATCCGACGGGGGTCGGCGTTCTGGCCAACGGCATCGGCGGCATCACGATCAAAGACACGACGGTCAACGGCGCAGGGTCCGACGGTATCCAGATCTTGAATGCCACCGGCAACTCGCTGTTGACCAACGTCAACGTCGTCGGCTCGGCGGGCAACGGGCTGGTCATCAACGGCGGCGACTCGAACGTGCAATTCAGCGGAACCCTGGTCGGCAACCAGCTGCACGACCTGGTCATCGAGAACATCGGCACCGACAGCGTGATGAACATGGTCAACGCGCTGTTCCCCGGCTCGGGCAGCCAGGGCATTTTGCTCTCCAGCAACGCGGGCACCATCAACTTCAACAACCTGTCGGTCGGCAACACGACGTCAAACTCCATCGACATCGAAGGCGAGACTGGGACCGTCAACTTCACCGGCTTGACCACCGTCTCCTACGGCGGCGCGGCGTCGATTTTGATTAACAACATGACTTCGACCGGCGTCGTGAACTTCGGCACCATCGACATCAACAACCGTCACGGCGAAGGCCTGGTCGTCGACAATACGGCCGGCAACGTCTACGTGAACGGAATGACGACGGTTACCAACGAAGGAGGCACGGGCTACTCGGCGATCGACATCAAGAACTCGTCGGGGAACGTCGACTTCATCGGCAAGGTGGTTGTCGAGAACAGCACGCTCAATCCGGGCGTCAGCATTACGAACGACACCGGATCCACCAGCTTCACCGCGCTCGATGTTTCGAGCATCAACGGCACGGCCCTCTACGCCAACAACGGAGGCACGCTGAACATCAATGCCGCCCAGGTAGCGGCCGCCGGCGGCACGATCACGGCCACGAATGGCACGGCACTCGACATCGAAAACACGACGATGAACGTTTATCTGTTCAGCGTCTCCAGCAGCAACGCGGCCGTCGGCATCAAGCTGCTCAACTCCCCCGGCGCGTTCGCAATCTTCGGCGACAGCAACGAAACGGCGGGCGCCGGCGGCACCATCCAGGGCGATACGATCGGCGTCCAGGCCGTCAACAGCGGTTCGGTCGGCCTGTTGTCCATGAATTTCAACCTCAACGGCACGGCCATCCAGACGCAGGACCTCACGAACCTGTCGGTGACGAACACCAACATCACCAACTCGTCGTCCTTCGGAATCAATGCGCTCGACACCAAGACCCTCGTCGTGCTCAGCTCAACCTTCTCGGGCAACGGCGGCCCGAACGTCGCCACATCGGTCGACACGGTCGGTTCTTACGCCTTCAGCTTCCTGGGGAACAAGTTCACCACGTCGACGTCGGACAACATCCAGGTCACGACCCTCTCCGGCGGACAAGGCGCCGTGGTCAACCTGGTCGTGCAGGGCAACCAGTTTGAGAACGAATCGGCCGGGACGGCCGGCGTCAACGTGAATTGGAACGGCACACTGTCAGCGACGATCACTCAGAACGCGTTTCTGACGACCGGCGGGTCGAATACCGGCGTCAAAATCAACAACGGCGCGACGAACGCCCTCTCGACGATCGCCTACACCAACAACGTCTTCACCAGCGAGGGGGGCAGCGATACGGCCTTGGACGTCGTGCTGGCCGGAACGGGCCAGATCAACGTCGCGACCAACGGCGTGCAGTTCGGCGCCGAAAGCGGGACGGCGTTCCACTTCTCGCTCAGCGCGGCATCCACGGTCAACATCACGGGCAACACGATCATCGACACGACGGACGGAGCCACCGGAATTCTGTTCGACACGATCGCGGCCTCCAGCAACCTGGCAGTCTCGGCCAACACGATCCAGCTGTCTCAAAACGGCGGCGAGTTGACCAGCGGCATCATCATCTCGAACGTCACCGGCACCACCCAGGGAAGCGAGAACTTCTTCCTGAACCTGTCGAGTGCCTCCAACAACACGATCAGCGGCGCCAACACGATCTTCTTTGTGCCGACCAATACGACCTCGGGCGAACTCTTGATCAACGGCAACCAGATGCCGTGAGCCGGTTCAGATATTCCGAGGGCCTGTGGGCTTCCGGCGGTCGGCTTCTTTACAAAACCGTGCTCGGGGTTTGAAAGAGGGAGTCGAACGCGCGCAAGAGTTCCTTGATCTGGATCGGCTTGGAGACGTAATCGTCCATTCCGGACTGCAGGCAGCGTTCCCGGTCCCCCGTCATTGCATGGGCTGTCATCGCAATGATGGGAATGTGCTGACCAGTCCCGGCCTCTCCCGCGCGGATCGTCTGGGCCGCTTCCAAGCCATCCATTTCGGGCATCTGGACGTCCATGAGCACGGCATCAAAGCTTTCGTGCGCGAGCGCCTCGACGGCCTGCTTGCCGTTGGCGACCGCCGTTACGCAGTAGCCTGCCTTTTGCAACATGTAGACGGCTACGCGCTGATTGACGGGATTGTCTTCCGCAAGAAGCAATCGCAGGGAGCGCCGCCCGTTGGCGGGCGGGGACCCACCGGCGTTCTGCTCCTGCAAGGGGCGCGGCAAACGATCGTGGCGGGCAACGTTGTTCAGTGCGACGAGCGCCGCGAGTTGCAACTCGTCGGCCTTGACCGGCTTGACGAGGTAGCCGGCCAGGCCCATCGCGCGGCATCGGCTGGCGTCGTTTTGACAATCGGCAGAAGTCAGCATCATGATTGCTGACGGAGCAATCCCCGGATGTTTGCGGAGCTCTTCGATCAGCATGAATCCGTCCATTCCCGGCATCATCTGGTCGAGAAGCATCAGCGCGTAGGGCTTGCCGATTGCCGAGACGCGCCGCAACTCTTCGATTGCGGCCGGGCCACTGTCCACGGAGGTGGGATGGGCTTCCCAAAGCCGCAGCAGTCCCGAGAGGACGCGTCGATTCGTCTGGTTGTCGTCGACAATGAGGACCGCCAAACCACGCAGCTTCTCGGGCTTGACCGGCTGCGGGGCCGTGTCGGGCCCTTCCGCCTTGCCGAACTGAGCCGTGAAGCGAAACGTGCTGCCTCGCCCGAGCTCGCTGTCCAGTTCGATTTGTCCTCCCATGAGCTTCACGAGACGCGTTGAGATGCTTAATCCCAGACCGGTGCCGCCATAGCGACGCGTCGTCGAGCCGTCGGCCTGCGAGAAGGGATCGAAAATCAGCCGCTGCTTCTCGGACGGGATGCCGATGCCGGTGTCGGTGACGGCGAATTCGACCACGAATTTGTCGGCGGCTTGCGCATGGAGCCTGGCCGAGACGATGACTTCTCCGTGTTCGGTGAACTTGATCGCGTTCCCCACGAGGTTGACGAGCACTTGACGCAGTCGGCCGGCGTCACCGACGACGCGCTCGGGCATGGCGAGGTCGACGTCGCAGGTGAGCTCCAAACCCTTGCGGTGCGCCCTCAGCGCAAGCGTCTTCAGTGTGTCCTCCAGGACGTTTCGCAGCCGGAACTCGACCGGGTCGAGATCGAGCTTTCCCGCCTCGATCTTTGAGTAGTCGAGGATATCGTTGATGACGGTCATCAAGGATTCGCTGGAGGACTTCACGAGCTCCAACGATTCGCGCTGATCGGGCGCTAATTCGGTGTCGAGCACCAACTCCGTCATGCCGATAATGCCGTTCATCGGCGTGCGGATCTCGTGGCTCATGTTGGCGAGAAACTCGCTCTTCGCCTTGCTGGCAATCAGAGCGGTGGCGGCCATTTCGTTAGCGCGGTGAGTCGCCTCTTGAAGCTGCTGGTTGGCGGCCGTGAGTTGGGCGTTGATCATCCGGAGGTCCGAGGTGCGCTCGCTCACCAGTTGTTCCAAGTCAACCAAACGGGAGCGGACCAGGCGGCCGAGTTGCCACTTCTGGGTCAGCGCGCTTGCCAGTTGCTGGACCTCGATGTTGTCAAACGGCTTTTTGAGCACGACCAGGCGGTCGGAGCGCCCCAGCTTGTCGAGCATGTCGCTCCATGAGTAATCGGAGTAGGCCGTGCACACCACGATTTGGACGTCGGGATCGCGCTCCCAGATTCTCGCCGTCGTTTCGATACCGTCCCAGCCGGGAGGCATGCGAACGTCGACAAAGGCGAGCGCGTACGGACGGCCCTCGTCGAGCGCCCGCACCACGAGCGCCAACCCGTCCTGTCCCTGAAAGGCAGAATCGATCTGATAACGCTCTCGGGCCTTGGGAGACGACTGTTCGCCAAACAGCGCGGCTCGCGCTTCGGCCAGCGAGGCATCGTTTTCGCCTTCGCCGCCAAGGATCTTGCGAAAGTCCTGGTGGATGGCTTCGTTGTCGTCGATGACCAGGATGCGCGCGTTGAAGTTATCCATCGTCCCCATCGTCAACCCGTCCCGTGTGCGACCGTGAAGAGGTCCCTCTGGCCGGTCAAACAAATCTCGTCCTTGGCTTCCCGCCTTCCGGCCAGAAGACCGCACCGTGGTTTCCGTCAAACGCCGCTCAGGCTTCAACTCGCCAAGTCTAGATTCGGTTCTTCGGATTACCTGTTGCGACGGCCGTGAAAAAATCGATCGCGAAAAATGTCGGCGACCGTGACGACTTTGCAGACTATGACGGGAATGCGGCGCTCGGCCCTCTCAGCAATCTGGCGGCCGACTGCCCCGCGGCGCAAGGCTTTCCGACGGTCGTTCGCGCTCAATTGCGCGACGAGGCTCAATTTGCACGAATCTTTGATTAGGACGGTCGCGCAGGGCCGATAAGGCGTGAGACAAAAAGGCACACCGCCTCAAGCCCGTGCCGCGACTGCCATGAATCCTTCCGCGCGCAAACTCCTGTCACTGACCTTTGCGAGCCTCCTCGCATTGGTCCTCAGCCACGGCCGAACAGTTCGCGCCGGCGACGATCCCGCGCCTGCCGGGCAACAATCGCCGCCCGCCCTCGACAACTTGAGCGTGGTCGCGGACTTTAAGGCCGAAACGAAGGCCCCAAACGCGCAGGCACCAGGCGCGGTCGCGTCGGAGCCTCAAAAGGCAGCCACCGACAAGAGCATCCTCGATCTCGACATCGACCAGTTGGGTAAGGTGCAGGCGAAGGTCCCCACCGCATTCGATACCGAGGTGACCACCGTCACCGCCACCAAGAGCTCGGTCGGACAGTCACCCGCCGCGGTGTTCGTGATTACCCCGGAAATGATCCGCCGCAGCGGCGCGGTCGAAGTTCCGGAGCTCTTGCGAATGGTGCCCGGACTGCAGGTGGCCAAAGTCACCTCGAGTCAGTGGGCGATTTCGTCGCGGGGGTTTAACAGCGAGTTCGCCAACAGCTTGCTCGTCCTGGTCGACGGACGCGTGGTTTACAACTCACTCTTTGGCGGCGTCTTCTGGGACACGCAGGACCTCGTCATTCAGGACGTCGACCGCATCGAAGTGATCCGCGGCCCAGGGGCCACGATCTGGGGCGCCAATGCGGTCAACGGAGTGATCAATATCATCACAAAGGACTCCAGCCAGACGCAGGGCGCGCAGGTCGTCGCCGGCGGCGGCAGCCAGAACAAAACAAACAGTTCCGTCCGCTACGGCGGCGCGATTGGCGACAACACCACTTATCGCCTGTGGGTGAAAGAGCAAGATAACGCCGCCGGATTCAATCCCGTGCAAGGGAGCGCCAACGACGCCTGGACCCAGATGAGCGGTGGTTTCCGCGTCGATTCGCAGGGTGCGCAGAAGATCGACCTGGTCACGCTTCAGGGGCAGCTTTACTCGGGGAATGAGGAATTCCAGGGACCGGTCCCGTCGATGGCCCCGCCGTTTACGATCTATCCCGACGTGCTGACCCACGAAGGCGGCGGGAACATCCTGGGGCGCTGGACGCATGTCGTCGATGACAACGACACGTTTTTCGTGCAGACCTACTTTGACAAAATGGATCGAACAGAGCCCTATTTCGACATCAAGATCAACACTTTTGATCTGGAGTTTCAGCAGAATATCAAACACGACGGCAACCACATGTTCACGTGGGGCGCCGATTATCGCCTGATCAGCGACGACTACCCCTCCGTCGACGGATTCCCCTCGCTCGATCCACAGGCACTCACCTACAGCCAGGCGAGCGCGTTCTTCCAGGAAGAGATGCCGCTCTTTCGGGATGATTTGAAGTTCTACATCGGCTCGAAGTTCATGTATTACTTCTTCACAGGATTCGAGTATCAACCCAGCGCGCGGCTCTTGTGGGCGATCGACGATAAGCAGGTTCTGTGGGGGGCCGTTTCCCGGGCCGTGCGGACCCCGGTTCGCATCGAAGAAAATGGAGACTGGATCGTCGGCGGCGGCCAAAGCCCGGTCTATGAGCTTTTGCAAGGGCAAAACACGCTGCAGTCGGAAGACTTGCTCTCTTTCGAGCTGGGCTACCGGCGCGAGGTCAACGATCGCCTCTCCTTCGAGTTTGCTACCTTTTGCAACCGCTACGACAACCTGATTAACAACCCCGTGATTGCGATCGAGCCAGGACTACCACCGATCGTGGTCACGCAATATGGGAATATTGGAAGCGCTCAGACGACCGGCTTTGAAATCAATGGGACGTGGAAGGTCACGGACAAGTGGAAACTTCAAGGCTGGTACTCATTCCTCTATATGCACGTTCAAGGAAACGGGGAGGATGGCGTCTCTGGGGATAGTCCCAAGAGTCAAGCGTACCTGATGTCGTCTTGGGACCTCCCCTTCAATCTGGAAGCCGACCTGATGCCACGCTTCGTCCAGCAGCTTCCGGACCTCAACGTTCCCTCGTACACGACGATGGATGCCCGGCTTGGCTGGCGGCCCAACGACCATTGGGAGTGCTCGATCGTCGGCCAGAATCTGCTCCAGGCACATCATCTGGAGTTCGTAGGACCGTTCACAGTCATGTCGGAAGTCAACCGCGGCGTCTACGCGCAGGTCGTCTTTCGCTATTAGGGGCCTTCGCCGACGCGCCGGGAAAATCGCCAAACGAACACCTTTTGATCGGGCGGACGGTGAATCGATCAATCTCCAATCGGGTTTCCTCGCCACAAGCGCGCGGGGTGCCCTCCGCGCCTTGCGTGTCGGCGACCGCCGGCCCGCGATCGGCGGGACGCTTTGGGATTGTCGCGGCCCTCGCGCTCGTGACGATGCTGGCAAATCCGCGGCTCGCTTCAGCCCAGGAGGGCGTGATCGATCGCGAGCCGGAGATCAAAGCCGCCTATCTGTACAACTTCGGACGTTACGTGGAGTGGCCGGCTGAGAACGTGTCCGCCGGTGGTTCGGGCGCGTTTCTCATCGGCGTCGTCGGTGACACTGCCGTGCTGACTCCACTGCGAACGATTGCCGCCACGAAGAAAGTCGCGGGGCGACCGATCACGTTGGTCGAGATGAAGGCCGCGGCGGACTATCGTCCCTGCCAGTTGCTGTTCGTGCCCTCGGGCCAGGATCCCGAGATGGTGAAGTCAATCCTGAAAAAAGCGCGCGAGACGGCAACGCTGGTTGTCGGCGAGGAGGAGGGGTTTGCGGCCAGGCAAGGACACATCGGATTCTACGTCGAACAGAACAATATGAAGTTCGAGATTAACTCATCTGGAGCGGAAAAGTCGGGTTTGAAAATCAGCTCGAAACTGCTGAGCCTGGGTCGCATCGTTGGCGAGAGGCAGGGGAACTGAGGACGAATCATGAAGAGACTTCGGGATTCATCCATCAGTGCCAAGCTCAAGCTGGTAGGGACGCTGACGGCGGGCATTGCGCTGTTTTTGGCCTGCAGCATGTTCGTGATGAACGACGCGTCCACGACGAAGGTAGCCATGGTCCAGCACGTGGTGACGTTGGCCGACGTGTTGGGCGGAAACTGCATCGCGGCGCTGACCTTCAACGATCCGAAAGCCGCCAGCGACGTGCTCGCCTCGCTGCGATTTGAGCCATCGATCCGGGTCGGCGTCGTCTTCGACCGCCAAGGACGTCCGTTTGCGACGTATCAAAGGGAGCAAAACGGCGGTGCGCTGCCGTCATCCGACGCGGCCGCGCGGCCCGGATACGCCTTCCGCCCCGACCGAACGCTGCAGATCGTCGCCCCGATTCGTGACAATAACGAGGCGCTCGGTACGGTTGTCCTCGACGCGGGCATGGAGCAGCTCGATGCTCGCTTCCAGCGTCAGATGTTGATGGCGGTCGCCGTGCTCATCGTGTCGCTGGTTCTGTCATTCTTTCTGGCTTCGCGGCTGCAGAAGTTCATCTCGACGCCGATCGTGAGCCTGTCGAGGACGGCGGAGCACATTTCGCAAAGCCGCGACTTTTCGGTCCGGGTGCAGAAAGTGGCCGAAGACGAGATCGGGTCGTTGTACACCGCGTTCAACCGCATGCTCGAGCGGATCGAAGCTTCGGAGCGCGAGCTCAAGGAGTCGCATGACGAATTGGAACGCCGCGTGCGGGACCGCACAGCCGAGCTTTCCGAAGCCAATGAGGTTCTGAGCCACGAGATCGTCGAGCGCAAGCGGGCCGAAGAGGAGCTACGGGCACTGCAGTCGCAACACCTCGATTCCGCGCGTCGGGCCGGGATGGCCGAAATTGCCACCAGCGTGCTGCACAACGTCGGCAACGTGCTCAACAGCGTGAATGTCTCGGCGTCGATCATCGGCGACAAGCTGAAGAAATCGGGTATCAACGACCTGAAACGGGCCACGGACCTGTTGAACCAGCACATGGACGACCCCGGCGCGTTCGTCACCAGTGATGCACGGGGCAAGTACCTGCCGCAGTTCCTGATTCAGTTGAGCCAAAAGCTCAAGAGCGAGGAAGAGCTGATTCTCGAAGAGATCCAGTCGTTGTCGAAGAACATCGACCACATCAAGGGGATCGTCTCGCTGCAGCAGTCTTACGCGGGAGTCTCCGGAATCCGAGAGCAGCTTTCGCTGGCGGATCTCGTCGACGATGCAATCCGCATCAACTCCCAATCGGCCGCACATCACCATATCGAGATCGTCCGCGACTACGACGAGCTTCCGCCGCTGTTGACCGAAAAGGAGAAGGTCCTGCAGATCCTCATCAATCTTCTCAGCAATGCCAAGCATGCCGTCATCGCCGGCAAGAAATCCGCGCGCCGCATCGCCGTGCGATTGAAGCGCACCGACGCTGACCGCGCGCGCGTCGAAGTGATCGACAATGGAGTCGGCATCTCGCCGGAAAACCTGACGCGCATCTTCTCCCACGGCTTCACGACGCGCAAGGATGGCCACGGCTTCGGACTGCACAGCGCCGCCAATCTGGCCCGCGAGCTGGGGGGATCGCTGGCGGTCCGCAGCGAGGGGACCGGCACAGGGGCGACCTTCACCCTTGAGCTGCCGATCAAAACCGCCGTCGCGTTTGCTTTCGCCGAATCGACGGGGAACGCGCCGTAGCGACGCGACGGCGATCTCCCGGATCCGTCAGAGGAGTCAGGCGTCCAAGCGGCTTACGCAGCGTCGAATTCCGAAATGCGGTTCGACGGCGAGAAGGGGAGCAGCCACTCGTCCTGGACGCCCGTCAGGCGGTACTGCATCACGTAGGCATCCTCGAACGTGTCGTCGTAGTGGCTGCGCAGGACGCAGACGGCCCGGAAGCGCTGGTTGCGGAAAAAGAACTGGGCGTCGAGGTTCGTCTCGCGGACCTCGATCATGATTTCGCTGCGGCGCTGCTGCGAGAGCTTGTCGATCAGCCGGCGGATCATCTGGGCGCCGACCCCTTGCCGCCGCATGTCGGGCGCAGTCGCAAAGTTCAGGACGCGCAGTTTCGACTTGTGCAGCTCATAGATCATGAAGCCGATGATGCGGTGGTCGTGCTCGGCCACCATGCCGATGCAGTTGCGCTGGCGCAGGCAGCACAGGAAATCTTCTTCGGTCCAGGGATGATCGAAGGAGGCGCGTTCGATCGTCAGCACATCGTGCATGTCGCGCCGAATGAGCCAGCGAATCTGGATTTTCAGTTCTTGTTCAGAAGCTTTTTTCTGGCTCTGACTCTGGCTCACAGGGGCCTCCTTGCCGTCTCGTTCCTGCGCTTATCGTCTTGAAAGCGGGCGATTCGCTGCCGTTCAGGAAGACGCGCGGAGGATATCACAGCCCGCTGCCGTCGGGAAGGGAACTCTATGCGATTGGCGGCCGCGCCGGACCGGTTGCAGCCGAACACGATCCGCGCGCGAAGCGGCAAGCGCCGGCGCGATTGAAAATCGGTGGCCCGTATTTATGGCGACAGCCCGAACGGCGCAACACGTTGAGCTTGGACTTTTTGCGAAACAGCGCTCGCGCGACCGGTTGCCAGACATCCCATCGATGTACCGCTTCCGCGCGCCTTCGATCAGGTGGACGCGGCGCGGCCGACCGTGCGACCCACAGCCCGCTATCAACGCAAGTCGACGGACATTTGCAAAATTCTTTCGTTCTGCCGGACCAATTCCTCTTGTCATCCAATTAAACATCGGTATAGTACTGTTCCTGCGTTTAGTATGAGGGCTTGGGCGGTGATGAGACTAGTGCAGCGAATTTCACAGAATCTACCCGCTTTATTAGGCGATGCGCGTCACTGTGCATCGAACGCTTCTGCAAGCAGGGAGGATGCGAGCACGGCAAGGCGGCTCAGCGTTCATCGAATTCGCGCGGCCCGAATATTCGCGAACGAATCGCAAAGGAGACCGAGGCATGCTGGTCCTCACTCGAAAGATCGGAGAGGAAATCATCATCAACGGCGAGATCTGCGTTTCGGTTGTCCGACTGCGGGGCAACCGTGTGCAGCTCGGCATCAAGGCGCCGGCGGGCGTGCCGATTCGCCGCCGGGAACTCCTCAACTCCAAGCCGGCCCGCCGCGCGCCCAGCCCGGTCGCTTGCCAGTAACACGATGAGTCCAAAGTCCAAAAGTCGCGTCCTGGCGCACTCTCGCTCGACTGTCGGTGATGGGACCTTGGACTGGATTCCGCGCCTTTTTTGCCGACTCGACGGCAATCCCACGCGTTGTTCGAGATTCCGCGCGCTGCTAAAATCGCGCATTCAGGACGTGAATCGATTCGTCGCATCGGTAAGAGACATGTTGTCGCCGAACACGAATTTGAAATTCCGTCGGGAGACCCGTCCGCAAGGAAGGTTCCGAAGTGTCCGAGATTTCGCCCAGCAATCCTTTAAATTGGAGCGACGCGTCCCAGCTGGACGTGCGCTTGCTGGGCACAGTCGACTTCGAGTCGGCCCAGTTTCTGCAGGAACGCCTGGTCTATGAAGTCAGCGGGCGGGTCGATCGTTTCGGCGGCCTTTTTCTTTGTGAACACCCGCCACTGATCACCGTCGGACGCTCGGGCAGCCGTGCTCACGTGTTGCTGGAACAGAAGGACCTGGCGTCGCGGGGTCTGCAGGTTCGCTGGCTCAATCGGGGCGGCGGCTGCCTGGTTCATGCTCCGGGGCAGTTGGCTGTTTACCCCGTCGTACCGATCAAACGGCTTGGCTTGGGATTGCGCGACTATCGAGCCGCACTGGTCGGCAGCGTTCTGGATCTTTGCGCCGAGCTTGAAATTGCCGCCTGGCTGCTCGATCGGAACTCTGGAATTGTTGCCGGCCGCGGCGGCGCATTCGCGTTTGTCGGCGCCGCGGTCAAGCGCTGGATTGCGTACCAGGGAATGTTTGTGAACGTGAATCCCCTGATGCAGATGCAGCGACTCGTTTCGGTCACCGGGGGAAACGTGCGAGCGACGTCGCTCGAAGCCCTGCGAGCTCGGGCAATTGCGATGTCGACGGTGCGCGAAAGCCTGATTCGCAACCTGGCGCCGCGGCTCGGCTATGCCGAGTATCAGATCTTCACCGGACACCCGCTGCTGGTTCGCACGCGGAGGGTGACCAATGTCTACGCTTGAAATCCTGCACGACGTGCCGCCTCCTCCGCGGCGCCGCCTGCCGCCGTGGCTCAAGCGTCCTCTGCCCGCGCCCGGCATGTCTTTTACGAGCCAGGTGATCGAGGACCTGCGGCTCGAGACGGTTTGCGAAAGCGCCAAATGCCCCAATCGGACGGAATGCTGGTCGCATCGCACAGCGACGTTCATGATTTTGGGGAACGTCTGCACGCGTCCCTGTGGCTTTTGTTCCGTCCCCAAGGGGAAGACTGAAGTCGTCCAGGCCGACGAACCGGCCCGCGTGGCCGAGGCGGTCGTGAGGCTCGGGCTCAAGCACGTCGTAATCACGTCGGTGACACGTGACGACTTGCCGGATGGCGGAGCCGACCACTTTTATGAGTGCGTGCTGGCCGTGAGGGAACGCTGCAACGCGGCAGTCGAGGTGCTCACTCCCGACTTCCTGGGGAACGAGCGGGCGATCGACCGAGTCATCGAGGCACGACCCGACGTCTTCAACCACAATACCGAAACCGTTCCGCGCCTCTATCACCGCGTCCGCCGCAACGCGGTCTACCAGCGCACGCTGGACCTCTTGGCCCGGGTCAAACACGCCGCACCCGAAATCCCGACCAAGAGCGGTTTGATGTTGGGATTGGGGGAGACCGAGGAAGAGATTCTCGAGGTCTGTGCCGATCTCAAGTCCGTGGGCTGCGAGATGATCACCATCGGCCAGTATCTGCAGCCCACGCCAGCGCACCTACCCGTCGACCGCTATGTCCCGCCGGAGGAATTCGACGCGATTGGCGAATTGGTGCGCAAGCTCGGATTCAAGCTGGTCGCCAGCGGTCCGTTCGTCCGCTCGAGCTACCACGCCGGCGAAATGGCGACGGCACTCGCGTGATTGCACTTCGACTCCGATCCCGAGAAGGATTGGCGTTGTAAAATAGGTCCTATGCGGGTTCCCCTCACTCTTCCCGATCTTGGAGCAGGCAACGAAGACCTGCGCGTCAGCTGCTGGCTTGTCGATCTGGGCGATGCGGTCGACGAGGGCGATCGCGTCGTTGAGATCCTGATGGACGGCATCACCTTTGACGTCTTGGCCGAACGTTCGGGAACCTTGACCCGGATCGAGCGGCCGCTCGATGCCGTCGTTCGGACGGGCGACGTGCTCGGCTGGCTCGAAAACCGCGAGGATTCGGAGTGATTTGGGATTCAATCCGCGGGCAGTCCCAGGCCGTCGCGTTCTTGCGGCAGAGTGCCGCCGCTGGACGCCTGGCGCACGCGCTGCTCTTTACCGGACCGCCGGGGGTTGGCAAGGGTCTGACAGCCCGGCTGTTGGCAATGGCTCTGTTCTGCGAGCGATCTTCGGACAGCCGGCTCGATGCCTGCGGCCAGTGTCGGAGTTGCCGGCTGATGGAGGCTGGCACCCACCCGGACTTTCTGACGGTGGCTTGCCCAGAAGGAAAGAGCGAGTTGCCAATTGAGCTGTTGGTTGGCAGCCTCGACAACCGGGGGCGCGAAGGGCTGTGTCACGATCTCTCGCTGCGGCCGATGGTCGCGCCGCGCCGCGTTGCGGTCATCGACGATGCCGACCGGATGAGCACCGAAGGCGCCAACGCGATATTGAAGACGCTCGAAGAACCGCCGTCCTACGCGATCATCATCCTGCTCGCGGCCGACCTGGGAAAAATCCTCCCCACGATTCGTTCGCGCTGTCAGATCGTCCGGTTCAATCCGCTTTCGGTCGCCGACGTGGCCGAGTTGCTGTCTGCCAACAAGTGGACGGAAAGTCCCGACGAGGCCCAAGCCGCGGCGGAGATTTCCGGCGGCAGCCTGACCGTCGCGCAGCAGGTTCTTGACCCCCAACTGCGGGCCGTCCGACAAGCGCTGTTTGCCCAATTGAGCAAGCCGCGGCTCGATGCCTTCACCATTGCCAAGACTCTGCTGGAGGGGCTCGACGGCTTGGGCGGCGACACGCAGCGCCAACGGACGAACGCGCGGTGGATTGTCCGCTTCGCCGTCGAATTGCTCCGGAAGAGAATCCGCGACTCTTGCGACGGTTATCCGGAAGCAATCGGAGCGACGGAAACGCTTGGCCGGGCGATTGAGCGCTGCATCGACGCGGAGGAGCAAATCGATGCCAACGCCTCGATTCCACTTTGCCTGGAGGCGCTGGCCGGCGACCTGGCTGCGATCCTCAACGCGTGCGCATTCGATTCAGCGCGTCATTCCCAAGGCGCTGCGCCAACGGCCTAAGACGACTCCGGTCAGCAACCCGAATCCATGCGCGGCGTTGGCAACGGGTCCAACGACTCCGGTGAGGCACAGCACGTACCAGCCGATCATCCAAAACACCATGTTCGTCGTGACGAAAAAGCCGCTGCCGCGTTCGTACCAGCTCTTCATCCAGACGTATCCGAAGAGCCCGTAGACAACGCCCGACATCCCGCCGAAATAGGGACTTCCGGTCCACAGAAACTGCCCGATGTTCGAGGTGAGAGCAATTACCAGGACCATCAGCGCGAAACGCAACGAGCCGCGCAGGGTCTCGATGATCTGGCCCAGCTGCACCAGCCACATCATGTTGAACAAGATGTGCCAAATGGAAAAATGCAGGAAGATGGGCGTAATCAGCCTCCAGGGCTCCTCCTTCCAAACGTGCGCGATGACTGGGCCTTCCGGAGTGTCCCACTCGACGTCAAAAAAGAAATGCATCAGGAACGAGCGATTTTGTCCCAACCCTGACAGCAGCGCGAAGACGATCGACACGGCCAGCAGCGTGTAGGTGACAGGGGCTCGACTCGCACCTCCGCGCCGCCAGCGTCCGCCGACGTTGACGAAGTTCCTGCGGGCCTCCGCGGACCGTCGCTGCTCGTCGGCACGCAGCTGCTCGGCCGGGCGCGCTGCTTCGCGGTAGATCGGGGCGTTTGGCGCTGCGGAGAATTCGACGAACTGGCGGCGTGCCTCTTCCAGATGGTCCTCGTTGCGAACCCAGATTGCCCATCCTCCCGGCGCGGGATCGACCGAGACCGGGATCTGCTTCGTCAGCAGGTAGTCCGCAAACCGCTGAGCGCTTGCCTGGTCCGGAACCGTTCCCAGTTGCCGCATCGTCATCCGCTCCTGTTACCAGTGCAGCTCGACCACATCCTTGTCGGCCAGGGCGTGATCACGGCCAACGCTTTGACCATCGCGGGCGCTGGTTCCCCAGACTTTCGCAAATTTCAGATGTTCTGCCATGTCGCGATGGACGCACAGCGCCAAGTCTTCCACGGTGCCGCCCAGAGGAATGGTATACGGGCTATCAAGCTCTGCCGGACGGCCAGGCCGCTTTGTGTAGATCCGGATCACTTTCAGCGCGTCGTAGATCGTGTTGCGCAGCGCTTCTCGTGACTCGGGGCGATCGAGCTCGACTTTCAGCACCGGAAATTCGTGGGGCATCGCTTCCCGAAAGTAGGCCAGGCGATCATCGCAGCCCGGATCGTCTCCGCGGGTGGCGATCAGGCGAGTCTGAATTCGCACGGTTGAAAAGTCCTCATCAGCGAAGCCCGACTGGGCGGCCAGTTCGGTCTTGCGCGCGGCCAGTTGCCGCACGACGTCGATCGTCTGATCGGGCGCGTCGTCGGACGAGCCGTCGAAAACCAACAGAGCCAAATCGGCCGAACGCACGATGCTAGTGAGATACGCCTCAAAATGCGAATCGGTGATTGGAGGCGTGTCGATCAACTGCACGGCCACGTCTTCCCAGGCCATCATCCCGGGCATCGGCTCGCGCGTGGTGAAAGGGTAAGGAGCGACCTCCGGCGTGGCATGCGTCAGCTCGGCCAGGATGCGGCTCTTGCCGGCGTTCGGCCCACCCAATAGGATGACCTGCCCCGCCCCTTGCCGCGGATAACGATAACTCTTGCCGACTTTCTTCGGCGCGTGCGCCTCGTGCTCGGCGGCGCCGCGGGCCTCCTTGAGCCGCGTTTTGAGATCGGCCTGCAGCTTTTCGGTCCCCTTGTGCTTGGGGATCAGCTTCAGCATATGCTCGAGGCAGCGGACTTGCTCTTCGGAAGTCTGTGCGCGGCGGTACTCCTCCTCGGCTTTCTGATACTGCGGCGTGAGATTGGCTGGCATGGATGGCCTAATGCCTCGGTCGCGGACCGCCGGAAAGGCGGAGGACGATGTCGTCACCAGGCGGCTGCGAGTCGAACGTTCGGCCGCCGTCGTCGACACCGTTGGCGCCGACGGAATAAAGCAGACATCCCGCACCTTCCCGGCGGTAATGCAGCGGTTGCTCGGTGTAAAGATCGTTCGGCACGCGGTTGATGTACTTTGGTGCGAGAGCGCTCAGTCCGTTCGGGTAAGAGCCGCTGTCGGCGTGATACGCGGCCAAGGCGAAGCCGAGCTGCCCCAAAGACTCCCGAGTGTGAGCGCGACTCTCGGCTTCCAGTGCAGAGTCGACAGCCGGCAGCAGCATGACCGTGAGCACCTTTCCCATCGTGCGGCCCAAATCTTTGCGGGCGGCGGCTCCCTCGAGCCACTTGCCAAATGCCTTATCGAACTCCGGCGTCAGCTTGCGCAGCTCCTGGTTCATTTGCGCAGACGCCCTCTTGCGTTCCTGCCCAGTCGGCTTGCGGAAAGCGGCGACGGCTTTGTCGAATTGCTCGTTGCCGAAAATCAAGGCGTCATCCCAATTGATCGCTGACCGATGCGCGAAGGCCTTTTCGATTTCGTTCGGGAAATAGGCGGCAAGGAGCCCGAATGCCTCGCCCGGCGGCAACTCCTCGCGCGCCACACGCGTGACTGTGTCGAGAAACAGCAACTGTTCCTGCTCAATCACATCGGCCATCGTGGGCAGCGGCGCGAGCTGTCGCAGCTCTTGCTGATAGGCGAGAGCTCGTTTGGCGTAGAGCTGGGCCGCGTCCATCAGCCGGGCGTCGCCGGCACAGGCAGTCGCATCGATCATGTAGGCGACCAGGGCCGGGATTAAAAAGGGGGGCCGTCCATAGAGCCGAGCCAGGCGGTGGCAGCCCAGGAGATCGTCCTCGGCACTGGTGATGTTGCCTCGGCTGATTTCCAACATCGCGCGGATCGCCAGCAACCGGGCCGCGTCACGCGATCCTCCCAGGCACGGGAACGGCATACCACTCATTCCCGCTCCGGCGGGCGCGACGAACGGCAAATAGCAACGGGGCCGGCGTGTCGCTTCGATCACCAGCGCGAGGGGTTGTTGATTGGCCTTCACCCAGTCAGCCAGCAACGGCCAATCTGCGGATGACCAGGGCTCGTGCATCGAGCGGAAGAAGTCGTCCAGCTCTTTCTTGGTGAGCGCCCGCCCCAATCTGTCTTTGGCGAACTCAGCGAAGTCGACGAGATACGCCCCGGGCTCTCGCAACGGCTCGATCCCCAACAGCTTGTAAAACCGCTCTCGATCGGTAGGCTGGAGTTCATTGGCCCCGAATGCACGGACCAGCAGCACACCGGCGTTATTTTCGGGCGTTACGCCCTGGCTCGCCTTTTGGTTGAGGGCGGCGACATAGTCGACGTAGCCATCCCGATCGAGGGGTTCGACGAGATGTGTCGTCTTCTTCGAAATCGAGATTCGCGGCTTCGGCTTTTGGGGTTGATGCGGCGCCAATTTTGCGGCCGGCGGACTCGCTTTGTCGTCGAGCGCGAGGGATTGCTGGCGAGCGATGAGCGCCCCCACCACTGCTACCGCGGACGGAATCGCGATTCGCAGGACCTCAACGCACCGGGAAAAGCGGGGCGGCCCCGCCATAACTGCCTCCTGGCCTCGCGATTGGCTCGAAACGCGATCGGCGACACTTCTGTCGATCAACGTACCACGGAGGGGCCCGGCAGTGCAAAAAACGCAG
>Ga0187784_10001163_pt1 | contig 20650 bp, 16 predicted proteins | sample 1015_SJ02_MP15_2_FD_132964 | JGI IMG/M metagenome (GOLD analysis project Ga0187784, IMG submission 132964) | Tropical peat soil microbial communities from peatlands in Department of Meta, Colombia - 1015_SJ02_MP15_20_MG | ecosystem: Environmental > Terrestrial > Soil > Wetlands > Peat | place...
CTCTTGTCTCTTAGCATGCTATCTCGCCCTGGCGGAGACGGAGGAGATTCATTACAGTGCATGAGGGCTTGTACAATGCGGTTAGAAAAGGCCTAAAGTGGGTCAAGCGGATCGGAGAGGTTTAGAAAGGAATCTCTTATGTCTTTTCTTGCTCTCTGTCCGCTTTTCGTCCCTAAGGTAAAACTGTTCTTTTTTAAATTTGAGTTTTTCCCTTTTGAGCTGGATTTCGAGCTTAAACTGATTTTCTTTTTGCTTCCCTTTTTCTTCCATGAGCTTTTTCCAGGATTCAAATCGCTCCTTCCTAAATGTGAGCCCTTCTCGCCGCAACTGGAGTCGTTCTGCCTTCAGCTCAATATCTCTTCTTCTTAGCTCAAGATTTTCATTCCTCTGCTTGAGGTACTCACCGATTAGAAAGTCCGCTATCTTCTTATAAAAACCGTGGTCCCCATTGTCTCTATCTTCGGAATCTTCATTTCCAGGGCTTTCCAGTATTGATTCGAGGGTAAATTTTTCATCCCCATTCTTTCCAATAGGTGTGTATAGGCTCTCCTCTCGGTATTTCTTATTCATGTACTGTTGTATGGCCTTATTTCTAACCCTCTTAACAATGGGAGTAATTTCCTCTATGGTTTGGGGATTAGATTCAAGAATCTCCACCCAGGCTTGCTGAAAACTATCTTCGTACCTCCCCAAAAAAGGTGTCAGATAATTGTTGACTTCAGTCTCATTCAAATTCATACGGGTCACCTTTTCGAATCAATCCAATCTCGCCTCCCCAGATTGCTAAATTGTTTCAGAACACACCCCCTTTCTTCGACCTTATTTAACCTTATTCATGTGACCAATTATTCTATTTCTGATGTCCCCAACATTATACTATGTGCAATTACTACAAAATCACGTATCCGTCTCTGCAAATGGCTTAATACAGTAGTAAGAACTACTTCAGGGTTTCCGATTAAATCGTCTTTAAAATCCCATGGCTTGGCTTTAACTTCCAATTCTAGAGACTTCCTACAAACACTTTCTGCGACAATCTCGGCTAGTAAAACACGGAATTGCGGTTTCTCCTGACCTGCATAATCAGGTTCCGGACCAAGATATCTCTTTATAGAATCATGAGCAGCAGATATTTCTAAAAGGTTTGGTTCCAATGTCGACCAAGCTGCACGATATATACCAAGGTTTTTAGACACAATTTTGAATTTTATTGGAACCCCTTCTTCCTCCTTTTGTATTACTTTTATTTTAGTAGTAGCCTTATTACCATTTATTGACGCGGAAATCTCTACAGCTTTTCCTTTAAGACGACGACCTTGAACCACAACCTCCCCAAGAGCATAATTGGACCCTTCTACAGGGATAATATGGCAACGCCCTTTTATTGGAATACTTTCACTATCTGATGACACCACATTTATTATTGTATCTTGAGTCACTAGCTCAGGATACTTAGCGAACAAACGAATTGTCTATGAGCTTCCTTCTCTTATACGATAAAAATTATGTTCAAATTCTGAGGATTCAGAAAACTGATGTTCTTCAATTTTATTTTCTATCACTTTTACAATCGCTTCTGCCTCGGGAAGACCTTCGCTTTTGGTCTGAAGACAAACCGCCTCTTTCAATGCTTCACCACGAATTCTGAACGATCCTATTAACTTATCGTTTCGCTTAGGATGCAATCTTAATTTGAATGGAACATCCAAAATAGACACTGCCGGATCATCGCTTACTACCATTACCGCTTGCCCCTCTTTCTCAAATATAGATCGATTAATATAGAATGTTAAAGTACGAATTTGCCCAATGGCAATGTTAAGATACGTTGGAAATATTAGGACACCTTTTTTTGAAAAGAAATCTTTATCTACTTCGTCATCAGGAGTCACCTCTTCCAATTCCTCTATCTGTTGAGTAAGAAACTTACTCGCAGCTTTAGCTAATCTGTCTAATCTATTTTGAGTTTCTTGGCTTGCAATTTCTTTTTGAATACTTTTATCCTTCTCTTTATCTTTTTCAATCAATTGGCGAAGTTTTTCAGAAGGAATTTGGAAAAGGGCCCTCGTAAATGGATGATCACGCCTCAACCCCGTTTGTCGATTTGGATCAATCAACAAAGAAGGATTTTCAGCTGGATGGGTTTCGTTATTCTCTCTTCGTTTATCATATTCGTTTAATAAACGATCAATAAAATCGCATTCCAATCTCCCAAAATACTTTTTAGCGTAAGGCTCTTTTTCTAAACCGGAATAAAGAAGACTGCATTCATGAACTGCCCTTTCACCCCTAATTAAGAAGCCCGAGCGTCTAAAGCGATCGCTCGGATCTTCTAATGGTTCAGAAGCTCTCCATATAATAAGCCTTGCTTTTGCTTCTGGATAACCCGGAACCAAGAAGGACTCTTCGCAGGCTAATTCGCCTTCAGGTTGCCGATATACAATTTTTTCCCGTTCCATTTTGGGATTATTTAAATTTCTAATTAAAAGTTTAGTTGAACTGTGTTCAGACAATATATCTCTTAGTGCATAATTCCAAGGTAAATCTCGAATAATAGTGTTTATGTGGGGAATTTTATATTGGGGGCAATCTCTAATCTAATCACTGTGCCATCACCCCGTCCGATATTTAATATCTCCCTAATTTCCTTAGTAACACTCTTGCCTTTTTCCCAGGGAATAAACTGAGGTTTCGTTGTCAATTCACACTTATAATATTTTTCGTCTTTTATTGATTCAATCGTCATATTACCTAAAACAGTGCAATCCTTTGCACCTCTTCCCATAAAGCCCCTGTCACCCTCTTCACTGCAGCGGCCACCAACGTTACCAAATTTCTCAAGCATGGTCTGTAACGTCATTCCCTCCGCTTTATCAAAAATTCTTACAAAAGACGGGGCTCCTTTCCTTTGTTCACAAATTTCAATTAAAATAGGGCCTCCATCCTCACTTCTAAGCTGTTTTTTATATAAGCGATGGTAACTGTCATCCGAATTAGTTATCAGTTCTACAAGAACATCATAAACATCTCTAATGGCAAATTGCCTGTTAAAGTCATAATCTCGAAGGGTAATTTTGATGTCGATAGGAATACCGATTTTCATAGCTGTCCCCCTATTCATTCTGTGATCAAGGCGTTAAATTTTTCTCTACATGCTTTTAGAAAATTAATTATTTCTGCATCATTGATTAACTCAGCATTAGAAAAAAGTTGCCCAAACTTCTGTCCTATAATACCCTTGGAAGCATCTGGAGAGCACACTAGCATATCAGTAAACATATATTGAGATGCTTCATCTAAATTCTTTTTTTCTTGAAAATGTTTGAAAAGGGGATCGCTCTTTATCTTTTTCATGAATCGCTCTGCTTCACGTTTGGGGGTATCCGGAGCTTTGTGTTTTAAACCTTTTAAAATCCGCGCTTCGTTCTCCTTAATCCAAACTACTCCTTGCGAGGTCAAGCGCCAACCCTCTAACTCACCGCTAATATCACCACCTGCTCTTCCAGAAACAAGCTTTCCATTCTCTTTCTTTTTCGCTTGCTCAAGAGCGAAACGAACTGGAGTTTTGTCTGGAAATCCCATTTCCCTAAATTTCCTTAGACGCCAAGAAAATCTTTCTTTAGCGAGTTGATATGCCTCCCATGCAACTTCTTCTGTGTGAACCTTTTTAGAAATACCGCCGATTTTATATAGTGCGAATAAGGTAATATCCATATTTGATAACTCTGTTGTCATAGTAGTCTCCAAATATAAATTTACGCTTTTTGTAGAAACTTGTTGCCACGATCTGCAATTTTATAAATTACTCCTGGCCCCACACCCTTTTTTTCTTTCTCAATCAAACCTAACTCAAACATCCTTGCCATTAAACCGGCTCTCTGGGTGTTTATCACGGCATCTGAAGCGCTCCACATTTGACCAAACTCTTTTTTCAACTCTTGATTTATTTCTTCCCTCTCGTTTAAGCCATTTGATAATTTCTTGAGTAACCATTTTGTCGCGCTGCATTCTGCTTTTACATTTTTTGAAATATGCTCTAAATAGAAATCTACTTCTTTTTCGTTGAAACTCTTCTCGAAACCTTGAACGTTAATTACAGGATTATCCAATTTTGCAAAATTCAAACCTGGCTCTGTTAAGCCAATCAAGATTTTGCCTCTTTCATCTTTATTTAGATTTACGAATCTCAAATATGGCATTGCTCCGTCCAATGTTTCATCCTTCCTCATGTATGCCAAGAAATGGCTTTTATATCTAACTTTGCTTTTGAATTCTTCTTCATCGGGCAGACCGGCGGAGATCCTTTCATCTCTCATCTTGTGTTTCTTGTCCTCGTACCGTCTTATGATGGTTCCAAATCCGGCTGCGATTTCGGCAGCTTTATTCCGATACTCTTCTAATTCTATCCATTGCTCCGAACCGATAATGGCATAGAGAACTCTTAATCCAATTTTTACTGGAAGTATCTTGTTCACTTGTCCCCATAACCAACACTTCTCTTCTTGTAAATCTTGAGAAAAACAGGAAAGCTGTTGGAAGGTGGGCATTGTCACAGGTTTGGGTTGGCTTTTTATTTCCAACAAGATTATCTTGCTCTCATCCTTAACAATCACATCTGGTTGAGAAAGTTTATTAGTGCTTCTGCTTCTGCCCCCGAATTTCTCTTCAGCAACCTCGCTATTTTCGATATAGATTTGGTTTTCTATAGCAGTTGTTATAAATTGGGCGAAACTTCTGTATTGTCCTCTTTTAATTAGATTTTCAACGTCATCTGCCTGCTTTTGAGTAATATCGACAACATATCTCATGGTATCCTCCAAGAATATGATTTAATCTTACTTTATATGTTTTCATTTATATAATAATTATCACATCAAAACTAAAATGTCAAGCATTTTTTAATAATTTACTAAATTATTGGATAACTTCTTGATCGAAAAGGGGAATTCTTATTCTATTCTAATGATGCAGCCCCTCTTTTTGCGACTTGAGAGATGTCAGTGAATAATGAAATCTCAATAAGGGGATATTTTTGGTGGGGCTAGGTTATTCCACTCCGTATTGGCGGCGGTAGGAGAGGATATAATTTTTCACATCTTTCTTGGTCTTGTAAATCCCAAAGTGGCCTTCGCAGAGGATATCTGCATCAAGGTCGAGCAATTTCTTCGTTGAGCGGCCGTAGTCTTCAAGGTTCGAGCCAAACTTCTTAAGCAAAGGACCATGAAGGTCTTGAGCAAAGAGAACTCGTTTTCCTTCTCGGTCCAAATAAACACAGATGGATCCCGGGGTATGACCAGGCGTGTGAAGGCAGACAATCTTCTGTTGGCCGATAATGAGTGTCTCTTTTGGAGAAGTCAATTTCACATCGACCTGAGTTGGTGGAAAACTTGTCTGATACCAGTTTGCAGCGGTTAAGATTGGATCCCCATTTTCCAAAGGCGGAGCATCCAATTTGTGAATGTATATCCTTCATCCAACCCTCTTCTTAATTTCCGGGACACCTCCAATATGATCGATATGGCAGTGGGTAAGAAGGATCTTAGTCAGATTGTTACAATCAAATCCTAACTTATTAATATTATCAATAATTTTATCAACACTCCACCCTGCTCCTGTATCGACCAGAATCAATTCTCCCAAATTTATCAAATAGATGCATCCATCTCGACCATCTGTGATGTCCGGCCCTCCAACAATAAAAATTTCTTCTGTAATCCTTAGTGATTTCATATGATTACCGCCTATTCAATTTTTCTTTCAACCCTTTATAATCTGCCAGTGTAAAGCCTTCCCACTGGCACGGTAGTATGGAATTGTTATGATATAAGGGTTCATTTTCAAGATCGAACTGAGACATTTTCTTCGCTTTCTCAAATAAAGGCGTGTGAGGAACGGGTGAATATTCCACAAGCATTGGCTTTGCTCCCGCTTCTTTCACAAAGGCAATGCTTTCCTCAACCTCCCCTGCCCTTTGCCCTGGCAATCCTGCCATGACATAGACCCCGATTTCTTCGCCCGAGTACCCTGCCCTTCTTAAATGATTGATTGCCTGTTTAAACGCCTGATTGTTGACCTTCTCTCCAGTTTCGAGCTGCCTCGCTTCATTCGATGTTTCAAGGCCAAGGCGGATGGTTTTCAACCCGGCGCGAAATAGGAGGCTTCCGATCTCTTCATCAATCTCCCTAATATGAAGACCATTGGGTGTATGGAAATTACAATGAATCCCCTTTTTGATTATCTCTTTCAGAATTGGAAGAATATGTCTTGAAGGTTCAATCAAAAGGGCATCATCATAGAAAGCAATATTATTAACCCCGTATTTACCCGTCCAGCATTCAATCTCATCAGCCACTTCAACGGGATCCCTTCTGAAAAAACCCTTTGTCAAAAACGGGGAGGCGCAATAGGTGCACCTCAATGGGCATCCCCTTGAGGTGGCGATAGACACATAGTTGAGCTGAGGATAGAGGTCGAAGGCGGGATAGGGCAGAATATCAGTTCGGAGTTCAGCGTTCCGAATAGCTTTAAAGCCAGTTAACTTACAAACAAGCCTTAGGACCTCCAACTCCTCGTTTCCTTCGAACACGAAGTCCACAGCAGAATGCTTTTTGGCATGCTCGGAACAGAGAGTGGCGTAGATTCCACCCAAGATTACAGGGGCGTTCGTAAATAATTTCTTTGTAATTTCAACGAGTTTTAATACGCCAGGATACCAGTAAGTCATTCCGGAGCTAACACAAATGAGATCCGGTTCTTCAAGTAATGAGAGGCTTTTCAACAGCATTTCTTCAGCAATTCCATACTGGCTATAATTTCTCGGAACGAATTTAAGGAGAGGGGGCTTCTGAATCTTTGTCTTAAGAAAGTTTCCGTCTGCGTATCTTTTTGTTTTTACTGAGTAATCTAGGCAATCAATCAGGGTGATCCGAAATCCGTTCATCCTCAAGAGACTACCGATACGAAGGAGGCCCAGGGGCTTCATCCAGAAATTATAAGCTGCAAAATCAATTATCCAGGGGTTGATGAGGAGGATATGTGGGGCGATATGTTTCACGTGAAACATTATTTCCCGATGCAAAACTTTTCAAAAATACGATTCAAAACTTCTTCGGTCGCTGTCTCTCCAGCCAAATCTCCCAAGGCCTCCAAGGCAGAGCGGATTTCGAAGGCGATGAATTCAGGGGAAATCTCTTTTTCCAATCCTTTCATCGCATTGGAAAGATTATCCCTTATCTGAGTGAGAGCTCTTTTATGGCGAATGTTTGCCACGATCAAATGTTCCGGCGTTGCCCTCACCTCTCGGTGAACCAGTGAGGTATAGACCGCCTGTTTCAAATCATCGATTCCCTCGGTTTTTAGAGCGGAAATTGAGATGAGGGGGTCTTTCGGAAAAAGTCTTTTCAACTCTTCCAGAGAAACCTCCATCGGAAGGTCTTTCTTATTGACGGCAATCACCTTCTTCTTTCCCTTGATTTCCTTGAAAATTTCCCTGTCGTCACCGTCGAGACTCCGACTCCCATCGAGCATTAAGAGGACGAAATCAGCGTCAGCCACGCGTTCCTTTGCTCTCCTCACTCCTTCCTGCTCAATGGAATCTGCGGGTTTTCTCAAACCTGCGGTATCCATCAAGCGCACCGGAACCCCGTGAATGGTGACGACCTCCTCAATCACATCGCGCGTCGTCCCAGGAATCGGTGTCACAATCGCCCTCTCCTCTTTTAGCAGCACGTTTAGAAGGCTCGACTTACCGACATTGGTTTTCCCCACGATTGCACAGGAGATCCCTTCACGAAAAATCCTTCCTTCTTCATAGGAGTTAATCCATTCCTCTGTCCGATGGACGATCGCTCCCAGGTCTTTCTTCATCTTTCCAATGGCAATCGGTTCAATCTCTTCTTCCGGGAAGTCGATGTGGGCCTCAATCAAAGCCAAGCTCTCGATCAGCCTTCCCTTGAGCTCTCCCGTTTCCCTATGGAAAAGGCCTCTCAATTGCTGGTTTGCGATCTCAAGGCTGTTTTGAGTTTTTGCCCTAATCAGATCAATGACAGCCTCAGCCTGAGTGAGATCGATTCGGCCATTAAGAAATGCCCGCTTTGTGAATTCTCCGGGTTGGGCCATTCGGGCCCCCTCTCCCAGTACTAATTCCAAAATCTTCTGTAAAACGAAGTATCCTCCATGGCAGTGAATCTCCACAATATCTTCCCTTGTATAGGTTTTCGGAGATTTCATCAGCACGATCAACACCTCATCAACAGGATTTCCACTTTGACTATCGATGATTTCCCCAAAATGGAAGTGATGTGAAATAAAGTAGGATTGGTCTTTTTTGGGCCTAAACAACTTCCTGGCGATAGGTTCGGCAGAGGAGCCGCTGACACGGACGATGCCAATACCACTCTCTCCAAATGGGGTTGAAATGGCTGCAATCGTCTCTTCTTGAGTAATTAGGGGGCATTTCGAAGAAATGGATGAGGAGCTTCTGTTCACATTTATTCAGGTTGTCTCAAGGAATTATCCCTATTCTTTCATGGGGATGATTTTGACCCTCTTCAATTCCCCTTCTCCAATGCTTTCCGTTTTGAGGAGGGGGTCTTCCTTAAGCGTAAGGTGAATGATCCTTCGGTCGTATGCATTCAGCAGACCGGCGACCTGGGAGCGACCCGTCCTTTTCGCCTCGTCACCCAACCGCAGGGCCGTCTGCGCCATGCTGTCCGCCCTCCTTTTTCGATAGTCATCCACATCGAGAATCACCCTTATAGACTTCTTCAGCCGTTTATTAACCATTCGATTGACGAGCATCTGGAGCGATTCCAGGGTGCGGCCATGCTTCCCGATAAGAATCCCCCCCTGATCCCCCTTGACCTCGATATAGAGATTCCCTTCTTTGAAGAACCCTTCAACTTCTGCCCGGACGCCCATCCGTTCCAGCAATCCCCTCGTCAGCGCTTTGGCAATCTCGATTTCTTCCATGGCTCAAACCTCATGTCTTCTTGTTCAAATAGTATTGATGAGCTATGGATAAGACATTATTCACTAACCAATATAAAACCAGACCAGACGGGAAATTGAGGAAGAGGAAGGTGAACATCACGGGCATCAGCAGAAACATTTTTGCCTGTGCTGGGTCAGCCGCGGAGGGAGTCATCTTTTGTTGGATGAACATGGTCGCGCCCATGATGATCGGAGTAATATAGATCGGGTCTTTCGCCGAAAGATCCACAATCCAAAGGAAGAAGGGAGCATGCCTCATCTCAATCCCGTTCTGAAGGGCATTGTAAAGTGCAATGAAGACCGGAATCTGAATGAGCATAGGCAGGCAACCGCTCATGGGGTTGATCTTTCTCCTCTTGTAAAGGAGCATGATCTCCTGCTGTAACTTCGCCTTATCGTTCTTGTACTGTTCCTTCAGCCGGTTCATCTCCGGCTGAACCTTCTGCATCTCCTTCATCGATTTCATGCTGATCTGCGTTAAAGGAAGGAAGATGATCTTGATCAGGATGCTAATAATGATGATATCAATCCCATAATTTCCTGTGACCTTATGGGTGAGCCTGATAAACCAGAGCAAGGGTTTTGCAACGATAGTGAAAAATCCGAAATCCACCAGTTTTTCCGCGCCGACACCCAACGCCTCCAGCCGGTCCTCGTCCTTGGGGCCCAGGTAGATCCTGTAGATAGCGTTAACCTTCCCTTGGGGAGGAATAGTAACGGGGTGGGTCATGACATCAGCCCTCAGCGGCTCCTTTTCAGACCCCTTTACCGACACGGTAATTTCTTTCGACGGCGGAGGGATTAGAAGGGCGGTGAAATATTCGCCCCCGAAAGAAAACCATTTGATATCGCCACGTTCCACGGTTTCGAAAGGCTCGATGGTCGTCTTCCGAGCTCCACAACCCGGGACGCAGCCCGACGTTCCAGTTCCTCCGAAATCCTTCTTCTCCACTTTTTGATTCCTAAGAAGCGAGTATCTCAAGCCAAAATCCTTGTTCTGTTCTTTCGCTAGTCTTGCCAGCTCAATCTTTCCCACCCATTCAAGTCCCAATTGATTCGTGATCTCACTTGGAGAACCGTTTTGAGCCTCCACCTCAAGATTAATAGCGTACCCGTCAGAGCTAAACTTGAACCGCTTCGCGACCTTCAACCCGTTATCCAGAATTCTCGAAAACGTGATTTCACCCTTTTCTCCGCTTTGGAGCAAACGGAGCTGGTCTTTGTCGACCTCCCAATTCTCATGAAGAGGGAGGTTTGAGCCGTTAAACGTCAGCCCTAAAGGAAGATCTTTCTCCTCTCTTGTATTGACAAGATCGAGAGGTTCTGGTTTTCTAGGCTCCTCCGGTTTCTTGCCGAGGATCTCATCAACGAGCTGGGTCAACTTTACAGTAATCGCACTCTGCCTTACTCTGTCTTCATATTTCTTAAGCTTGAAATGCTTCAATCTCGCATCGTCCGAGGTGAAGACGGCCCAATAGTTCTGGGTCTCAACCCTCACCTCCTTTTGGGGAACGACCTTCCGTCTTACAGGGGTCTTCTCTCTCTCCAGAGGTCTTCCTTTTATTATTTCTGCCTTCTCCTCGGCTGCCTTCTCTTGGGGCGATACCTCCTCTCTTTTTACTTCCTGAGGTTGCGTTTTACTGGGCGGGGGCGGAAAGACCTTTGATTGGATGAATGACCAAAATACAATAATAATGAATGTGAATAATATCGCAAGGATAGCTCTCTTTTCCATATCTCCCTTGCCCTAAGTCTCCTCCCTAAGATTTTTCGATGATATCGGGAACCGGATCGTACCCGCCGGGGTGGAAAGGATGGCACTTAATAAGTCTCTTGAATATAAGAAAGGTCCCCTGTATGATTCCGAAACGCCCAATCGATACCAAGGCATAAGAGGAACACGAGGGAGTGAAACGGCAGCAAGGCCCAAGAAGGATTGAAAACGTATGCCGATAGACATGAATTAGAATAATAAGTCCCTCTTTCATCAACCTGTACGCTGTCCTTTTCATAAAACGAACAGCCTTCTTAACTCTTCCTCCACATCCTGATACCCGTTGAGTGAATATCCCTTCTTAATCATCAGAATAATATCACAAGAACCCCTGATTTGATGCTTATGAAAACGAAAAAACTCTCTGACGTAGCGTTTCATTCGATTCCGAAAGGTCGCCGGGCCAGCTTCCTTCTTTACCACGATTCCTAACCGATGGAATGTGTTGTCGTTTTTTCGGATGAAGAGGATAAAGCTTCGAGAGGAAACCCTCCTGCCAAATTTCATGACCGTTCTGAAGTCCTGAGGCTTAGTGATCCGCTCCTTTTTTGTAAACTTGAAGGAACCCTTTGCGACGGCCCTGCACTTCATTTATCCGCTGAATGAATCCACGTACCGTCTTCGCGAACCCAGAATTTAAACGGTCAACCTTTTCCTTCCCTTCATTCGCCTCCGCTTCAGAACATTTCGGCCGCTCCGGGTACTCATCCTCTCTAAGAATCCATGAGTCCTCTTGCGTCGGAGATTGCTGGGCTGGTACGTCCTTTTCATTGAATCCCTCTTTATGAGAGTGGCTTATTTTTTGAAATAATTGAACTTTTTATTTAAACCACATTTATTGCCCATTGTCAAGATTCGTTCTCAATTTTGTCAATTTTATTGACACAAGAGGGGTTTTTGTATTAAATTTTGTATTAAAATTTACGTACTTCTTCCAAAAGGGCAGGGCTTCCCGGAGATGACACGTCACCCGCCTCTTGCCTGTTAATTTAAATGAAAAGCTGAGTTAAAAGGCTCTTTCCGGCCTCCGTCGCTTCAGGAGCTTCCATGAATATGCCTATCGAGCACATCCCGGTCAACATCGAAGATGAGATGAAGAAATCCTACATGGACTATGCCATGAGCGTCATCATTGGCCGGGCCCTCCCGGATGTGAGGGATGGCCTTAAACCCGTTCATCGCCGCATTCTCTATGCGATGAATGAGTTAAGCAACGATTGGGATAAACCCTATAAAAAGTCCGCAAGAATCGTCGGCGATGTCATCGGCAAGTATCACCCACACGGTGACATGGCTGTTTACGATGCCATTGTCAGAATGGCCCAAGACTTCTCTCTCCGCTATCCACTGATCGACGGCCAAGGGAACTTCGGTTCCATCGACGGCGACCCGCCAGCAGCCATGCGCTACACAGAGATCCGGATGTCCAAGCTCACAGCCGAATTGCTAGCCGACATTGATAAAGAGACCATCGAGTTCATCCCGAACTACGATGAATCTTTGGTCGAGCCTGCAGTTCTTCCATCCAAATTCCCGAACCTGGTCGTCAACGGTTCCTCAGGGATCGCTGTGGGCATGGCTACCAATATCCCTCCTCATAACCTCACGGAAACCATCAACGCCATCGTTGCCCTCATCGAAACCCCGGAGATCTCCCTCTCGGAATTGATGGACCACGTTCCCGGCCCCGACTTTCCTACGGGAGGCTTCATTCACGGGAAAGAAGGGATACGCCTGGCGTATGAAACGGGGAAGGGTGTGATCCAACTCCGGGCCCGATCCCTTGTTGAGAGGGACCGAAAGGGAGAACGTGAAAATATCGTCATCACCGAGCTTCCCTATCAAACCAACAAGGCCAAGCTCATCGAAAGAATCGCTGAATTGGTCCAAGAGAAAACAATCGAGGGAATTGCCAATATCCGGGATGAATCGGATCGGGAAGGAATGAGGGTGGTCATCGAATTGAGACGGAATGAGGTGGCCGAGGTCATCCTCAATCAGCTCTATAAACACACCCAGATGCAAACCTCCTTCGGGATCATCCTTCTTGCCATCCATCAGAATCAGCCAAAGCTTCTCTCCCTCAAAGAGATGCTTCATTTCTTTGTTCAACATCGGCAAGAAGTCGTGATCCGAAGATCCCGCTTTGAGCTGAACAAGGCAGAGGCCAGGGCTCATATTCTCGAAGGTTTGAAAAAGGCGATTGACCATATCGATGCCATCATCGCCACGATTAAGGCCTCCAAAACACCCAAGGAGGCAAAGGACCGGTTGATGGAAAAATTCGCCTTCTCGGATGAGCAGGCGCAGGCGATCCTGGAGATGAGGCTCCAACGGCTGACCAACCTCGAACAACGAAAAATCGTCGATGAGTACCAAGAGACGATCAAGTTGATCAATCGCTTGAAGGCGCTCCTTGCCAGCGATCGATTGATTCTCAATTTAATCAAGGAGGAACTCCTCTCCATCCGAGATGCCTTCGGAGACGAAAGGAAAACCGAAATCGTAGAGGCTGCCCCGGAAATCCGCGTCGAAGACCTTATCGCCGAAGAGGATATGATGGTGACGATCACCCATACGGGATATATCAAGAGGAATCCGATTAGCCTCTACCGCAGCCAGCATCGCGGTGGGAAGGGGAAGATGGGGATCAACGTCAAAGAGGAGGATTTTGTAGAGGATCTTTTCATCGCTTCGACCCATGATTACCTCCTGTTCTTCACAGACGCTGGAAGGATTCACTGGATGAAGGTCCATGAGCTTCCTCAAGCTGGACGCCTGACGCGGGGAAAAGCCATTGTCAACCTTCTCAATCTTAGCCCGAGGGAGAAAGTGACCGCCATTCTCTCCCTCAAAGATTTTACCAAAGAGATGTTCATCACCTTTATGACCAAGAGAGGGACGATCAAGAAGACGGCCCTTGAGGCCTACAGCAACCCCAGGTCGGTGGGCATCATCGCCATTCACCTCGACAACGCGGATGAGCTCATCTCCACTAAGCTGACTGACGGAAAACAGCATCTTTTCATCGGCACCAAAATGGGGAAAGCCATTCATTTCCCCGAGAACCAGATCAGAGAGATGGGCCGCACAGCCCGCGGGATCAGAGGGATTAAAATTTCAAAACAAGATGAGGTGGTGGGTATGGAGGTGGTCGCCCCCCACACTCAGATCTTGACGGTCACAGCGAATGGCTATGGAAAGCGGACCCAGGCCTCTGAATACCGCATTCAGAATAGGGGGGGCTCCGGTATTTTTACAGTGAAGAGAACACAAAAGACCGGAGATGTGATAGGTATTAAAACCGTCGTGGATGAAGATGAATTGATGGTCATCTCCAACAAAGGGAAAATTATCCGTCTGAAGGCCCTAGATATCCCTGTTCAAGGAAGGAGCACTCAAGGGGTGAGGCTGATCACCCTCGAAGAGGGGGAGAGGGTGGTCGCTGTGGCGAGATTGGCAGAGAAAGAAGAAATCCCGTAAAAAAAGCTTGCTTTTTTTAAATAACGGATTTAATATGTAAGACGTAAATTCTCAAGAACTTTAATCCTCAAAATTTATCCCCTCTTTGTCTTTAATTTCATTTATCCACAGTTGTGGAAACATTGTGCAAAGAGACTTATAACTAATTGAAAATGAAGATATTTTCTTTCCGGGGCCTGTCCTGCCTGTTCCATCGACACCCCTCGCTTAGCACTTCAAATCATCAAGGTCGATTCCATGGAAAATCTATGGCCTAAGGCGATCGATGCTTTAAAGGAAAGGGTCGGTCAACAGAATTTCGACATTTGGATCAAACCAATTCACTTTCTCTCCAGGGAAGGAGAAAAGGTTGAGCTAGAGGTCCCGAACCGATTTTTCAAGGAGTGGATTAACGAACACTATTCCATTCATATCAAGGATGTGATCTCTCTCCTCACCCATGCGCCCTGTCAACTCCAATTCCGAGTCAGAAGCGAAAGGACGAACGGAAAGGATCCGATCCCTCCATCTTCGCCAAGCTACGATCAGCCGACGGCCCATTCCCTCCAGCCGATCTTCAACCCCAAATACACATTCGACCATTTTGTGGTGGGAGCGAGCAACCAGTTCGCTCATGCGGCCTGCCTGGCCGTAGCTGATTTACCTGCAAAGAATTACAATCCGCTCTTTATTTATGGAGGGGTGGGATTGGGGAAAACACATCTTCTCCATGCCATCGGAAACCATATCGTACAGCATCGAATCCTTCCCGACGTAAGGAAAATATTCTATATCTCTTCGGAAGAGTTCACCAATGAGCTCATCAACTCGCTTCGGTATGAGAAAATGGACGAGTTCCGGAATAAATTCAGAAGAATGGATATCCTCTTGATCGACGACATTCAATTTATTGCCGGCAAAGAGAGAACACAAGCTGAATTCTTTCATACGTTCAACTCCCTTTACGAAGCCCGGAAGCAAATCGTTGTCACCAGCGACAAGTTTCCAAAAGATATCCCGAATTTTGAAGAACGACTTCGATCTCGTTTTGAATGGGGTTTGATCGCTGATATTCAATCGCCCGATATCGAAACCAAGGTGGCCATCCTGAGAAAGAAAGCCGAAACGGAAAATATCGCCCTCCCCAACGAAGTTGCTTTCTTCCTGGCCTCTCAAATTGATTCCAACGTCAGAATCTTGGAAGGATCCCTGATTCGTATCGGTGCTTTTGCTTCCCTGACGAAAACTCCGATCGATATGCAGTTGGCTAAAGAAGTTTTGAAAAACATTATTAAACCTAAAGAGGAATTCGTCTCCATCGACCTGATTCAAAAAGTGGTTTCTAGTTTTTTTAACATTAAAATTTCCGATCTAAAGGTAAAGAGAAAATACAAAGGTTATGTGCTCCCGCGACAGATCGCCATGTATCTCTCTCGAAAGTTAACCAACGCCTCACTCCTTGAAATTGGAGACAAATTTGGGGGAAAAGATCATTCGACCGTTCTTCACTCCATTAAGAAAGTAGAGGAAAGGATGTCCAAAGAGGCCCCCTTTAAAGAGACGATAGAAAATTTACACGGTCGAATTAAATCCTAAATCCTTCTTAATTTACAGCGGGTGCTGCTCTTCGCAACGACATCTTAACATCGTAGGGTAAACGGGGTGGAAACACTGTGAATCAATGAGGAGAGGAAGGGAGAGAGAATCTATTTTCTGACAATGAATCGAAATTCCAAAACCCATAGGATCAATATTCAACAGTGAAATGCCTTTTCTTTTTTCGTGTTGGGATCTTTTTCATCATTTCCACAGACATAGATGACGGTGACGTATTTAATAAGATAAAGAATACTATTAGGAGGCAGAGACGATGAATTTTGAAATCGAAAAAAGGGAGTTCATAAAGGGCTTAAGTCTCATGCAGAGTGTGGCAGGGAGAAAAACGACTCTTCCCATCCTGTCCCATATTCTTTTAGAGTGGGACAAACACTCCCTTTACCTGACGGGAACCGATTTAGAAACGGGAATCCGGGAAGAATTAGTTGCCAAAATTCATGAAAAAGGCAAGGCCTCCGTATCCGCAAAGAAATTATTTGAAATTGTGAGAGAATTGCCAGAAGAAACCATCCATATCCAGAAGAAAGAAAATCAATGGATCATTCTTCAGTGCGGAAAATCAATTTTTAATCTTGCAGGGTTAGATCCGGAAGAGTTTCCTTCTCTTCCTGCGTATCAAGAGGAGAGTTTTTCCCTTGTTTCGACTCGACTCTTCCGGGAGATGGTTGAGAAAACCGTTTTTGCCGCCTCTAATGAAGAGTCTCGGTATCACCTGAACGGGGTTCTGTTGGTACGCAGTAAACAAGCGGGGAAAGAGGCGTTGCGAATGGTCGCAACAGATGGCCATCGTCTCTCTCTGATTGATCGAGGGAATCAAAAGATTCAAGGCGTCGAGGAAAAGGGAATTATTGTTCCGAAGAAAGGAATTTTGGAAATCAAGAAAATCATCGGAGATCGAGATGAGGAAGAGGAGATGGGAATTTATTTCGATTCCACCCACGGTTTTTTTAAAATGGGAAAATCTCTGACGGTGATTCGCCTGATCGATGGTGAATTTCCAGAATACGAACAAGTCATTCCAAAAGGAAACGATAAAAAATTGGTCATGGTAAAGGAGAGAATGATTAGTAGCCTGAAGCGCGTTTCTACCATGGCCAGTGAAAGGATGGAAGGAGTAAAATTTTCTCTTAAAGCGAACTCGGTAGAGATGTCCTCCACCCACCAAGACTTTGGGGATGCCAAAGAAGAAGTGGAGGTCGTTTACGAAGGACCCCCTCTTCAGGTTGGATTCAATGCGAGATATTTAATCGAGGCGTTCAATGTGGTTGATACAGAAGAGGTTCTGATGGAGTTGAAGGATGAAGGAAGTCCTGGAATCCTCCGGCCCTCTTCCTCCAGCGTGGGGATCTCGGATCAGATTTCGATTATCATGCCGATGAGGCTTTAAAGATACCATGATGGTGGAATGTGATAGTGATCGTTAGAAAAATTCGCCTATCACCAACACCCATTACCCACACTGATTTTAGGAGAAAGGATGAAAGACCAGCCAGAAAAATATAATGCGGAACAGATCAAGATCCTGGAAGGTTTGGCGGCCGTCCGCAAAAGGCCTGCGATGTATATTGGAAACACCGGCGTCGAAGGACTCCACCATCTGGTTCACGAGCTGGTGGATAACAGTATTGATGAAGCCCTAGAAGGATATTGCTCCAAAATTGATGTGATCATCCATATCGATAACAGCGTTACGGTGAGAGATGACGGCCGCGGTATTCCCGTCGATATGCACGAGAAAGAAAAGCGTCCTGCCGTGGAGGTCGTTATGACCAAGCTGCACTCCGGGGGTAAGTTCGATAATCGCAGCTACAAAATCTCGGGGGGGCTTCATGGGGTGGGGCTCTCGGTGGTCAATGCCCTTTCTGAATTCATCGATCTCGAGATACGAAGGGACGGAAAGGTTTATCATCAGACTTATGAGCGGGGGGAGGCCAAGACCAAACTGGAAGTGACCGGCAAGACCAAACATACGGGAACCCAGATCCGCTTCAAGCCGGATAGCCAGATCTTTGAGACCGTCAATTTCAGTTTTGACATTCTCTCGCAGCGCTTAAGGGAATTGGCTTTTCTTAACAAAGGGCTCTCCATCAGCATCGAGGATGAACGTTCGGAAAAACGGCATGACTTTTTTTACAAAGGAGGAATTCTTTCCTTTATCGAATACCTCAATAAGAATAAGAATTGTATCCATCCGAAACCCATCTACGTCCAGGGCGTCAAGAACGGAACCGACGTGGAGATTGCGTTTCAGTACAACGACGGATATGCTGAAAACCTCTTTTCCTTCGCCAATAACATCAATACCCATGAGGGGGGAACGCACCTCATCGGCTTTAAGAGTGCCCTTACACGGACGATCAATCAATATGCGACCAGCGCGAACTTGCTGAAGGGCACGAAGGAAAACCTCACGGGAGAGGATATCCGAGAAGGACTGGCAGGGGTCATCAGTGTGAAGATCCCGGAGCCTCAGTTTGAAGGACAGACGAAAACGAAATTGGGAAACAGCGAGGTGAAAGGCTTGGTCGAGGCCCTGGTGAATGAAAAACTGGGGAGTTACTTTGAAGAGAATCCGGGCATCGCAAGAAAGATCATCTCCAAAGTGGTCGATGCCGCTCGGGCCAGAGAGGCCGCTCGAAAAGCACGGGAGCTGAGCCGCCGAAAGGGAGCCTTGGAAGGAGACTCCCTTCCCGGAAAATTAGCCGATTGCCAGGAGAGGGACCCCGCGCGCAGCGAAATTTTCATCGTGGAGGGCGATTCTGCGGGAGGTTCAGCCAAACAGGGCAGGGATCGGACCTTCCAGGCCATCCTCCCCCTCAAGGGGAAGATCCTGAACGTGGAGAAGGCCCGGTTTGATAAAATGCTGGCCAGCGAAGAAATCCGTCTCCTCATCTCCGCCTTAGGAGCGGGAATTGGGAAGGAAGACTACGATATCCATCGACTGCGTTATCACCGGATTATCGTCATGACCGATGCGGATGTGGATGGGTCCCATATCCGAACCTTACTCCTCACCTTTTTCTATCGCCATATGCCCGAGGTGATCGAGAGGGGGCACCTCTACATTGCCCAGCCGCCGTTGTACAAAGTGGCAGAGGGAAAGAGTGAGAGCTATATCAAGGGAGAAGAGGATTTCAATCGGTATCTCATGAACCGCGCCATCGAGAAGAGCGAGGTCATCGTCCAGTCCACCGGTAAAAAGATGACCGAGAAGAGGCTGAGCCTACTGTTAGAAAAAATTTATACCTATCATGATCTGATCCAACGGATCCAGAAAAAAGGGTATTCCCGGTCCCTGATCAAATTCCTGCTTGAAAATGGCGTTCGAAACAAGGCAACGTTTGAGGAAAAGGGGAAAATAGCCGATCTCCAGAAGCGGTTGCGAAAGAGCGGGTTTGAGGTCTTCGATCTTTCCTGGGATGAGGAGCATAATCTCTACGGTTTTGAAGTTCAAGAATCGAACGGAAAAGATGTGCGGAGCAGCGTTCACTGGGATCTGATCGCCTCCGTTGAATACCGCCATCTCTATCAGGTTGGTCAAGAGGTCCAAGAGATGGCCCCTCCTCCGTATACTTTAGTGGAGAAAGGGAAAAAGGTGATCATCGATCGCGAGGAAGGACTGCTTCAAGCCTTGAACCAACTGGGAAGGGAAGGGCTGAGCATCCAGCGCTATAAAGGATTGGGGGAGATGAACCCCGAACAACTCTGGGGAACCACCATGAATCCCGAGACCCGAACGCTCCTCAAGGTAAAGGTGGAGGATGCCATTGAGGCTGATGAAATCTTCAGCATCTTGATGGGCGATGAGGTGGAGCAAAGGCGTCAGTTCATCGAGGAGAATGCTCTCTTTGTTCAACGCCTCGACATTTAATATAGGAGCATTTCATAAATTGACATTCGCCCCTCACGCCGCCCTCTCCCCAAAGGGGAGAAGGGAAGGGTGAGCAAAGGGTGATCACAATCAAGGCTAAAGCACCGAGCAACTGTGTCATTTGGCACCTGCGGTATAATGAATGCTTATCGTCGGATTGACAGGGGGGGTGGCGAGCGGAAAGACGGCTGTCTCCCGGGTCTTAAGAGAAGAGGGCGCTTATAATCGATGCAGACCAGATTGCAAGGGAACTGGTTCAACTCCACAAACCCGCCTGGAATGAGATCATCAGGGCATTTGGCAAGGAAATCCTTCAAGAGGATGGGTCCATTGATCGAAAAAAATTAGCGGATAAGATCTTCACAGATCCGGAGCAGAGGAAAGTCCTGAACCGGATTCTCCATCCTCGGATCAAAGAGGAGATCGATCGAAGAGCAAAAAAGTTCGGGCAAAAGGATCCCGAAGCGATCGTGGTGATCGATGCGCCGCTCCTGGTCGAGCTTGGGATGCACCATGAAGTGGATCGACTGATTGTGGTCACTTCAACCAAGATCCAACAAATGGAAAGGCTGAAAAAACGGGATGGGAGAAGCCCCGAGGAGGCGTTGAAGCTCTTTTCTTCTCAAATGCTCGTCGAGGAGAAGGAAAAACTTGGGGATTTTGTCATTCGAAACGAGGGGTCCCTTGAAGAGATGAAGAAGAGGGCCAAAGAGGTTTTCAAAGAATTGAAAAAGGGCAACCTTCAAAAAAGTAAAGAACAGTAGGCTTGTCCGGCCTTCTGTCGGCCACCGGGCTACCGGCAGGCCCTGAACCTAGTGTACTGCGTCAGAAGTCCCTTTACTTTGAATGTCATTCCGGGCTTGACCCGGAATCCAATGATTTCAACTGGATTCCTGCTTTTGCAGGAATGACAGCTTCTGAACTTATGTAAAGAA